>Ga0256843_1001564_pt1 | contig 17827 bp, 10 predicted proteins | sample AlvinellametaG_FD_191572 | JGI IMG/M metagenome (GOLD analysis project Ga0256843, IMG submission 191572) | Pompeii worm associated microbial communities from hydrothermal vent at the East Pacific Rise, Pacific Ocean - Alvinella | ecosystem: Host-associated > Annelida > Integument > Unclassified ... | reverse complement strand
CGGGATCACACCGCTTAGGTTATTGTCTCCTCCCCGATTGATTGCAATTTTATAAACGGAGTCATTGGTGTCGTTCATTCTGATACCATACCAGCTGGAGACATCGGTGCTTACTCCCCAGCCTGTCTGGTCTCTCCAGTTAGGACCGTTGAGCGTTTCATAAAAGTCCTGAAGTGCCAGACACTCCGTTTTTGGGATGTTTAGCTCGGAACTGTCGCAAAAATTGTTTGCAAACGGCTCCGCACCAAAGAGAAGTACGCCGCTAAGCAGCGTACCGGCGAACAGTGTTCTTATGTGTTTCATTCTTCTTCCTTTGTGTGTTTTATAAACTACTTACTGTCAATATGCAATATATTCTCATCATCAACCCTGATGATAATCTCAGAAAGTTCCTCTTCATTCACCATGCTGTCAAGGAGAACCCGTGAGAGTTTCGGCATCAAATTACTGTTGATGATCAACTCCAGGTTTCTTGCCCCTGTATCTGTCGCATTGGAAAGAGAAACAATATGTTCAAGCAGACTGTCATCATAATGAAATGCAATATTTTTCTGTTTGAGCTGCTTTTCCACGGAGCCAAGTTTGAGTTTGGCAATCTTCTTTAGTGCATCGGTAGAGAGATTCTTATACGGAATGACGTTCATTCGACCAAGCAGTGCCGGTTTAAGGTACTTCGACAATGTCGGAAGTATCTCTTTGGTGATCTCTTCCATACAGATATCTTCACGTTCCGTACAAAGCTGGGTAATCGCATCTGTAGCAAGATTTGATGTCATAATGATCACTGTATTGCTAAAATCGATCTCCCTTCCCTCTCCGTCATTGGCAACTCCCTTATCAAAGATCTGATAGAAGAGGTTTAAAATATCCGGATGGGCCTTCTCTATCTCATCAAGCAGTACTACAGAATATGGCTTTATACGTACAGGATCAGTCAACTGTCCACCATCACCGTACCCCACATATCCCGGAGGTGAACCGATAAGTCTGGAGACTGTATGTTTCTCCTGAAATTCCGTCATATTGATGGTTGTCAAAAAGCGTTCTCCTCCAAAAAGCATCTGGGCTATTTTGATCGCAGTTTCCGTCTTTCCTACACCACTTGGTCCGACCAGTAGAAAAACGCCTTCCGGTGTATTCTCTTTTTTCAACCCTGCTGTAGAGATCTGCAAAAATGTACTGAGATAGTCTATGGCTTCATCCTGCCCTATGACACTCTCCTTGAGACTTGAAGAGAGCTCCACTACATTTTTAACCTGCTCTTTTTTCATACTTCCCAAAGGGATACCGGTCCACGAAGCGATCACTTCAGCTACCTGATTCTCCGTAACATTTTCATAGATATAGGTTGCTTCCTCCTGCATCTCTTTAAGTTCCGCATAGGCTTGTGCCACAGCCTCTTTGTCCCCCTCTTTCTTGAGAGTCTGGATCTCATCGAGTTTTGCCTTCTGCGCTTCCCACTGGGAAGTCTCTTCTTCCAACACCTTTGTAAGTGCAGCGATCTCTTCCTCAAGAAGTGCAATCTCCTTACTGTTATCTTTAATCCCTGCAGCATCATCTCTCTGAAGAGATTCAAGCTCTTTTTGAAGCACCGCAATCTCGTTTTTACGCTCCTGCAAGACAAAAGGCTGATTGCTTTTACTTATTTTGACATTGGCACAGGCAGTATCGAGTACATCAATCGCCTTGTCCGGAAGCTGTCGACCGGTAATATAGCGGGCAGAGAGACTGGCCGCAGCTTTAAGTGCATCATCTTCAATATAAACACCATGCACCTCTTCATATTTCGAAGCAATCCCTCTAAGAATCGTTACCGCCTGATCTATCGTCGGTTCATGCAGATCGATCTTTTGAAATCTTCTTGAGAGTGCAGGATCTTTTTCAAAATACTTGCGATACTCCAACCATGTTGTTGCGGCGATTGTCTTGAGTTCACCACGTGCAAGAGCCGGTTTCAGCAAGTTTGCCGCATCGCTTCCACCCTCATTTCCCCCCGCCCCGATAAGCGTGTGTGCTTCATCGATAAATAAAATGGTAAATTCGGTACTTGCTTTGATCTCATTGATAACTGCCTGAAGTCTTCTTTCAAATTCACCCTTAACACTTGCCCCGGCCTGCATCGCACCAAGGTCAAGAGAGAGTAGTTTGGCATTGTACAGATGCTTGGGAACATCTTTATTGACGATTTTGAGTGCCAATCCTTCAACAATAGCCGTCTTACCTACCCCTGCTTCACCTACCATGATAGGGTTATTCTTACGACGTCTGGAGAGAATATCGATCGCCTGTTTGATCTCACTGTCCCGAGAAAGTACCGGATCTATTTTCCCTTCTCTTGCTGCCTGTGTCAGGTCTACCGTATACTTCTCCAACTCACTCCCCTGTGCAGAAGCAGTCACATTTGAAGCAGGCATACTCGGTGCCTGTATTTTTGCTTCCTGTAAAAATCCTTTTAAGAGTGTGGTCACTTCAGAGGCATCAATATCTGAAAAGAGTGCAAAATAGTTTGTTGTAATATAGTGATCGCTGTATTCGAACATTGCAAACATCAATGAAAGTTCTGTAATTTCATCCAGTCCTAATTCCAGCTTGTTAAGTAAATAGGTATTTTCTATCCAATGGATCAATGCCGGAGAGAAAACAGGATTACTGCTTTCACTCCCTGCTCCAAGTTTCACACTCTTTTGCAGTGCTTCATCCATTTTTTCAGCAGCTATATCATACTGCTGCAGCAGTTTATTCAGTATGCTCGAATCATTTTGTAACATCACATAGAGAATATCTTCTATAAGTATTTCACTTCCTCCCCTGCTGATGGTATGCTGTACAGCATTTTCCAAATAGGACTTTGCAGTCGGATCCAGGTTGTTAATGAGTTTTTTAAGCTCTATTTTCATTCTTTTCTCTTCCTTTATTAAAAAAATTATCTCATTCTAGCCAAAAAAAAATTTAAGTATGATAGACATCCTACCGAACTTTTTTCCTCTTCTACCGATGTTGTACTATCCTGAAACCAAGATCGGAACGATTGGCATTCTGATTATACTCCGTACCGTATTTTTGAGGTACTAAAAAGGATTTTTTGCTTCGGAAGGAACCGCCTTTAATAACATGTTTACTCGTACCTGACGGTGTTGCCGTCCACTCAAATACATTTCCGAATATATCACAAATACCATCTTTGTTCGGCGTTTTCATTCCACACTGGAATAGAACACCGCTATTAAAGTTTGCATGACTGAAGAGTGATGCCCTGTCAAAACCGACTTTTGCCATCTGTGTCCATTCCGATGCAGTAGGCAGTGCAAAGTGTTTTCCTGTTACCTTGCTATACCAGTCAACATACGCTTTGGCACCATACCAGCTGATATATGCGATAGGATAATTCTTGTATGCCCTGTTAACAACAAATCCTTCCGGGGTATGCATAATATATCGAAATATTTTCCCACTGTAGAGTTTGTGTCCCTGTTTATCCCTGTTCTCTCGGGCAAGCTTGGAAGCATTTAAAAAACGTGAAAAAGCATCATAGTTTATTTCATACTTTGAGATTTTAAAATCTGTACCGCTTACAGGTATCATTGTCTCATTATAGGGTTTTGTATTTACAAGTATCGAAGAGAGTCCCCCCTGCCCTTTGGTACCGCTAAGATCAAAGTTTTTATTGACACTGGCATGATGTTTGACAGAAAAGAATCTACTTCTAACTGTTTTATAACCCTCTTTTGTTGCACGGATAAACAGTTTGTCTGAAGCAGGCACTGTGAAAGTTCCGCTCTTTTCAACTCTATACGGTTTTTTATTCAGTGCAATCTCCTGATCATCTATTACCCGGTAGAGTGTTATTTTCACATTTTCAGGTTTAACCTCAATATTTACCTTTCCTTCTCCCTCCGCAAGGACAAAAGACTGTTCAGGGTTTTCAAACAGCTCTTTGAATGTACGGGTTACATTTAACGGTTCATAATATGGATTTTCAATCTGGATCCGGTAACTTTTACCCTTCCTTGCAATAAAACTGTTATTACGCAACGGTTCATTGTTGACTTTGATTCTTGTAATCCCCATCTCAACAGGCAATGCAACATCTATCCCTACTTTCACTTTGTTGACGGGAAGTTTATAATAAAGTTTAAAATTATTTTTAAAGAGTGTCTCATACCCTATTTCTTTTTCTATAGTCTCATGGTCCTTTGCTACTATCCTTAACTTGTAGGTCTCTCCATAACGTGCGGTAAAGATATTATTCTTAAGGGTACGCCCATTCAAAATAATGGTAGGTTCATTAACGTTGGTGTCAATAGTGACTGCCTGCTGCATCGGTGTTAATTTGGCAGCAAGACTTTCAATAGTATCCGAATGGATCGTAATTTTCTTTTTAAAAGGAATGTATCCCTCTTTTGTTATACTGACGGTATGTGTACCCGTTTCAATCGTTGCTGTTTTATCTTTATCCAACGTCACCTTGTTTCCGTCAATATACAGGTCATACCCTTTCTGATCGACATTAAGCTGAAGTTTTCCTCTTTGTGTCGGAATCAACATATATGCCATAATGGCAAACAGGAGCAGTCCTATCAATGAGTACTGTATAATCTTCTTCTTGTTTTTCAGTGCATCAATAAACTCTTGCGCACTTTGGAAACGATCTTCCTGAGAAATTTGTAAAGCCTTATCTACGGCTTTCAACAGATGGGAGTCATAGTTTTTCAGCTTTTGATTTACCAGAGGTACATAGGGATCTTTTTGTCCTTTGACAATAGCATCCATGCGCTCCTTGGATTTGGGTGGGAAGGTATCTGTAATCAGCTTATAAAGCAAAACCCCCATTTCATAAATATCCGAAGTCTGGTTAATCTTCGGAGGTTGATCCACATTAATCTGTTCAATCGCAGCATATCTCGGTGTGGCAGCATTAAAATATCTTTTGGTCTCTTCATCATACATGATCACACTTGCACCAAAATCAAGCAGAATAGGAGAGCCGTCTTCTCTTATGAGAATATTCTCCAATTTTATATCCTGATGATAAACACCGACACTGTGGATCTGCTTTAAACCATCAAGTAAGGGAAGTGCAATACTGTATATTTCCTGATTGGAAAGTTTTTCCTGTCCCTCTTCTTTCTTTTTTTCAACATATTCTTTGAGAGAAATCCCCTCTTCATAGTTCATAATAAAATATGTCGTATTGTTCTTATTTTCCTCAAGTGCAAAAAAAGTTACAATATTCGGATGACTTTTTTCTGTTACTTTAACAAGATTTTTTGCTTCACCAATGAAAATCTCTTTCATAAAATGGAAACTTTTCAGTTCACGTTCCGTTAATGAGGGTTTGAGAACCATCTCATCATTCTCTCCCCGAATTACGAAGCCTTTTGGAAAAAACTCTTTGACTACCAGCAGTTTTTTACTCGCATCATTGGCTTCCAAAAGATAGATCATCCCAAAATTACCATTACCCAATACTTTCAGGATCTTATATTTTCCAAACAACAGCGTTCCGACTTTTAGGGGTCTGAAACCGTCATTACTATCGTTCTCCTCTCCGAACATCTCTTCAAACTGTGTCAGTTCATCATCACCAAAACAGGTAAATTGTGTTGCATCTTCATCAAAATGTGTAAAATCATCATAACTCATCTCTTATTCCTTCCCTTAAATAAAAAATGATTTTATCTATTTATTTCAGTAAAAGTGCTGAAACCTACTTCATCAATATAAGTTTTCATTAAGTAAAAAAACAAATGATACGCTTTATATTAAACAACAATCATTTATATGCACGCTATTGTTCCAAGAAACATACGTATATAAATTACTCAAATGGAAGTAATATTAGAGTGTTGTTACCCTTCTATCAACTTATGCTAAATATTTTTTCAATACCTCTTCTATCTCGTTTTTAATCCTATTAACCATATCATCCGTCAAATCACTCACATCAAACTCTACCTTTACTTTTTTTGCTCTTCCCCCAAAAGAATAAGGTGTTTTCGCATGCGAAACTTTTTTTCTGTTTTTTTCACGTATATCTTTTCGATCAATCTTTTTAGAAATGAAATCAAAATAGGTTTTAATTTGGTCTTTTTTATTCTCTATTTTCTGTATCTCATACAAAGACTCTATATCATTTGTAGATTTGTTTCTGGAAAGATCTTGTATGATCTCATCATCCAGAGAGAGTACTTTAAGTACCTTGCTTACATAAGATTTTGACTTTCCAAGTGCATTTGCCAACTCTTCCATATTTTTATAAAGTTTTTTGTCCATTGCCTGACGGAGAGATAACGCTAATTCAAGAGGATTAAGGTTATCTCTCTGTGTATTTTCCATAACTGCAATTTCAAAAAGTGCTTTGTCACTCTCTTTTTTAGGCAATATCGTTTCCTCCTGAACAATAGCCTTAATCGTTTTGAGTCCCAATTCTTTGTGTGCCAACCACCTGCGCTGCCCTGCTTTCAAAATATACTTATCGTCTGCTTTAATTACTGCAATTGGTTGTATCAAACCATGCAACTTAATTGATCTTGCAAGCTCTTTTAATTCATCTTTATCGATCTGCATACGGGGTTGCATAGGGTTATTGAGGATTTCATCTACACTCAATTCTACAAAGGTTTCTCCATTTATTGATTTCGCATGCGAAACTTTTTCTTTCGTCTGAAGATGAGCATCTTCACCCGCTGCAAGAATCATCGCAGCATTCAATTTTCTTTTTGCCATGCCTATTGTCCCCTCTTTTTAATTTCTTTAATCAATTGTTTAAGCTCTTTCTTTGCCTTACTTTTTCCCTCAATTTCAGTCACACCTTTTCCTTCTTCCATTGTTTTGTAGAAATCTGCCCTGTGCGCAATTACGGAATCCATAAGTCTGAAGTGTTCTAAATTATCCACAAGATCCTCCATCACAGAAAAATCTTTTGCTGACGGACTTACATCATTCAATAAAATATCTGCCACAATATGTGTTTTCATTTTTTTTGAAAGTTCTTCAATGATTTGATGAAACTTGTAAAGTCCTGCCATTTCGGTGACACGATCAACAGCAGGAGTGATAATAATATCAGAGATATAAATTGCTGCTCTGTTTAAATTCGAATCAAATCCTCCCACATCAATAATAATATGTTTATCTTCAGGCCAGTTATCCATTAGTTCTATAAAATCCTGTGGTGTTTCCGGTTGTATGATTTTTAATTTTTTATACCCGTTAGCCTGTCTCAAATTATTTGTATATACAAGTGTCCTCTGAAAATCCAAATCCACAATAGGGACTTTTAACCCGATTGCAAGATGCCATGCCAATAAACTTTTACCCACTCCTCCCTTAGAGTGTGCGACTGTAATAATCATACTTTCCACCTTTTTAGTTTCGCATGCGAAATTTATTCTTTATCATACCTGTCAATTGTTTACAGAAAGATTATTTCGCAAACAAAACTTTTTTCGTACTACCCTTTGAAATACCGCTACCACAGGGTTTTAAAAATAAAATCGTTCATAAATAACCCGGATAAGGTATTGACAAGAAGAGAATAGTACAATATCTCTTATGAAAAATAAAAAACAGCAACTTTCCCTTTTTAATGTCGTTGACAAAATAGAAAACAGTACCACAACTATCACAGAATTACGTATTCCTATCTTTTCACCAGTACAGAAACTTTCCGGTAATTCAGTCACTGCGCGGGAATTTAAAAAGAATGGAGGTATTCGTACCATAGAAACCAGCTGGGGCAGGGTAGAGATCAGGGGAAGAAAACTATTGACTCAAGTACACCGGGATCTTCTTGACTGTATCTATACACATGCTACCAAGATTATGCCTTTGGCTAATGATGAAGTTGTGATTATATTTAGCCAGACAAAAATATTGAAAGAGTACAGTGGTGAAGAGAAAAGTAAATCCTGGGAAACACAAACCAAATGGCTAAAAGAAAAAATCAAAGAAATTCGGGATATTACAGTAAACTATGTTAATACCAAAGGGGACTCTTTTGATTTCAATCTAATATCACATCTAGATTACCTTGAAGAGCATAAAGCATATTCCATTACGTTAGACAGTAGATATTTAAAATTTTATGAAAGGGAACTTTCTATAAACTATAAAAAGGAGTTGCCTAAACTTCTTAAAATAGATTCTGCATTGATCAAAGCTATCATTCGCTGGTTTTTTACACATAAAAAAGAATCCAAATTTAAATTGATCACCGTGTTTGAAGCATTGGGTTTTCCTGTTGATTCTCCCAAATCACTTCAAGTTGCAAAGAGAGAAGTAAAAAGTAGAGTAGGGGAACTTCAGTCTTTTGGTATTGATTATAACCCGAAGGAAGAGATATTTTACTATCGAGGAAATGAAGCAATCGGATTTATCCCGTCACTTCTCAATTCCAATGCAAAAACAATTGAGTTAAATATTATTGAAGAAAAGAAAACTCTTCAGGATCTAGTTGGAGAGAAAATTTTAAAAAATAATAAAGCCTGTATAATTTCAAATATTACCTATGAACAGGAAGGTGCCCATATATACTCTGCATTTATAGAAACTGATACCCAAGGAGATATGCATATTAAAAATTCACAAGATCTCAGTAAAGAAGAGTTTGAGCTGGAAGTAATATTACATTTGGAATCACTCTTGTATAAAGGCTGAGAGTAACAGCCTTTTATATAAGAGTCTTAACTCTCTTATATAAAAGAATCTTAATATCTTAGTAGCCCTCTAAAATAACTACCAAATCTCTCTAATATTACTTCCAAATACCTCTAAAATTAGTTCCTCTCTCTCTAAAATAACTTCTCTAACCTTCTAAAATAACTTCCACTTTAAAAGGAATACCCTCTAAGATAACTTCCATCAGTTGAGAATCTCTCATATACTGTTTAAGACATTAATACTATTTAGAAAGGTAATTCACATAGTTATTCACATTTAGTGAACGTGTAATCGAATTATGTGAATATATATGTGAATGTGTGGGCATAGCCTCTAAAATAACTTCCGCAACCCTCTAATATTGCTTCTAGAAAGTATGAATAAACACCTCTAAAATAACTTCCTTATATGTTATGATGCCTTCTAAAATAACTTCCTCAAGCATAAATGATACCTCTAAAATAACTTCCGCAACCCTCTAAAATAACTTCCAATTGATTTTTTTCATATGTTTAAAGTTTCTATTGTTATTGTTTTTTTTTCTTGATAGAATGTTTAAAGTAAAGTAAACAGGGAGATTTTAAATGAGTAAAGTACTCTACAACAAAAATTTTGAAAGAGCGATTCTCAGTACAATTATATTTGACCCAGATGGGAGAGAACTTGCTCTTGGCTCGTCGTTAGAGAGTCATGATTTCTTCTTTCCATTTCACCAAAAACTTTTTGAGATACTTCAAAAATTAAATGAGCATAGTGCGATTGAAGAGAGTCTCATCCAAAAATATATGGGAAGTGATTTTGATGAAATACAAATGCTTGATGTATTGGCAGCACTTCCTCTCTCAAATGTTCTTGTATATATTGATGAAGTAAAAGTACTTTCTCGTTTAAGAGATATGAAGCAGATTGCTCATAAAGTTTTAATGACAGTAGAAGAAGAAGATTATGCAAAAGCATTAACGTTTATGTATGAAGAACTGGACAGGGTAGAGCAGGAGAATAAGAAACTTTTTTCAATTATACCGTTAGAAAATATTAAGGCAGAAGAAGCAGAGTTCATATGTAAAAGCTGGCTTCCTTTTCCTAAGAATGCCGTGTCACTTGTAACGGCCGGAGGAGGAGTAGGTAAGTCATTTTTATTACTTCAAGCAGCTATGCGTATGGTAAGAGATGAAGAGCTTAATGTCTTTATGTGGTTAAGTGAAGACCCACTTTCTCTTTCCCGGTACCGTTTTGAAATAATAGCTAAACAGATATTGGAGGATGATATTCGCAGATTTGGATCGAAGTTACATCTATCAGGAGCAGATTCAGAAACAATACACTTTTTGGAAGAGAGCAGGGCAGGGGTTTCTGTGAGTAGCAAATTTTATCAATTTAAGGCGGTGTTAAAAGCATATGATGTCATTATATTGGATCCTCTTATTGCAATGTTTGGTGCAGATGAAAACAATAACGCCCATGCCCGAAAGTTTATCAATCTTTTTACACGTTGGGCGAGTAAAGAGAAAAAAACCATTATTTTTATTCATCACGGAACAAAAAATACATCCCAAAGCAGGGGGGCAAGTGCTTTTGTTGATGCAGTGAGATTGGTATATAAAGTTGAATATATTAAAAATGAGAAAGGTGAAGTAAGTGAAGATGAAAGTCGATGGATTATTTTGGATAAAGATAATAATGGTGCAAAAAAATATCTTGGTTCAGAAAAAGTAAAACGACAAATTTTTCCGAAAAAAAATAAAAAAATTGAAATTGAATATGTTTAATATAGATTTTCGGGGTATTTATTTCATCAAAAATAAAAAGAATAAAGATATTGTTGATGATATAGTATAAGACCTTATCTATTGATCGTATACTTATTTGGTAGAAGTATGATACAAAGTTAAGGATTATGAAATTATGGTAAAATATTTTTCAAGACAAACAAAGGGAAGAGAATGCCAAAACATATAGCATGGAGAGAGGGACTTTTTATCCGTCCTCAACATTTTCAGCAGAGCCAATATATTGTAAATAACGAGATCAAATATAGGACACTTGTCAGCGGTTCCAATATGTGGGGACTCTTTACGCTTGAAATTGATGAAAAGTTACTGGCAATGGGAAAACTTTCTCTTGCCTCTGCATCAGGGGTACTACCTGACGGAACACTTTTTGAGACAAAAGATTTTATTCAAAACCTGACACTTGATATTGATAAGGAAGATGGAGGAAAGGCTGTTTACTTAGGGTTGCCTTTGCATTTTGAAAATGAGGATGATACCTATTTTGAGGAACAGGATCCTCTACCCACACGATATGCGGCAAAAACACATCATGATGTGCCCAATACCAATGCAGGGGAAGACAGTCATGCCGATATCATCTATGCATACCCAAACTTCAAGCTTATGAAAGAAGAGGATCTCCCTGACGGATACAGCAGTATACAAATCGCTACGATCGGAAGTGTCAGTGCCAATAACAATGTTACATTGGAACGTACGTTCCAGCCGACTTATCTGCATTTGCACAAAGCATCAACTATTGTTTCCAAACTGAATGAACTGCAGGGTATGCTCAGGTACAGAGCGGAAAAAATAGCGGAAAAAGTTTCCGGCGGAAGTATGCAGGCAACTGAACTGGGTGATTATCTTATGTTACAGCTTCTCAACCGTACGGAGAGTAGACTACACTATTACCTCACACAGGAAAACCTTCATCCTGCAGAACTTTATTTGGAACTTGTTTCGCTCATCGGTGAGTTGGCAGTTTTTATGAAAAAAGAGAAAAGGCTGGTTGAACAATATACATATGTACATGAAAAACAGGGAGTATGTTTTGATGAAGTGTTTGATGAACTGAAAGAACTTCTCAGTCATGTTCTTGAAAGCAACAGTATGGTTATTCCGCTAGATAAGCATAAGTTTGGTGTATATACGGCAGTCTTACGAGATAAAGCACTTCTTGCAAATTCATCTTTTGTCCTGGCAGTCACCGCAAATATTGATGAGTTGAAACTGAAAAAACTTTTGTTGGATAATCTTAAGATCGGGACTGTGGATGAGATTAGAAACCTTGTAAACCATCATCTACCCGGCTTCAAAATCGTACCTCTGTCAGCAGCTCCGAGAGAGATCCCGTACAGGGTCAACCAAAGTTATTTCCGTATCAGTATGAGTGCGGAAGACAGACAGAAACTTTTCAGATCATCCGGTCTGGCACTGCATTACCCGGAAACACAAAACCTCAATATTGAGTTTGTACTCTGGGCTATTAAAAACCAATAGGATAGTTGTATGCATGATGATGATAAAACGGTAATTATTTATACGGGAGAAGAAGACAACAGTACACAGATTGCTCCTGCTTTTTCACAGGAGCCGGTGTTTGAGCAACAGCAAAGTATGCCACCCGTACAGGAAAGGTTTGATGTACCGTTTATCCAAACACATCAAAGTCAACCTTTTCTCAATGCATTAAGAGCGCTTTATCGTGAAGTTTATTTAATGGAACAAAGGGGTGATACTATTTCTCCTGAAATGTTACAGCGGAAACTGATTGAAATGATGGATAATCATATGCGTGGATTGGCAGATCTCGGGTATGAAAATACACATATTATGATGGTACGTTATATTCTGTCTACATTTATCGATGAACTGCTTGGTACAAAAGCGTGGAGTGGGGGAGAGGCCTGGGCGAACCATAGTCTTTTAGGGTACTACTATAAAGAGACATACGGAGGTGAGAAGTTTTTTCAACTGCTTGATCAGTATGTGAGGGAACCGGGAAAGTATATGCAGCATATGAAGCTGATGTATGCCTGTATTTCTCTTGGATATAAAGGAAGATACTCGCTTACGGACAATGCTGACGTGCAAATAGAATCCGTTCGGCAGGAACTGTTTGCAAGAATTAAAAATTATGATGAGCAGAATGAAAAGTTCTATAAAGATCACCCTGTATCTGCAAAGAAACATAAATTGACATTGAATGTTCCCTATAAACTTTTTATTATCGGAGCAGTCATCATTATGGCGACGGTTTATGGTATCTTTAGCAGTATGGTGACACAAAATGAGGAAGACCTGATACAGGTTCTTAAAAAAGACCCCAAAATGGTCTCAAATAAAGTGTCAACCCCCTAATGGGGGGATTTAAAAACACGCTAAACATACCATCCGATTATAAATAATAACAGTACGATAACTACATATATTTTCAATATATTCCCTTCATATTGCTTTCTTACATATTTATAAGACTTTATAACGATATAGTTTTAATTTCCTTTATTAGGATCAATCTAATTAAACATTACATAAAAGGATAATCCAATGCATCTGCCCAATAAAATTTTGCTACTTACCTCGTTTTGTACGATGTCACTTTTTGCGATCAATACCAATCAGTTTATTAATACAGTTGAGTGTGATCAAACCGTAGACAAAGTGTTCTTTCAGATCTGTTACGACTATGACCTTAAAGCTGCCAAAGCAGTAGGTTATACGCTGTATGGAGATCTTGTAAATGAGAACAATATAGAAGATAGACCATCTTTCAAAGTTGAAAGAGCCATAGAGAGAGAATACAGGGCTTCAACTACAGACTATACGGGATCAGGGTATGACAGAGGTCATTTGGCGTGTGATGCAGCCTTTGACTGGAGTGAAGAGAGCCTTGAGGCTACCTACTCTTTAGCCAATGTCATTCCACAAGCCAGAAAAGTAAACCGTTATACCTGGATCAAGGCAGAGAGATATGCCAGATATGTAGCTGTAAGTCTGGGTGAAGTGAATATTATCAATGTGGTCAAGTATCCGGATACTCCGGAGAGAATAGGAGACCATGGTATAGCAGTTCCGGAAGGGTACTATAAAGTGCTTTATAATAAAGATCAGAATTTCACACGATGCCTTTACTATGAGAATGATAACAATATTACTACAAGTGAAGATGACCTGAGTGATCATGTAGTGGACTGTAATATCGTTGGAGATCTGCTACAGAAAAGAACTTGCAGCAGCTTTGATACATGGGAAGAGGCACAGGAGTGGTTCGAGGATCAAAATCCTGGATGGAAAAGGCTGGATGGTAATAAAGATGGTATTGCCTGTCAAGGTTTGAGATAATTCATATTGCGCATTCAGGTAATATGAGTATGATCATTGACAAGATATTAATTGTCTAGAATATTGGTAAATCATTTCAATCTTTTTTATTAGAATAAAAAATCTAAAATATGGGACTCTATATGTCTATCATTAATTTTAGTGTAAAATACAGATCAATATGCTTACAAGGGAAGAGATAAATGCATACATATAACCTAAAAAGGCAGCAATATGGCTGCTAATCGTTCAATTTTCAAAAGTGGCTTGTTTTGGTTTACTGTTGTCAGTTTTTTACTGTCAGTACTGTTTATATTTTTTGGGCAGCATTTGGGTACGGAATTGTTTCAAAATTTTTTGAAACGTCTGTTATACGGGTCTGTCTTTTTTCTAACTGTTGTGATTGTGGAACTCTTATACCTTTTTCTTACCAAAGAAGAGGAGCGTGAGTCTCGGCGTGCCAGACGGGAGGCCAGACGTGAAGAGCGGAAAAAACAGAAAGAACTGCTAAAGTTTAAAAAAAGTGCGGTGAAAGCGTTGGAGAAAAAGTTTTATGAAGCATTAAAGATCATAAAAAAGTCCAACATTTACAAAAAAAGAGCAAATTACAACTATGAATTACCATGGTATCTGATTCTGGGTGGAGAGGATGATGAGCAGAAAGCCATTCTCAAGAACTCCGGTTTGGATTTTCCGATCAATATTGAATACAAAGAGAATGAAGAAGACAATAATGGACTTTTTAAATGGTTCTTCTCGGAGGAAGGGGTTTTTGTAACCGTACCCAAAGCCTATGTAACGTTGGATAAAAACAGTGCCTCACATCCCATCTGGCTTGCATTTTTAAAGCTTTTTAAAAAAGAGCGTTGGAGAAGACCGGTCAACGGTATTATTTTTACATTGAATGCCGGAGAGATACTGAGCAATAATCAGCATGACATGGAAGAGTTTGCCAAAGTAGTGAGAGAGAAGCTGGATGAGATCTCGAAAGCTTTCTCATCAAAGATCCCCGTCTACATGATCGTAACCGGAATGCAGCAGATTCCCGGATTTGATCTTTTCTTTCAGAACCTGACACAGGAAGAGAAGCGTGAGGTTTTGGGAATTACGTTTGAAGACAATATTGAAAATATTTCAGGTGAGATTATTGAGTCCAAAATGGGACAGCTCATACAGAAACTTGAGAATGAGACCATCCCAAATATGCAGAACTCATGGGATAAAAATGAACGTAAGCAGATATTTTTCTTTTTGGAAGAATTTCAAAGTTTTTTAGGGAGAGTAGGACATTTTGCACAAAAAACTTTCTCAAAAACACGTTATTATGCTCCACTGATGCTTCGAGGTATATATTTTACGGATATTACGCATGGGACATCATCTAAATATGCCCTGACAACACAGGGAAGCCAAATCAGATCTGGTCTGTTTATTCCGAAAGTTTTTGAACGTATCATCCTTTCTGAAAGCCAGTTGGTTAAAGTCAATGATAATTATAGAAAAAAATTCGGGTATATCTGGCTAGCACTTTTTACTGTGATCATTCTTGCAATTGCCGGTGTGATCTACTACTGGACGGATTTTGTCAAAAAAGAACATAGAGAAGTGAAAGTGATTGAAGATACGTATGAACAGTATCTGAGTCTGAAAAAAGGTAAACAGCCTAAAATCGTACTAAAAAGAAAAGCGAGTAAACCGAAAAATGCTATGCAGATTGGTAAACTTGGCGGAGCCAGTGGCGGTGATGTCAGTTTCACCAAAGGTGAAGCATCGCTGACACCGTTTGCAAAACGGGAATTGAAATCGATTATTGATCATATTTTAACACTTGATGAATCGACAAAAATCAAGATCGTAGGGCATACAGACAGTATTGGAGATGAAGAGTCCAATATGGAGCTTTCACGTGAAAGAGCGGAATCTGTAAAGAACTTTTTTGTAGAAAACGGTATTGCCTCAGAGCGTATTACTACAGAAGGTGCAGGAGAGACAAGTCCGATTGCTACAAATCAGACGGTAGAAGGACGCAGTCTTAACCGACGTGTCGAGATCTATGCATATGGTATGCAGGTGGAGAATACGGAAGAGAGTTATCAGGAAGAGTATGTCATTGAAGATAAACTCAGTGATTTGCAGCGTATGTTGGCGATGCTGGATGCACTTAAGTCCATGAGACGGGCTAAAGGTGATGAGATAGGGAATGAATTCTATAAACCAGGGTTTTCTGCGATTTCACGCAGAGATAGTGCGGTCAGGAAAATTTATGATGAAAGTTTACAGACACTGCTTCTTCCCCGGGTAGCAACTCTGATCGAAAAAGAGTTGCTGCATAACCTCAATAACAAATTGGAAACACAGAAAAATTTGAAAGCCTACCTGATGCTGGCAGATAAATCACACCGGGACAGAGAGTTTTTGGAAAATTATATGTTGAACAAATGGGGAGATGAACTTGAAGATACGGAAGTACGCCGATTGAATGAACACTTCTCTGCTTTGCTCCAAAGTGATTTCAGGCCGGCAAAATTGCATCACAAGAGTATCTTCAGAGCACGTAAAAAATTGGTCTCTCATGCAGGTGCGGCAGGGTTTATATATAAAAATTTGCAGCAGGAAGCTGAAAGACAGGGGTTAAGTGATTTCCAGTTTATTGAAGTATTGGATTCTTACCCGAATGCTTTTACCGGTGCAGAGTATCGTGTACCGGGGTTATATACCAAAGAAGGGTATGAAAAGATCATTCTGCTTCAGACTAAAGCATTCATTAAACGTTCCATGCTCAAGAGCTGGATTCTCGGAGATGAAGGTGAAGATTACGGGAAAAATGAGATCAACAGAATTTATGAAAAAGTATTGGGTCTCTATTTTATAGACTATCGCAGATACTGGACAAAAGCGCTGGCGCAACTCAATATCCCTGACTATCATACAAGTACAGAGCTTTCTGATCAGTTGGAACTGCTCAGTTCCGGGGTCTCACCTGTAATTCTTGTTTTACGGGCATTTAAGGAAAACACCTTCCTGTTGACTCCTAAAGAAAAAGCACAGAAACTGATGGATGAAAAAACAAAAGCAGGGGTTACTGCCGGAGAGTTTCTGGGAAGTGCCGGAAGTAAACTGGACAGGATGCAAAGGCTGGGTACCAATACCATGCAGAGTTTTGTAGGAGATAAATTTGTCTACGATATGAGAAGTCTCTTTAAACCTTATCATGAGCTTCTGGATGAAAAGGGTGATCCTTCACGAAAATTCAAGATTGTACTTCGTCATGTAGAGAAGGTCTACCAGCAGATGCTGGAAGTCGATACCGCAGCAGATCCGAAGCAAAGTGCTTTTGAGATAGTCAGTAAAAAGAGTGCCTCTTCCCACAAAACATTTGCGCTTAAAAGCAATCTTTTGCCCCAAATGCTTTTAGGGTGGTATAACAGCGCACTGATGAACAGCTGGGATTATTTGACAAGGCTGGTTGACGGACATGTAGACAGAACCTACAACGATGAGATATGGACTTTCTATGTGGATAAGATCAAAGGAAGATTTCCTTTGGATATGAGCAGTGATACCGATATATCTCTTGATGATTTTACTGCTTTTTTCAAAAAAGATGGGCTCCTGGATACATTTTATGCCAAGTATGTACAGCCATTTGTTGATGTAAATCCACAAACGGGTAAATACAAACTGAAAAAGATAGATGGTGCCATGATTGCTATTGACAAAACGATGATCAGGTCCATGCTGAGTGCCAAAAAAATACAGAAGCTTTTCTTTCAAGCCGGCAGTGGGAAACTTTACTTTAAGGTGAAAGCAAAACCTGTGAGCCTTAGTGCAAATCTGGCGGCAATGGATCTGATCTATGAAGATCAGGAGCTGCTGTATGAACATGGTCCGATCCAGAGCAGTGATTTTGTCTGGCCGGCACAATACCCTGACAGTCTGGCAAAATTTACTTTTTATGATGCACACAGCAACCGCGTCGTAAAAGTAAGAGGAGAAGGGGAGTGGGCGCTTTTGAGACTTTTTAACAAACTGAGACGCAAAGTACGTTCTCCAAGTAAAATGATTAT
>Ga0256843_1001563_pt1 | contig 17831 bp, 21 predicted proteins | sample AlvinellametaG_FD_191572 | JGI IMG/M metagenome (GOLD analysis project Ga0256843, IMG submission 191572) | Pompeii worm associated microbial communities from hydrothermal vent at the East Pacific Rise, Pacific Ocean - Alvinella | ecosystem: Host-associated > Annelida > Integument > Unclassified ... | reverse complement strand
CCCATCAATGCCGCAGCACTCCATGAACTCTACACAAACAAATCATCTCTCTTTTTAAGTGACAAAGAGATAGATAGACTCTGGAATGTCTTGATGGAGGGACTCTAACTCTTTAAGTAGCTTTGCAAACTCTTTAAAATCTCTGCATCATAGGGCAGTAAAAAAGAGCCACACTTCTCATCTCCATAGATCATAGCAGCACCTTTTTTCTCAAGATAGAGCTTTGCGATATACCAACAGACAAAAGCATCAAGCTCATCATCACTCTCTATCTGCACTCTATCAGGCAAGACAAAGTCATCTTGTGCCAAACGAAACATCTCAAAAGAGAGCTTCTCTCTTCTTCTTTTGGTCTCTTTTTTTGTATCGCCCTTGTACTTCCATGAGGCCTTAAAGAGTTCATCCTCACGCAGCTGCTTGCGCAAGAGTATCCACATAGAAAGAGCCGGATGTATCTCAGTGATGTAGTGGCACTCTTCTAAAGGCTTGTTGTTTTGCATAAGAAGCATAAAATCACCATCTTTTTGCAAAGTTGTATTTATCTTTGGATAGCCAAAGATATACTGAGAGAGTGTCCAGTGTGGGCAGCTTGCAAAACCAAGAGTTGTAATACCCTCAGCAATCCCAAGCAGTTTTGCATGTCTGCCTAAGCGATTAAAAAAGCGCTCTATGGGGCGGATGGTCAGACTAAAGTGCTCCTCATCCAAAGCAGCACTCAGAGGTGCATCCCAACTTATAAAGAGTGGCTCTTGCTTTTGGAGATCTTGGATGTAGGCTTTAAGCTCTTTGGGGTAAAACCTCAAAAAGCTCTTGCCATCAAAAACCAGAGACTCTTTGGCAGGGGCTGGGTCAATGCCTAAAAGAAGCATAAAAGCCTACTCTCCATAGATAGTGAGCAAAATGCGACGACTCCCGCCAAAGTCACGATGCTCACCAAGATAGATGCCCTGCCATGTTCCAAGATTTAGCTTTCCATCTGTTATGGGGATGCTGAGTGAAACACCAAGCAGAGCACTTTTGATGTGTGCTGGCATATCATCAGCACCCTCGTAGGTATGAATGTAGTAAGATTTTTCATCAGCTAAGTCACAAAAAAATGCTTCCATATCCTCACGCACGCTTGGATCTGCATTTTCATTGATGCAGAGTGATGCAGATGTGTGTTGGAGTAAAAGCTGCACTACACCGGTCTTTACAGGGTATTGCGCTATTGCCTCCTCTATTTCATATGTTATAATATGAAATCCTCTAGGCTTTGCTGGAAGTTTCACTGTTGTTTGAAATATCTGCATTGCTTAGCTCCTCTTTTGTTTATTATACTCAACTATCATTCCATGAAAAGCTGCATAGACCTCAAAGAGCTCATCTTGGCTAAAGTGCTTGCGCATATCTTGCTCAACAAAGGCTTTATACTCTCCATACTTCTTAAAAACCACCCCAAACTCTTTAAAGAGTCGTTTTGTATAAGTGTCTATAACCATCTCGGCACGAAAACAGCCGTAGCATAAAATTGCATCGGCACTCTCCTCACCTATGCCCTTTTGCCCAAGCAGCCACTTGCGTGAGACTTCCTGTTGAAACTTCTCAAAGCTTTGAAACTCTTCTTTTAGATTATCTGCAAGTTGGAGTAGTCTTGGTGCTTTTTGATTGTAAAAACCGCTTGGTTTTATGCGCTCTTTGAGTTCATCCTCACACAGCGTTACAAAACGCTCCAGCGTTAAAAAGCCTTCAAGATTTTTGAGTGATTTTTCTACATTTGTCCATGTAGTGTTTTGTGTAAGAATAGCACCTACAAGAACTTCAAAAGTTCCTGCATTGGGCCACCAATGCTTTGGTGAATTTGCTAAAAGATTCTCTTTTTCAAGATAGCGATAAATTTCAAATGCACTCTTTTGCATCAAAAGACTAACAGGCTCTCTTTTTTGCTACAAGTGAAGCGACACGGGTCTTCTCACCTCTGAGGTTAATATCATCATGCTCTTCATAGTAGATAATATCAAGCCCTATAAAGGCGTGTAATAGCTCATTTTTACGAAGCAGATACTCAGGGTTTTGTGGGTTATCAAAATCTCCGTGAGCGATAATAAATGTCTCAAATATCAAAAGACCATCAGGGCGTAGTGCCTCTTTTATCTGATGGTAAAAACGGCGATTGAGATAGTTTATGTTTGTAATGAGGTCATACTTGTTTTTTTCTAGATTGTACTCATCCAAGTCAGCCTCAATCTTATGAATCTTTGCATCATCTCTTACTTTGGAGAGTGCATAATCACTCAGATCCACTGCATCGACCTCAAAGCCCTTATCTGCTAAAAAGTGAGTGTTTCTACCCTGCCCACAGGCAATGTCGAGTGCATAGCCTACATTTGCCTCATCTATGTACTTTTCAATAATTGGCTCTACATAATCACGAAAAGGCTTCTCTTGATAGCGTTTGTTCCATCTCTCTTTATCACTCTGCATTTTCTCTCCTTAACTTAGTCTATCTCTGTAATCTTCATAACCAAACTCTTTTACAAGCTCAAAAGTGCCATCTTTGCGCTTGATAGCCAGTGATGGTAGTTTGATGCCGTTAAAGGTTGTATTTTTAACAAAAGTGTAGTGAATCTGATCTTCAAATATCACCCTATCACCTACTTTTAGAGGTGCATCAAAAGAGTAGTCTCCCATGATGTCTCCTGCAAGACAGGTATTACCCCCTAGGCGGTAGGTATATGGCTTCTCTCCTGCTTTACCTGCACCACGCACCTCTGCACGGTATGGCATTGCCAAAGTATCTGGCATATGTGCTTCGGCAGATGTATCAAGTATTGCCACATCCATACCATTGTAAAAAGTATCTAAAACAGTGCTCTCCAAGTAACCCGTCTGCCAGCCTACAGCTTCACCAGGTTCAAGATAAACTTCAATATCATTATATTTTTGCTTAAACTCTTTGATTAACCAAATGAGTTTTTCTATATCATACCCTTTTTTGGTGATATGGTGCCCTCCACCAAAGTTTACAAACTTAAGATTTTTACAATATTTGCCAAACTTCTCATCAAAACTTTGAAGTACTGCTTCGAGTGCATCTGCATTTTGCTCACAGAGTGCATGAAAATTGAGCCCATCTAAGTGCTCAAGCACGCTTTCGTCAAAATTTGCTGCTGTTGTACCAAGTCTTGAGTAGAGTCCGCAAGGGTTATAGATATCAACAGGAGAAGAAGAAACCTCTGGATTGACACGCAGTGAGATATGAATAGTCGGATTTATCTCTTTGACTTTCCAAATAAATCGTTGTAATTGATTTGGAGAGTTAAAGACGATATGGTCTGAGATGGAAGCGATTGCTTCTATCTCTTCATCTTTAAAAGCAGGCGAGTAGGTATGTACTTCTGCTTTGTCATTAAACTTACAAAACTCCTCACGTGCTAACTTTGCTTCATAAAGTCCACTTGCAGTACAGCCTTTTAAGTACTTTGCAACAAGATCAAAAGTAGACCACATTGCAAAGCCTTTAAGTGCTAAGATGATCTTTGCCCCACTCTCTTTTTGAACATACGCAAGTGTTTGTAAGTTCTTCTCTAAAAGAGCCTCTTCACAGATATAAAGAGGAGTTGAAAAATTATGACTTGCTTTCATTTTTCTCTTTTATTCGTTTTGCTACTTTTAAAAAGTCATCTACCATTAAACCCATCTCTTCAACAAGTTCAGATGCCTCTTGTAAAGATTTTTCACTAAATACATCTTTAACATTTACAGCAGTACGAACTACATCTAAAGTATTGATATACTCATTAAGCTTATCGACACTCTTGTGTTCATAATCTAAACCTTTGAGTATGTCAACATAGAGTGGTTCCATATTCCAGTGTTCAAAAAGAAGACCACTAATGTAGTAAGAAGATGATCCAAAGAGTTCATGCTCATAGATAGTTGTACTCTCTGCGTTTTTAATCCCTTCTGCGAACTCTTTTATTTTGCCAGCTTTGACAACTTCTCTTGAGACAACAAGCTTACCCGACTCCATAATTAAAGCCAATGGCGCCAGATATTGTGCATGGTGTAGATCTATTTTAGAGTACCATTGCGACATAAGTGCACTTTGCATATGACAAATTGCATTAAAGCGGTCATTTGAGATGGCATATGGACGGACATTTGCTTTAATTGTAGAGTGGATAGCATAGTTGATAACAAGTCCATAGATAAGGTTTGTTCCAAAGAGAGTAACAGCTTGTGAGATAGAGGCTATTTTACGAGAGAAACCATAATATGGAGCATTTATCATATGCAATATATTTGCCGATAGAGCCGCATCGGACTCTATCGCTTTTACCAGTTTTAAAATGTTGACATTCTCTGCACCATTTTCATACAGAGAGTTGACAACTCGAGTAATATCACTCAGTGGTGGAAGTTCATTTATGTCAGCGACTATCGCTTTAAAGTCCATTGTCATGACTCTAACTCTTTTACTTTCCAAGGAAGCCCTTGCTTGTTGAGCTCATCCATAAACGGATCTGGATCAAACTCTTCCATGTTGTGTACACCCTCTTCATACCACACCTTCTCAAGCATCAACTTCGCACCTATCATTGCAGGCACACCCGTTGTATATGAGACGGCCTGGCTTTTTACCTCTTCGTAACACTTCTCATGATCACTTACTTGGTAGATGTAGATCTTTCTCTTTTTACCATCTTTTATACCCTCTGCCACAATACCGATGTTTGTCTTACCTTTGGTTCTAGGCCCTAAAGAGGCAGGATCAGGCAGCAGTGTCTTTAAAAACTCGATAGGCACGATCTTTTGCCCTTGATGTTCAACTGGCTCAATGCCAAGCATCCCTACATTTTCCAAGCACTTCATATGTGTCAAATAGCTCTCACCAAAAGTCATAAAGAAGCGAATACGCTTGAGCCCTTTGATGTGTTTGACAAGGGACTCCATCTCTTCATGGTAAAGCAAGTAGCTGTCTTTTGGTCCTACTTCTGGATAGTCCCAAACCATCTTTATCTCCATAGGCTCTGTCTCTATCCACTCGCCATTCTCCCAGTAACGACCCTTTGCACTCACCTCACGCAGGTTTATCTCTGGGTTGAAGTTCGTTGCAAATGGGTAACCGTGATCTCCGGCATTACAGTCTAGGATGTCGATAGTGTGAATCTCATCGAAATAGTGTTTTTGTGCATAGGCACAAAAGACATTTGTCACACCCGGATCAAATCCACTTCCAAGCAGACCCATAATGTGCGCTTTTTTAAAAGCTTCATCTCTTGCCCACTGCTCTTTATACTCAAATTTCGCCTCATCAGGATGCTCATAGTTTGCAGTATCAAGATAGTCTACTCCTGTTGCGATGCAGGCATCCATAATAGTTAGGTCTTGATATGGAAGTGCAACATTAATAACAATGTTTGCATCTATATCTTTGATGAGTTCGATGAGCTCTTGTGTATTGTCAGCATCAACGCTACGCGTCTCAATCTTTACATCTTTTATCTCACTTGCAATGGCATCACACTTTGCCTTTGTACGACTTGCAAGAACTATATGACCAAAAACATCTGCATTCATAGCACACTTATGCGCTACAACGCGGCCAACACCGCCTGCTCCAATTATTAAAGTTGTTCTACTCAAAACCGCTCCTCTATATAGATACTACATTCTAACATATAAAAAATTATAACTACTTTTGCTCTTTGGCTAAACAACTCCAAAAGCAAGCAGTAAAACAAAAACCCATACCATAGCCGTTACTATCAAACTCAAAAGCACAAGGGTCGCACCGGCATCTTTAGCCTGCTTTGCCAATATGTGATAATCTTGTGTTACAAGATCTACCACACGTTCTAGTGCTGAGTTTGCCACCTCTGCTAAAATGGGTAAAAACAGTATGCTAAAGAGTATAGCAGAGTGGCCAAAACTTATGGGCAACACCCACGCAACAACACCAAAGCCAAAGAGCATTGCAAGCTGCCACTTAAAAGATGTCTCATTCTTGACAATATCTACAAAACCCTCAACAGCATATTTGCCATTTCTAAAGAGGTTGTGTTTTGGTTTATTGAGCTTCATATCTTTTCCTCATATTTTTTATAATCTCTTCTATATCTTTGGCCTTTGTCTCTTTTGATAGAGGCTCACCAAAGTAGACATCTATCTCTGTTCGCCTAAACCATGAGCCGCCGCTCTCTTTATGTCTTGCAAAGAGTGTCTTAAAGATACCTCTACCGATATAGACAGGAACAATAACACCGTCATAGTCAGGCCTGATAAGCTCATACCCACGATGAAATGCAGCCACTTTGCCATCTTTTGAGATGGCTCCTTCTGGAAATATCCCTACGATTCTTCTCTTTAGAAGTCTTGCGTGAGCCTCTCTAAAAGCATCTTTAAAAGCACGAGGTGAGAGTGGAATGGTCTCTCCTTTTTCAAAGAAGAAGTGCGCTACTGGCCAGTTGTAGACATCTCTATCTATCATATAATTTATCTTGCGTGAGAGTGGGAGTTGCAGTATGACCCAGTCAAGCCAGCTTACATGATTGCTCAAAAGTAAAACAGCTCTGTTTTGGGGAATGTTTTCTAAGCCATGATAGCTAAACTTATAGCGCAGCGTTGCAAGCATCCCGACAAATGCCCAAAATATATCGACATAGTAACGCTTAAAGAGCAAGTAGCTCAGATAAACTCCCAAAAGCCCCATGCAGTAAAACAAAATCTCCGCATCCATCCCATAGTAGGCAAAAAGTGTTGTCAACATTAAAAAGAAGAACATAAAGATGTTTTGTATAAAGTTGTTTGCTGCTATGACAGTGCCTAGGTGTACATTGGAAGCGAGCTCTTGAATGCGTGAGTTAAGCGGTACCAAAATAAAGCCAGAGAGCACACCAAAGAGCGTAAAAAGCAGTGCAATGATCTTCATAGACTCTACAAAGGGTATGCTAAATACAATCAAGGTAACCCCAACTGCTCCAAAGCCACTCAACCCGACATTTACATAGTTGCGTGAGAGCTTGGCTGCAAGTATAGAGCCTATGACTATGCCAATACCCGCAAGCGCCATAACCCCTTGGACATAGATGGTGTTTGTCACTCCGAGTTTACTCTTGGCATACTCTCCAAAAACAGCTAAAACCACCTGCGAGATAGACCAAAAGATACCAAGCGCCATAATATCATCAAATATCTCACGCTTGCGTGTTACAGTTTTGAGATTTTTCTTCAGATAAAAACCACTGAGATAGCGTTTGAGCTTAAAGACTTTTTGTGCTACTGCACTACTCTTGTTTGGAAGACGCAGCGCAAGAAGGTACTCTATTAGCGAGCCACCCACAAGCAGCCACCCAAGAGGAGCTATCGCTTCTAAAATCTCCGCTTCATTTTGTGCACCTTCTGGGTAGAGTGTCTCAAAAAGTACGGTATAAAAGATAATACCACCCAAAATTGCAACTGTTGTAACAGCTTGTACGGCACCATTACCGGCACTAAGGTACTTCTGCCCAAAAAGCTCTTTGATGTAGCCATACTTTGCAGGCCCATAGAGAGCACTCTGCAAAGCAAGTATAAAGGTGAGTGCAAAAGCGAGTAAAAACTCTCCATGATAGTAGGCATAGGTAATCCCAAGCGTGATAAAGACTGCAAAAAGTGCAGCATACTGCATAATCTTGTGCTTGGCAAATCTGTCTGCTAAAAAACCAGATGGTGAAAAAAGAAGTATAAAAGGAAGAAGTATTAAAGCATTGACAATGGCAGTAAGAACAATCTGCTGGCTGCCATCATAGACTTTAAAAATGGTGTTTTGGATGATGATCTTATGCCCAAGGTCTGTAAAGGCATTGAGAAAAACAACTATAAGATAGTTGATAGCACCCACAATCTTAAACATTAAGACTCTTTGCTATCTACGAGCGTCGTACTCCACCCTTCATAAAAACCGTGTGCTTTTTTTACGCTTTCATAGAGTTTTGTAACATTCTCATCGAGTTTCTCTTTGCTAGGTATGTCATCTTTGACAACAGCTATACCATTGGCAAACTCATCTGAACTTATCTCATCTTTAAAAGTAAAGCCCTCTGGTATAAACTCCTCTACATAGCGCTCTTTTTGTGTCGGTGTAGAGAAAGAGAGGTAGTACTCTATCTCACGCTCTTGCGTTAGAGCATCACCCTCCTCTTCTAAGAGCTCTAAAATATCGGCCGTTTGGATGTGCGCCATCTCAAGCTCATTTGGTAAGAGGTTTTTGTAGTGAAAGTCCCACTTAGAGTCACGCACTACACTACTCTCATAGACATAGCCAGCATCTTTTAAGATGTGTGCCACTATGGTATCTAAGCCTTTTGAGTCTTCTGCATAGAAGTAGAGTTCACTCCAGCCATCAAGCATACGACTTCCCACATACTTGGCTCTATCATCATGCTCTAAGGCAATAATTAGTGCCTCTTTTGTCTCTAAAAACTCTTCATACCCTTCAGCATCTTCATTGAGCGCATCAAACTTAATAAAGAGGCTAAAGAGCCATGAGTACTTTTTACTGTATCCAAAAGCAGTTGGTTCATGCTCTATTGCTATTTTACTACCATCTTCAACGCGTACAAAGTTTTCTCTCATTTTCACTCTCTCTTTTTAATTACTCTATTATACTCTGTGTTGCATAAATTTCTTCTATCTTTAGAGTTTAAAGTGCTCTTTTATCTGAGGAAGCAGCTCTTTTTCTATAAGTGCATAGGTCTCTTCAAATGTTGCATACTCTTTTCCATCAGGATCTTCAAAACCAATATGCACTACTTTTGTCTCTTTAGGAAAAACTGGACAGCTCTCTTTTGCATTATCACAAACAGTCACTACAAGGTCAAACACTTCATCTGCAACACTCTCAAGTTTTTTTGAGTGGTAACTCTCACGCCAGATGCCATTGGCTTCTAAAACTCTCTTTGCATTTGGGTTTACTCTGCCACTAGCTGCTACACCACAGCTTTGTGCTACTACACCATCAAGTTTTGCATTGATGAGTGCTTCAGCGATGATACTGCGACAACTGTTACCTGTACACATCACAAGTACTTTTTTGTTGAGCACTTTTGACTTACTAAGCGCACTCTCTATCTCTTCAACAGAGATATCACCTTCCAAAGAGAGCTCAACATTGCCATCATCACCCTCTACACGCATATCTTTTATCTTCTCTTTTGTATCATCACTCATACATTCACACTTTCCTGTTGAGCAGTTTTGTATCATAGTTACTATGTTTTGCTTCTCTACTGCTCCTAAAAAGTTGATCTTTACACCATTTTGTGTTTTACTGACATTTTTTTGCATTCTACCCTCTTTAGTATTGGAAAAATAATTGCGTGAGTATAGCCAAATGGAAGCAATAGTTCAAAATATCACACAATAAAAACGGTTAACTTTCTCTTTACAAACTCTTCATATAATAAGACAAATTTATACACAGGAGATGATACTATGTTTATCAAAAAGCCCCTATCACTGGCACTTGGCTCACTTTTACTACTTACAAGCCTTGGTGCAACAACCCTCTCTGCACAAGCAATGCAGCAAAAGCAGACAAAACCTTTTCTTATACAAGGAAAACTGCCACACTTAACAATGATGCTCAAACAGATGTGGGATGATGAAGACCTAGCACTTACAAAAGAGCAAAAAGCAAAACTGCTTGAAGTTAGAAAAGAGACTATAGGTGCACTAAAAACACTCAAACCTGAAGTTGCACAACTTGAAGCAAAAATCGTAGCAGCAGCACAAAATGGAGAAGATCCTAAAAATCTTGAAGCAGATGTGAAAAAACTCGCAGAGTTAAAAGCAAAAGCTACAATGGTACACTTAAACTGTATCTATAAAACGCGTCAGATCCTCACGCAGGACCAAAGAGACATCTTAGAGTAAGCTTGAGGCTTACTCTAACACACTTTTTAAACGTTTACAATCTCATTTATCTCTAAACCAAATCCACCAAGTCCTACAAAGTCCGTTGCTTTCATAGAAGTAAGCAGATTCATCTTCGATACACCAAAAGATTTAATAATCTGAGCCCCAATTCCAAACTCTTTCATCGCTGCATTGTCTTGATGTGTTGTTTTGTTTAAAAAGACAAGCAGTCCTGAGTTCTTTTTGAGATACTCTATGGAGTTGATGAGATTGTTATACTTCTCTTGGTTTAGAAGCAGTTCACAATCAGGTATGACATTATGCACACGAACATTTGCCACTTCACCTGCTGAGTAAAAGAGTATAGCACTATGTTCTACTCCATCATGGTCAACAAACTTATGACGAGTTACTTTTACACCAAAGAACTCTATCTCTTCAACTTCTACCTCTTTTACAAGTCGCTCATTTGCAAGTCTATACTCAACAAGATCAGAGATAAAAACAGTATGAAGATCATGCTCTTTTGCAAAGATGTCTAGATCATCACGGCGTGCCATCTCGCCATTGTCCTTAATGATCTCACAGATAACCCCAGCTTCGCTTAAACCTGCCAAACGACATAAATCTACACTCCCCTCTGTGTGACCTGTACGAACAAGCACACCGCCCTCTTTCGCTATTAAAGGAAAGATATGTCCAGGACGCACTAGCTCATCTGGTTTTGAGATAGGGTTTGCAAGTATCTTGATAGTATCATCTCTCTCTTTTGCAGATATACCCGTACTTGCAGTTGCTGCATCTACAGAGACGGTAAAGGCTGTCTCATACGAAGATGTGTTTGAGCTAACCATAGGGTTTAACTCTAAACGGTTGGCAATGTCGCGTGAGAGTGCAACACAGATAAGTCCTCTTGCATGTGTCGCCATAAAGTTTACATGTTCAGGTGTAGAGAATGCCGCAGCATACACAAGGTCACCCTCGTTTTCTCTATCTTCATCATCACACATAATGACCATACGGCCTTTTTTGATCTCTTCTATCGCTTTTAAAACTCTCTGTGTCGGTGTCATATTTTCTCTTTATATATAGGTAATTTCTTTGAAAAGATTATATAAAAATATTAATTAAAAAGAGGTCAAGAAAAAAAATTTAAATTTTTTACAAAAACTCTTGACATTAAAATTTTTTTTGTCTATAATTTCGCTCACAAACACAGAGAGAAAGTGTTTGAAACACCGCGGAATAGAGCAGTTCGGTAGCTCGTCGGGCTCATAACCCGAAGGTCGCAGGTTCAAATCCTGCTTCCGCAACCAATTTAAAATAATAAACTTCTTATAAAAACACTGGGGTATCGCCAAGTGGTAAGGCATCGGTTTTTGGTACCGACATTCGGGGGTTCGAGTCCCTCTACCCCATCCACTTACTTCCAATATCAACAAAATCAAACTGATACTTTTAGTAACATACCCATTCAACAATCAAGTGCCACAACATTATTCAGACAGTAGCGCTCATTCAACCTTTTACTTCCCAATATCCTCTAGTTCCACCAACTCTTTCTATTAGATTGATTTTTTTAAGTTTTGCTATATTTTCTTCTATCTTTCTCACAGAAATTCCAACTTCATCTGAGATTTTTTTAGCACTTATCTTTGGATTTAATTTCATAAGCTCTAATATCATAATTTGATTTTCTGTAAGATTACCGACCTTATTGCCGACTTTATTACCGACCTCACTACCGAACTTAATAATAGTTTGTAAAATCATATCTAACATAAACTCTATAAATGGGGTACTCTCACCAAGTGCAGTAGAATCTTCTAAAGCTTTGTAATATTCCTCTTGGTAGTCTCTTACTATACTTTCAGTAGGAAGTAGTGCAAACAAAGGATTATATGCATACAAAATAACACTTTGCCAAAGTCTTCCAATACGACCATTTCCATCAACAAATGGGTGTATAAATTCAAACTCATAGTGAAATATACACGATTTTAAAAGGAGATGTTCATCACTACTTTTAAGCCACTCAAAAAGCTCACTCATAAGCTGTGGTACTAAATGGCTTTGAGGTGCTATATGCTCACCCACTCTTACATTTGATGTCCGAAAATTACCTGCATTATTTAGTATTTCACCCATAAGTATTTTATGCGCTTTTAGTAAATCAGAGATATCATCATACTTATAATTTTCTAACTCCTGATAAGCTTTTATAGCACCTTTAACTTCTGCTATTTCTGGTATGCTTCCAAGTACTCTTTTACCCTCAATAATAGCTGTAATTTTCTCTTCACCTAAAAAGTTTCCCTCTATTTCAAGAGTTCCTGCCAATGTTTTTATACGATTTTTTTTACGAAGTATAGGAGTTATATTTGTATTTACACTATATTTTAGTTCTGTAATATGCTCACCTATTTTATTTGTAAGGTTGAGTATTTTAGATGTTATTTTATATGGGGGTTTATAATTCATAATATATTATCCTTTAAATCTCTACCTTTTAGCTATAAAAACAAAATAGATATACAAAAAATTCAAAACTTTAACCATATGATTATATCTAGTGTTTGTAATAAGTTAAAATAAATCTTAGTTTTTAAGTAGAAAAGATATGAAACCAATAAAAGAAATATTATAAATAGATGAAAAGTCTTTAAAGACTACTTTGAAGCTTTAAAAAAAATACACCCCACGCATAAAACGCAAGGTATATTTATAAAGGAGAGAGCTTACTTTAACTTACCGTTACCGTAATGTTTGTAAAGATACTCTGTAACAATCTCTGCATCTTCTTTTGGAATAGGAGCTTTGAAGTGCGTGATCATCTTCTCTACTTTTTTTCTCCAGAACTCTTTTGATTGTGGTCCTTGGTTGATGATGTAACCAAACGAGTGACACATAAGACAGTTTGCCTGAACTGCATCAAAACCTTTTCCCATCTTGATCTCATACGAGATGTATGGTACTTCTATGTCCCCTTTTACCTGTGCAAAAAGTGAACCAGCTGCTAACAAACTTAGTAATACTATCTTTTTCATTATACTTCCTTACACAATTTCTACAGTAACTTCATCGATACCGTTATATTTATAACCACCGTGGTTCCAGCCAATATCTTTAGCAAATGGTTGCTCTTCACCTAGTCTGTTAACTGCTTTTGCCATAAATGTTAGTTTTCCATAGTCTACTGGTTTGTATGCATATCTAAACTCAGTATAAGCATAACGACCATGCTCTTGTTTTAACTCAGCATTATCCCAAGTTTTACCACCATCAACAGAGACAAATACATCTTTAATACCTGTTCCATCATCAAAAGCAACACCACGAACAACTACATGGGAGTTATGATAAACCTTCATACCATTTTCAGGATAACCAATGATAGATTTTACATTCATTGTAGTGATCGGTTTTGTTGGTTTGAACTTATGCTCTGGTGTTTCACACTCACATTCATTATCTGGCACACGATAAGCAACATCCATAAAGAAAAGAGATTTGTACTTATCTGTTACTGTAATGTGACTGAGCATTTTTACCCAACTGTCTGAGTAGTAACCAGGAATAACAAGACGAAGTGGATATCCATTTAAGTATGGCAGATCTTCACCATTCATCTCATAGGCTACGATAACATGGTCATCAAGCTCTTCAACTTCAAGCTCACGCACAAAGTTTGGTGTCTCATAGTATGCTGCATTGTCACGACCATTAAAACCGATCCAGTGAGCCCCTTTTTTAAGACCTGCTTTGTTTAAGATGTCACGCAGACGCACACCTTTCCATTTTGCACAACCCATAGCACCACTTCCCCACTGGATACCACCGGCAATAGGATCAAAAGCAGAACGGCTATTTCCTCCACACTGTAGTACTGCTGTTACCTCTACCTGTTCAAAATCATTTTTAAGTTCATTGAGTGTAATCTCTATCTCATTCTCTACCAAACCATCAATTTTTATCTTGTAAGTATCTGGATCGATGTGTGTTGGAATGTCTGGAAGGTGCCAACGCACAAAAAATTCATCGTTTTCTGTTATACCTCTTGCAAATGTACTTCTAGGTGATTCTAAAAGAGGTGGTCTATCAGAATAAGTAATAAGTGGACGCTTTTCAGGAAAGGCCATATCTGCTACTTTTCTGTCATCTCTTGGCTGATGTGTTTCCCCCGCTGACAAGCTTGTAGAGCCAAGAACTGCAACTGATGCAGCAAGTGAAGTTTTAAAAAACTCTCTTCTTTTCATAAGTTTTCCTTATAATTGTTTTATATGAGAATTATTATATCAATTTATTTTTAAAGGGAGTTAAATATGTTATGTTAGCTCTTTGTTTACAGTGTAAATCATTTTTATTATAGTATTTCATTAATAATATTATAAGATAAGGAAATCTAATTATGTTAAAAAGAATCCCGTGGTGGCTTGGTGGTATTTTAATGGCACTCTTGCTGCTTTTTACTTTTTCAGTTTTTGGAGCTAACAGACCAATAGGTGCATCTACTTATGTACCCTACTTTGCAGGAATCATTTTTGATTTAGACCCTGAAAAATACACATACCTAAAAGAGATTCACAACCCTGGTTCATGGGAAGGTGTTATGCTTCTTGGTGTTTTAGTCGGTGCATTTTTAAATGCTGTGTTTGTTACAAAAACTTTTGGTTTTACAATAGTTCCAGCTGCTTGGAAAAAGTACAAAAACGACTCTGTAGCATCTCGTCTTATTTGGAGTTTTGTAGGAGGTTTCTTACTTATCATCGGGGCTCGTCTTGCAGGTGGATGTACAAGTGGTCACTTTCTTAGTGGTATGACACAGACTGCTTTTAGTAGTATGATCTTTGGTGCTGTTGTTATGGGAGCACTTATTGTTACTGGTAAGCTCTTTTACAAGGAGAGAAAATAATGATGTACGATAAAGATACAGGAATGATCGATAGAATCCTGAGTATGTTTGCAACAGTACAAGATGAAGGACACGGATCTGTACTTTTAGTTTTTTTAATAGGTGTTGTTTTTGGCTCTATCATCCAATACACAAAAGTACATAAGTTTGAAAAAATCGCCGGTTTTTCTATGCTAAAAGATACTGTAGTTCCTAAGATGCTTTTCTTAGCTATTGGTCTTGCAAGTATCGGTCTTTATTTTATGATTGAAGCTGGTCTTGCTTCTTACCATTTAAAACCAATCATGCTTGGTGGGCTTATCATTGGTGGTACTATTTTTGGTATTGCTATGGCTATCTTTGGTAAGTGTCCAGGAACTGGTCCTATCTCTGTAGCAGAAGGACGCATCGACATTATGGTAGGTGCAATTGGTGGAATCTTAGGTGGACTTGTTTTTACTGTTTACTATGATCAGTTTAAGATGATTATGGGACCAAACCTAGGAAAACTCTCACTTACACAGTACTTTGAAGGACATGAGTCACTTTCAGTACTTATCTTTGGTTTAGTGCTTGTAGCTATTAGTATTGCTATCCCACTTATTGAAGAGACAGATGACAAAGACCCAGGCTACCAAGAGTAGCCTACTTTGCCTCTATATACTGAGGTACTAAAGATTTTATCTTCTGATAGATCTTTTCAAAATCCGTGGAGTAGACTCTTGTTTCTCCTATGGATGTTATGAAGTTCGTATCTCGCTCCCAGCGAGGTACAAGATGCAGATGTATATGCTCTGCTATCCCTGCTCCTGCTGCAGCTCCTAGATTCATCCCTATATTTACAGCCTGTGCACCAAAACCCTCACGCAAAAGTCGTACACCCTTTTGAGCAAGTTCTGCCATATGCAGCCACACATCACTCTCTAGTGCTTCAAGCTTATCTGTATGTTTGTGAGGAATGATCATAAAGTGTCCAGGAGTGTATGGGTAGCGGTTCATCACTATAAAGCACTTCTCATCTCTGTAAAGTACATGCAGCTCTTCATCATCAGCTGCGTGAGTGCTAATGTGACAAAAGACACAACCCTCTATCTTTTTATCTTGTTTGACATACTCATCACGCCACGGAGCGTATAAAACATTGTTCATCTTCTTCCTTTATATAAATGCAAAGACTAAATCTGGAAACATTATAACAAGACCAAGCCCTAAAAGCTGTAAAAGTATAAAAGGAATAATTCCTTTGTAGATATCCATCGTCCCTACACTACTGCCCGCTGCACCTTTTAAGAAGAAAAGTGAGAGCCCAAACGGTGGTGTCAAGAAAGAGGCCTGAAGGTTCATCGCAATAAGCACGGCAAACCAAATAGGGTCAATCCCAAAAGCTTCCATTACCGGTACTAAAATAGGTACGATAATAAAGCTTATCTCTATAAAGTCAATAAAAAAGCCAAGTATAAAGATAGCCAGCATCGCCACCCCTATAAAGACCCATACATCACCAATATCTTGAGAAAAAAACTCAAGGATCATATCAGTACCACCTAGTTCATTAAAGACCAGACTAAAGGCTGTCGCACCTATGAGTATCATAAAGATCATACCACTAAGCTTCATCGTCTCAAAAAGTGCATAGCGAAGCATCTCGCGTGAGAGTGTTTTGTTAATAAGGGCAAGAATGAGTCCACCAAAGACACCAAAAGCAGCTGACTCTGTCGGTGAAGCTATACCCATAAAGATACTGCCAAGTACTGCTATCATCAGCAGTAGTGGAGGAACAATGGCTGCTATTATCTCAAAGAATGATACCTTCTCATCACTTACCAGTGCAGGAGCATCTTCTTTGTTGATAAATGCGCGAATAAGAATGTATGTAATGTAGAGCCCAACAAGCACAAGACCTGGAAGCACTGCTCCCATAAAGAGCTCACCAACACTCACACTCATAACATCACCCAAAACGATCAAAATGATAGAAGGAGGTATGATCTGCCCAAGCGTTCCACTCGCTGCAATAGTTCCACTTGCCAGCCCTTTATTGTACCCCGCTTGCAGCATCAACGGCAGTGCAATGACACTCATCATAACAACGCTAGCAGAGACGATACCCGTAGAGGCTGCAAGAATAGCCCCGACAATTACAACACTCACTCCAAGGCCACCACGCACACTCCCAAAGAGTCTGCTCATAGAAAGCAGCAGCTTTTCAGCCATACCAGACTTTTCTAAAATAAGCCCCATCATAATAAAGAGCGGCACAGCCATCAAAGTAGTGTTACTCATAATGCCATAGATACGAAACGGCAAGATATTAAAGACCTCAAAACCAATCTCAGGTGTAAAAAAAGCAAAGATCATCGCCACACCGCCAAAAGCAAAGGCAACCGGTACACCAAAGAGTAAAAGAAGCAGTGCTACTAAAAACATAATAAGTGCTATCATAGTGCCCTCCACTCTTGGATGTCACCAACAAGCTCTTTTATCGCCTGTAGTACTAAAAGCACAAAGCCAAGAGGCATCAACGACTTTACTATCCAGCGAGACCCAAGACCACCAGGGTCACTTGAGGCTTCATGCTGCAAGTAGCTCATCTCAACAAAATTTACACCTATATAGATGATTAAAAAAGAGAGCGGCAGTACAAAAAAGAGATAGGAGAGTATGTTGATGATAAGCTGTGTTTTGCGTGAGAACTTCTCATAAAAGATATCTACTCTCACGTGAGCGTTTTGTCTGAGTGTATAAGCGATACTTAGAAGAATTACCACATCAAAGAAATGCCACTCAAGCTCTTGGAGTGCAGTAGAGCCTGTTGCAAAAAAGTAACGCATAGAGGCATCGTATAAAATAAGCGCAACAAGTGCTACTAAAATGGCAGCTGTTATGTAGGCTGTAAAGTTTGTTAATTTATCTATTAGTTTAAGCATTACTCACTCTAAATAAAGTTTGGTGCATCATTTGCAAAAAGGATGATATCTCCTGCTTTTGTCTCTTTTGCAAGCAGATCAGTAAGTGCTGATTTGTCTGCAAGGTAGTAGCTCTGTTTTACATTGAGCTTCTT
>Ga0256843_1001559_pt1 | contig 17860 bp, 26 predicted proteins | sample AlvinellametaG_FD_191572 | JGI IMG/M metagenome (GOLD analysis project Ga0256843, IMG submission 191572) | Pompeii worm associated microbial communities from hydrothermal vent at the East Pacific Rise, Pacific Ocean - Alvinella | ecosystem: Host-associated > Annelida > Integument > Unclassified ... | reverse complement strand
AGAGGATCCAAGTTTCAGAGTGACAACTGACGAAGAATCTGGACAGACTATTATTTCTGGTATGGGTGAGCTTCACCTTGAAATTATTGTAGACAGACTTAAGAGAGAATTTAAAGTTGAATGTAACACTGGTAAACCTCAGGTTGCATACAGAGAAACATTCAAAAACCAAGTTGAGCAAGAATACAAATACGCAAAACAGTCAGGTGGTAGAGGTCAGTACGGTCACGTATTCATCAGATTAATTCCACAAGAGCCTGGAAAAGGTTATGAGTTTGTTGATTTAATTAAAGGTGGGGTAATTCCAAGAGAATACATCCCGGCAGTTGATAAAGGTATCCAAGAAGCTGCTCAAGGCGGTGTTTTAGCTGGATTCCCGGTAGTTGACTTTAAAGTTGAACTTTTCGACGGTTCTTACCATGACGTTGACTCAAGTGAGATGGCGTTTAAACTTGCTGGTTCTATGGCATTTAAAGAAGGTGTTAAAAAAGCTAACCCTGTTATTCTTGAGCCGATCATGAAAGTTGAAATCGAAGTTCCAGAAGAGTACATGGGTGACGTTATCGGTGACATCAACAGAAGAAGAGGTCAGGTTAACTCTATGGAAGATGTACACGGAATCAAAAAAATTAACGCATTCGTTCCACTTAGCGAAATGTTCGGTTACTCAACAGACCTTAGAAGTATGACTCAGGGTAGGGGAACATACTCAATGGTATTCGATCACTATGAAGAAGTACCAAGCAACATTGCTGATGAAATTATCAAAGAAAGACAAGGTTAATTCCTTGTTTTTTTCTTTTTTATATTAAATAAGTGTCAGGCACCTTATGTGTAGACACAGAATACTTTTTTCACTTTATAAACTGAAGAAAAAAACTAAAACCAGTTTTTTCTTTTGAATAATATTACACCTAAGTAAGATAAAAAGAATGACCCGATTATTATAAACGGCAGTGCCCATTGTTTGTTTTCAATAAAAAGAGGGACATTCATACCGAATAAACTGTAAATAACGGTCGGAATCATTAAAATAATTGAAATTGAAGTGAGCTGTTTCATAACAATGTTTAAGTTATTGGATATTACAGAGGCAAACGCATCCATCATTCCGCTTAAAATATCAGAGTATATCTGTGCCATCGTTAAAGCCTGTTTATTTTCTATAATGGCATCTTCAAGTAAATCTTCATTTATTTCACTTTTTATGTTTTTTGAATGGTTAAGTTTTGTTAAAATAATTTCATTTGCTTTAATAGAGGTAATAAAATATACAAGACATTTTTCCATTTTTAATAGATCAATAAGCTCTTTATTTCTAATGGACTGTTCGAGGTCTTTTTGTATTAATGAAATATATTTATTGATCTGTTTAAGATATCTTAAATAGATTTTTCCGGTTCTAAGAAAAATTTTTAAAATAAAATTTAAATTATCAGGAATCTTTTTATAATATTTTTTTATAAGGTTAAGTTCGTTTATTGGAAGTATTTCATTCTCTTTTGCGCAGAGAGTTAAAATATATTCTTTGGTTATAAAAATACCTAACGGCACTGTAAAATACGGGATATCATTATTAATATCATATATAGGGATTCTAAGAATTATAAGAGTGTAATCGTCTTCATATTCGATATGAGAAACTTCATCCGGGTCTAAAATATCGTTTATTACGTCTGAGGGAAGGTTTAGTTCTGTTTTTAAATATTCCAGCTCTTTATCTGTAGGATTTACAACATTGATCCAACAGTTAGTTTCAATTTTTTCTATTTCTTCGATACCGCCCGTTAATTTAAAATATTTAACCATAACAAAACCTTCCGGCAGAGATAATAAATAATTATAATACTAATTTGTTTAAATGTCCATAAAAGAGGAAAAATTAAAGGGAAGATTTAATTTTTTTAAGACCCAGCTGTTTTAAAATATTTACATATTTATTGTAATCATTTCCGTAAAAAAGAAGTTTTAAGGTATATTTGTCATTTAACTGAACGGCAATTACCCCTTTTTGTAGTTTTTTATCAATATAAATCGCACTTTTAAAACCGTTTATTGTTAAATGTTTTAATAAGAAATTTTTTGTGTCATTGTTTACATTTAATTTTAAAATACCCGGAATTATGTTTTCAATTCCCATATAGACAATATTATTGGAACATTCGTATTTTTTAATAACTTTAAAGAAATCATTTAATGCTATTGGAGTATTTTGCGGTGTATAATAATTGATACTTAAACATTGTGCAAAACTGTCTGGCAGAATATGAGGAGACAGTGCAAAAGAAAGGCTCGCGATTAACGGTAAAATTATTTTTTTCATTTCCCGCTCCTTGATGATGGGTTATTTTAATAATTATAAATCTTTTAATTTAAAGATGTATTAAATTTGTATTTTTTAACTGTTTATTATTGACAATGAAAAATAAAAGTTATAAAATGCGTTATATACAATTTTATATAACGATGAATAAGGAGCGTTAATGTTTTACACCTACGAAGAAATTGACAGGCTTGTTTCTGAAGATATGCCGTTTTTTGATTTAACTCAGAAACTTCTGGATATAAAAGAAAAAGGAAAAATTTCATTTTTTACCAGAAAAGACTGTATTGTAACCGCAAGCGAGCTTATAGAAAAACTGGCAAAAAAACTTGGTCTTAAGGTAATGTTTAAAGAAAAAGACGGACGATTTGTTAAAACCGGAAGCAAACTGTTTGAAGCAGAAGGAGAGAATATACTGATTTTATGGAAAGTTGCTCAAAATATATATGAATATGCATTAAGCGTGTCTACATATGTACATGAGATGACCGCAAAAGCCAGAAAACACAATCCAAACATAGAAATACTTACAACCAGAAAGGTAATTCCTTTTACTAAAAAGGTTGCATTGCAGGCTGTTATCGACGGAGGAGGGCTGCCTCACAGGGTGACAACAACAGAAACGATACTTATTTTTGAAAATTACATTAACCTTTACGGAGGATGGGATAAGTTTTATAAAAATTTCGAAAAATTAAAACATAAATCTATAGAAAAAAAATGGGTAGTGGAAGCGAAAAACTTTGAACATGCCAAAAAGCTTGTAGAAATAGGAGTGGATGTTTTACAGCTTGATAAACTGGATATTGAAACAACAGAAAAAATCGTAGAAATCGCGCATGAAAAGAATATAAAAGTGATAAGTGCTGGAGGAATTAATATAAACAATGTGGAAGAATATGCAAAAGCGGGAGTAGACAGTATCGTTACAACCGCTCCTTATTTTGCAAAAGGAGCGGATGTGAAGGTTGTTATAGAGTCTTTTTAAGCTCTTTTACCCAGCCTTCCATTACTTCGTTTGCGATTAACGCAGGAGCTTCAAGAAAAGCTATTTCAAATTTTTCAGTATATTCCGTTACGCTGATACTTCTTGGTCTTGCTGCTGTGATTTTACCGTTTGGAAGTTTGTTTCCAAAACAGAAAAGAACCAATTTGCAGTCTTTTATTTCCGGATTGATTTCACCGTTTTCAAGCGATGAGGTGTGTGCGTAATGATCGAATTCTCCAATATATGTACAAACAGGGTGTGAATTGATTTTTTCTTTGAAAAATTCGATAATTTCCTGAGCCGTTTTATAATGAGTTTCATTTTTTTCTACGTCTAATACGAATACAGGATATTTTTCCTGAACTATCATCTGTTGCATATATTCTCCTTTTTTTGGAGCGAAGTGTATCATAAATAAGGATAAATTATATCTGTTATAAGTAAAAATTATGTAATAAAAATATTTTAAATTTTTTTACAGTATTAAAGTGCTATAATTTCAACAAAAAAGGGTGAACATGGCTTATATGCTTATAATAGACAATGAAAATAAAAAAATAGAAATTCACTCTGATATGTGTGACGTTGTTTTTGACAAAAAAGAAGAGCTTTTTCTTGATCCGAACTGGGAATTTATTCCGTTTCATTACTATTCCGAAATAGAGGAATATTTAAACAATACGGAAGATTTTGAAGTTGTAGAATGTGAAATATGCAAACCTGTAGAAAATAAAGAGTCTCTTGATGAAGATTATGATGATATTTACGAAGAATTTGACGAAGATGAAGATTATGACGACACAAGATGTGATATAATATAGTTACAAATTATTTAAAAGGAGAAGATATGTTTAAAGAATGTTGCCCTGAATTAATACCTGTTATGGAACAAGTTGCGGCAGAAAATCCACATATAGCTAAATTAATCGAAAGACATCAAGAACTTAATAAAATAATTGATGAAGTTGAAGCAGGAAGAGAGCATATGGACGAACTTGAGCTTGAAAAACTTAAAAAAGAAAAACTTCATATTAAAGACGAAGTGTATGCGGCGGTAGTCGAATATAAAAAAGAAAAAGGAATTTAATCCTTTTTCGCAATTTTTTTCTATCTTAATATCTGACTTTCTTATATACTTTCCCAAAAAAAGGCGTTGTCATGTATACCGCAAAAGAGATTTTAATTTCTCAGATAAAACCTGCCCTAGGTTGTACCGAACCGGCTGCCATAGCTTTAAACGCAGCATATTTAAAAGATCTTACTGATGTGGACGGGAAAATAAATTTGACTATCAATACCAATTTGTTAAAAAACGCAATGTATGTTCCTATTCCGAATACAGGCAGAAGATTTGGAGTTAAATTTGCTTTTGCTTTAGGACTTTTGTGCGGAAATAAAGAAAACGGACTGAATGTTTTTGAGACAGTTACCGAAGAATGTATAAAAAAAGCTGCCGAAATGGAAAAAAATATAAATCTTGAAATCGTAAAAGGCAGTGAAATTTTTATAAAAAGCTCTTATAAGGGGTATGAGGTTTTAACGAAGACGTTTCATGACAATATAGAAAATATAAAAACCCCAAAAAAGGAAATAAAACTTGTAAACAGACAGGAAAGTGCAGATACCGGTGTTATAGAAAAGTGGCTTAAAAATCAGGATTTCGAAGTATTATATGATCTTGTGGAAAAAGAAGATGATTTCTCTTTTATTGAAGATGTTATAAATATGAATATGAAACTTTCAAAAATCGGACTAGAAGAAGACTGTGCACTTAATATCGGTAAAAGTTTTACAGGTAATGATGTAAAATCGAAAATTATTTCATATACCACCTCTGCTTCTGATGCGAGAATGGAAGGGGTTAATTTCCCTGCCATGAGTCTGGTTGGAAGCGGAAATCACGGAATAAGCGCAACACTTCCCGTATGGATATACGCCAGTGAAAAGGGATTTTCAAAACATGAGACTTTCAGAGCTTTGGCTCTTAGCATGTTAATTACGGTATATGTGAAACTTTTTATAGGCAGACTTTCAGCTATATGCGGCGCCGCATTTGCAAGCGGATGTGGTGTTGCCGGGGCAATATCATATCTTGAAAGTAAAAACAGAAATATCTCAAAAAACGCCGTATCGTATCTGATACAGACAATAAACGGAGTAATTTGCGACGGTGCTAAAATGGGATGTTCTTTAAAAGTAATGCTCGGGGCTCAAAGCGGATATGAGGCTGCTGTTTTTGCATTGGAAAACAAGCCGGTTTTCAGTGACGGTATTTTAGAAGAAAATATAACAAACAGTATTAAAAATCTTAAAAATGTCTCAGATGCAATGAGCGGCGTTGATGATGCGATTGTCGATGTAATGAGAAATAAAGTTATTTAGAGAGTTTAAAATATCTGCTTTTGAGTAGACTCCTTACCGTTATGATTTTTTTATTGTTAAATTTATAAAGGTATGCGTAAATGTGCCGGCCTAAAAGTTTATAATATATATAATCAACAAGTTCAGTGCAGTAATATTTATTATTAGTCAGACTGATTTGAGTATCAAATTCTATTTTTTGTTTTTTTAAAGTGTTAATAATTTTTTTTAATTTTTTTTGGTTTATCTTAAACAAGGGTTCTAAAATCACATAAGATGATGCAAGAGACAGGAATGATTTTAAAGGCACTATTTTTAAATTTTCGCCTTTTTTTTCATATTCGATATTGCAGACGTACGGTTTTTTGTTTTTAATAATGATAATACCGGAGTGGGAATATCCGCAGGGATCAATTTGAGAGAAAAGATTGCTTAATATGTTTGATTCTTTTCTAAGGATGATATCTCCCGTTTTTAATATAGGATGCGCGTATAAAAAACAGAAAAAGAAAGTAAAAATTATTTTTTTATATTTACTTTCCATCCGTCTTTCGTTTCTACTACCGGAATGCTTTCGTTGGTTACTTTCCCGTTAGCCAGAGTCTCTTTTAAAGTAACGAGAGCTTCTTTGCCGTTTTTTTTCACACCCACGACTTCTACGGATTTTAAGTTTTCACCAATTTTTTTCAGACATTTAGGCATATCGTTGTTCATTTCTTCCTGTGAACACTTCATAGCCATTGCCAGGGTGAAAAGCTCTTTTGTGGAATCTGTGGAATACTGTTTGAATGCGTTTGTGTCTCCATTAATAAATGAAGAAATGAATTCTTTTGCAGCGGTTTCAGGCGAATCTTTTTTGCTGCATCCCGTAAAAATCAATACGGCTGTAAATAATACAGCCAATAGCCCCTTTTTCATTCTTTCTCCTTTTATTTAGTAGAATAAAAATTATATCTAAATATTGACTATCAGTAAAAATATAATTATAATAGCGCTATATTTAAAAATATATAACGAAAGGCGATACAATGATTAAACTGCTGCTGATATTGATTTCTTTTATTTTTTCATTTGCTTCCGAAATATATGTGGCTGCTGCTGCAAACACAACATATGCAATGCCGGAAATAATTAAAAAATTCAATCAAAAATATCCTGATGTAAAGGTAAATGTTATTCTGGCAAGCAGCGGTAAACTTACGGCACAGATTATGCACGGTGCGGAATATGACGTATTTATGGCCGCTAATATGAAATACCCCGAGTTTTTATATAAAAAAGGAATTGCTAAAAGCAAACCGAAAATTTATGCAAAAGGGGCAATAGCTCTTTTCAGCGTAAAAAATATTAAACTTGATAATTTCAAAAAAGCTCTGTTAAATGCAAAATCTATAGCCATTGCAAATCCTAAAACGGCGCCTTACGGAAGAGCAGCCGTAGAAGCGATGAAGAATGCCGGTATATACGGTAATGTTAAAAACAGGCTTATTTTTGCCGAAACTGTAAGTGCCGTTATTCCGTATACTGTTAATTCCGCAGATATAGGGATTGTTGCAAAAAGTTCACTTTTTTCCCCTAAAATGAAAAAATACAAAAATTTTGCAGACGTTCCCAAATCTCTTTATAAACCTATAAATCAGGGTATAATAATGCTTAACAACAAAAAAGGCACGGTTAAGTTTTATAATTTTATTTTTTCAGACGACGCTAAAGAAGTGTTTAAAAAATACGGGTATATATTTTAAAGGATTTTTGTGAATAAATTAATCGGCGAGATTACAGATATACAGTCGCTTGAGAGGCTGAATTTAATAAAATGCAAAGTAGGCTCTCAAACAGTAAATGTTTTAATGCTTGAGATGAATATTGACATGAAGCCCGGGAAAAAAGCAGAACTGCTGATAAAACCGACTGCGGTCAGTATTTCGGGGGAAAGATGTTCTTTTGAGAATTCATTAAGAGGTCAGATTTCTGAAATCAATAAAGGCGAAATACTTTCAAGTATAACGGTTGATGTGGAAGGTTTTGAAATAGAATGTATTATGCTCAGCGAATATGATAATTTTGAGAAAAATGTTTTTGTCATGTTTAAAGCAAACGATGTGGCCATAGGAAAGGTTTTTGAATGAATATAGATTTTACTCCTTTTCTGCTTTCTTTTAAGCTGGCGTTTTTTACCACATCGATTTTATTGATTATAGGAATACCGTTTGCATGGTTTTTAAGTTCAACCAAATCTAAATTTAAGCCTGTTTTAGAAGCGATAAGCGCTCTTCCTATAGTTCTTCCTCCGTCAGTGCTCGGGTTTTATCTGCTTGTGTTTCTTTCTCAAAGTTCACCTGTAGGCAGGTTTTTTGAAGAAATGTTTAATATGAAGCTTGTTTTTACATTTGAAGGGCTGGTTGTGGCAAGCAGTATATATTCTTTTCCTTTTATGATACAGCCCTTGCAAAACGGTTTTGAAAATATTCCCAAAAATATTGTCGAAGCGTCTTATTTAAGCGGTAAAGGAAGACTTGCCACGCTCTTTAAAGTAATACTTCCTAATATGAAAACCTCTCTTATGACGGCGGTAATTATTACTTTTGCACATACGGTCGGCGAATTCGGTGTGGTTTTGATGGTAGGAGGGTCAATTCCGGGTAAAACTGAAGTGGCAAGTGTGGCGATATATGATTATGTTGAAACTCTTGATTACGAGAGTGCGCATATTTACAGTCTTATTATGCTTGCAATCAGTTTTGTCGTGCTTTTGTTTGTTTATATTTTTAACGAAAAACAGAAAAAGAGGTTTTTATGATTAAAATAAACATAAAAAAAATGCTCCACGGAAGCAGCGGAGAGATGGAGCTTGCCTGTGATTTTGAAATTGAAAAAAATGATTTTTTGGCAATTTCAGGTCCAAGCGGAAGCGGAAAAACAACTCTTCTCAGAATTATTGCCGGACTTGAAGAGTGTGAAGGGGAGATTACTGTAGAAAGTGAGGTGTGGCAGAATAAGAAAATAAAACTTCCTCCGCAAAAAAGGGAAGTGGGGTTTGTTTTTCAGGATTTTGCCCTGTTTCCCAATATGAGTGTAATTGAAAATCTTTTGTATGTGAAAAAGGATAAAGAATTTGCCTTTGAACTTTTGAAAATGGCAGGGCTTGAAGAACTTGCAGTTAGATATCCGAATACATTAAGCGGAGGACAGAAACAAAGGGTCGCGCTTTGCAGGGCTTTAATGAGAAAGCCTAAAATTTTGCTTATGGATGAGCCTTTTTCCGCACTTGATCCGGTAATGCGTGAAAAACTTCAAAACGACATAGCCGAATTTCATACCAGATTCGATTTGACCACTATAATGGTGTCTCATTCCCCGAGTGAAATATACAGGCTTGCAAATAAAATGATTGTGCTAAACAACGGAAAAGTGGAAAAATTATCCTCGCCTAAAGAACTGTTGTTAAAAACAAGCGGATCCGCAAAATTTGCTTTTGAAGGCAAAATTATAGATATAGTGGGGGTTGATGTGATAAATATTGCGATTATTTCAATTGCCAATCAGATTGTTGAGGTTGTAATTTCCAAAAAAGAGGCGGAAGAATTAAAAATAGGCGATAAAGTCGTGGTATCAAGTAAAGCTTATAACCCTTTAATTAGAAAAATATAAAAAACACACCGTTATATAAAAAAAAATATTACGAAGGAGGCGATATGAAAGCTTTAAGTCTGGCAATGTTATGTTTTATGTGTCTGTTCGGTGAAATATATGTGGGAATTCCGGGCGGATACAAAGATGTTTTTGTAAAAATGATCAATAAATATAATTCCACACATAAAATAAAGGTAAATGCATTATACGGTCCTATGGGGGTGTTGATGGCTCAGGCAAAGCTGAATAATTTGGATGTTATATTGGGTGATCGTGAAAAGCTGCAAAAAAACGTATTTAAAAACTTTGTAAAACTCGGATACGGCAAACTTGTAATACTTACAAAAGAAAAGCTTAAATGTGTTAATGAAATAAATAATTTGAAAAGACTTGCTTTGCCTAATCCTAAAGGGACAACATACGGAAAGGCAGCAGCAGAAGCATTTAAAAATTTACATTTACATCCTAATACGGTTATTGTTTCTTTAATGCCCCAGGGTATAAATTATTTAAAAATTTCACAATGTGACGGTGCGGTTGCAAATAAAACACAGGAAGTTTTATTAAAAAAAAGATTTTACGCTTTGGAAATTCCTCAAAAATATTACAATACTATTGTGATAGGTTTTTGTGTATTGCATAAAAACCGTGGAGCAGAAGATTTTATAAAATTTTTATCATCTCCTGAAATTGAAAAATATCTGCAAGGATACGGTATATGAGTAAAGAAGCTGTTTTTTCGTTAATTCTTACATTAAAAGTGCTTTGTGCCGATGTGATACTGCTGATTATATTTGGTACTATGCTGTTATACTATTTAATGGAAGAAAACAGTTTTTTAAAAAAAACAGTTTATATGCTTATAGACCTTCCCCTTCTTTTTCCACCGATAGCCACAGGGTTTTTACTTCTTTGGCTTTTTAGGGATAACGGATACCTCGGTAATATATTAAGCAAAATAAACATTCATATTGTATTCGGATTTTGGGGTTTGGTATTAGCCGGATTTGTCGCTTCCGTGTCTTTATTTATCAAGCCTCTTATAGCTTCAATTAGACAGTATCCTAAAAATATAATAGAAGCTTCGTATATTTCAGGTAAAAGTAAATTTAAAACGTTTATATTTATTATTATGCCGGGTATGAAAAAAGTGTTTATAGTTTCTTTTATTTTAAGTGTTTCAAGAATTTTCGGAGAAGTAGGTATCAGTTTGATGCTGGGAGGAAATATTCCATTTAAAACCAATACGATTTCAATTGAAATTTTTTCAGAGGTTTTTAACGGAAACATAGATACTGCTATGAATTTGAGTTTGATTATGTTTGCCGTATCTTTTGTATTGTTTGTTTTTTTAAAATATATAGAAAGTAATATAAAACATGATTTATTCTAACAGTTTTATAGCGATTTCGGTAAGGGCGTTTCTATAAATTTTTTGTAAATCAACCCATGCAAGTGCTTCATGCGGCAGTACCTGCTGCAGTCTGTAAAGTCCGCTGTCCTGTTTTTCTATTGTAGAATAAGTCTGGTGTAAATCGCCTAATAAAAACAGTTTGCTTCCTTCACTCATTCTTGAGAGTATCATACTCATATATTCCCTTGTGATAAGCTGTACTTCGTCAACAATCAGTACTTCTCCTTCAAGAATTGATACGCCCTGAATCATATTTAAAGGAATAATTTCAAATTTTTCAAAAAATAGCTGGGATTTTATAGAGTCGTATGTCTGACCTTTGAGATCTCGGTACAGGAAATTAAGCGCGCTTAAAAACCCTCCCGCCCATTCAAGCATTTTTTCATCTTTGCTTCCCGGCAGAAATCCTATGTCATAATCGCTGCTGATTCCTATAGGCGGTCTGGTTATAAATATTTTCTTTTTGGTCAGACTCAAAGCCGTGGCGGTTGCAAGCAGGGTTTTGCCGCTCCCGAATCTTCCTGTTATAAGACTCGCAGGGGCTTCTACCATTGCATAAACGGCGCATTTTTGGTAAATATCCAGAGGTTCGAAAATTTTGGCGTTTTTTATTCTTATTTTTGAAGTTTCTGGAATGTTGTCAATTCTCTCAATACCTTTATAAGGGTTATAGCAATACGCCAAGTCTCTTTCGTTCATTTCATCGTAGGTAATTATAAAATCCCAGTATTTGAGTTCGTAACTGTGTTTTTGTTTTATGTATTCAATTACTTCTTTTGCAGGTTTGATACCTATAAAATGACCATATTCAAAATTTTTGTCTTTTATTAGAATGGTAACTCCTTAGAATGGTTTATATTTAGTAATTCCTAAGATAATTATTTCCGATTTTGTAATTTTATATGGAATAATATAACCTTTAAAAATCAGGTCTCTGATACTGTCATCATTAAAGTATATTGATTTTCTGTATTTATATGGGAAAAGAGTTAAATTTTCTATTTTATTTTTTAGTTCTTTTTTAAACTCATAAGCAGATTGAGGCTTGTCTTTTTTTATAAAGTTCAAAATTGTCTTCATATCATCAAAAAAATGTTTTTCATAAACGATTTTATAGTTCATCTATTTTATTCCACATTTGGGAGTGCTCTATAATGTTTCCTTTCAATGCTGAGTTTAATCTTTTATTGAATTCGGCTTTATCGTTTTTGAATTTTTCAGACTTGATATAAATATCTTTGGCGATTAAATTGTTAACATAGTCGTTAATATCTACATTTTGGAGGTAATCAATAAATTCATCATTTATTTGGATATTAATCTTCATATTTATCCTTTCATTTTCATTGAGAAATCTTTAAATGTGGCCTGATGGATTATAGCTCCGCTACTTATGGCGTCTATCCCGGTTTGAACGTAGTTTTTAATGTTTTCAAGAGTTACGTTTCCGCTCGCCTCGAGTAATATGCCTTTATGGTTTTCGTTTCTGTAATTTACGACCTTTTTAATCTCTTCGAAGCTCATATTATCGCACATTACGATATCAGCTCCCGCCTGCATGGCTTCTATTGCCATTTCTACGGTTTCCGCTTCTATTTCTATTTTTGTGGTAAACGGTATATTTTCCCTTGCGGTTTTTACGGCTTCTTCTATAGAGTTAAATAGTGCAAGGTGGGTGTCTTTTAGCATCAGACAGTCATCAAGTCCGAGTCTGTGGTTGGTTACGCCTCCGCATGCCGCCGCATATTTTTCAAATACTCTCAGTCCCGGTCTTGTTTTTCTGGTATCGAGAATATTTAGCTTTCCGTCTGTCAGTTTTACAAACTCATAAGCGTTGCTGGCAATTCCGCTGGCGTGCTGGAGGATATTGAGCATTGTTCTTTCTATTGAAAGAATATCTTTGGCATTTCCGTAAATTTCAAGGATAATATCGCCATGTTTATAAAAATCACTGTCCCGAAAATAAAAATCAAATTTAACATCCGCCAGTTCGCTTAAATGTTTTATATATTCAATTCCCGCAACTACTCCTTCGCTTTTTGCTCTGATTATAGCGGTTGCGTTTTTATCTATCAGACTTCTGGCCAGATCTCCTCTTCCGATATCTTCGCTTAACGCGTTTTTTAAAAAATCCACTATCTGGTATTTCATCAGGTTCATGACAGCTCCATCATTCTTTGAAGTGCGGTTTTTGCGTATTTTGCAATTTTTGGGTCCACTTCGATTTTATTGTAATCTTTCCCTTCGTCTATCGCTTTTAAAAGTTTATAAAGTTCTCCCAAAGTCGTTTCATTCATTGAAGGACATTCCGGTTTTGTGGAACTTAATACGTATATATTAGGATTTATTTCGTTTTTCATTCTGTTTACGAAATTAAATTCAGTCCCGATAGCCATAGGAGTTGTAGGGTTTTCTTTTACGTAATTCAGAATCTGGGAAGTGCTTCCGGCAAAATCCGCAAGTTTTACCACTTCGGGAGAGCATTCCGGATGAACTACGATTTTGATATCGGGAAATCTTTCTTTGTAAAATTCCACATGTTCGGGCATAAAGAGCTGATGAACGCTGCAGTGACCGTCAAAACATATCATAGTGGCATCCTGCCAGTTTTCTTCTCCGATAATAGCTGAGGTTATACCGAGTCTGTTTGCGATGTTTCTTCCGAGGTTTTTATCAGGAAGGAAAAAAATTCTTTTATTTTGGGCGAGAGCCCATTCGATTATTTTCTGTGCGTTTGAGCTAGTACACGTAAGTCCGCCGTTTTCGGCAACTATGGCTTTTGTTTTGGCTGTTGAATTGATATATGTGATTGGTATAAAATCTATATTGTTTTCTTTCAGGGTTTTTATATTGTTTTCCACTTTGGCCTCTTCTGCCATTCTGGCCATGGAACAGTCGGAAAGGCGAGGCATGTATACGTCAATATCGGGATTTAAAATTTTTGCGCTTTCTCCCATAAATTTAACCCCGCAGAAGATAAGAGGATTTTTTAGTCTGCCGGTTTTTTTGGCCAGTTCCAGACTGTCTCCTGTAAGATCTGCTAAATCAAATATTTCGTCTTTTTCATAATAATGCGCTGCTATGGTTATATTATGTTTTTTTATAAGCTCTTTTACTTTATTTAGCATTTAGGTCCTTTTTATGCATATGTAAACAATGATTACTTTATAAAAATTATATTATAATTTCACAAAAAAGGAAAAATATGTCACCGTTAATATGGTATTTAATAGCTTATTTGGTAGGAGGAATTCCGTTTGGATATCTAATAGCTAAATATTTTGCAGGGATTAATATAAAAGAACAGGGAAGCGGCAATATAGGCGCTACAAACGTGCTTAGGGTTTTGAAACAGACTGATCCTGCCAAAGCAAAAAAACTCGCTGCGGTTACTCTTTTGCTGGATGCTTTTAAAGGTGCGGCCGTTATACTTGTGGCTAAAATGATGGGAGTCTGTCCGGCTACTCAATGGGCGATAGCTGTAATTGCGGTAATAGGGCATTGTTTTTCCCCTTATCTGAAACTTGAAGGAGGAAAAGGCGTGGCGACAACTGCCGGCGTTCTTTTAGTGCTTGTGCCAAAAGCTGTGCTGGTAGCTATTGTTGTATGGTTTATTATGGCTAAAACGGTTAAAATATCTTCACTGAGCTCTCTAAGCGCGATAATCGTAGGAATTGCGAGTACTTACGTTTTATATCCTGATCTTCCGATACATTCTCACGCTCCATTGATTATTATCGGGTTTATCGTTCTTTATAAACATAAAGACAATATATACAGGCTGATTATCGGGGAAGAAAAAAGAGTAATATAAAAATGGAGAATTGAGAATTGAGAATTGAGAATAATTATAAAATATTAATTGAAAATTTGGAATTTAAGGCTATAATCGGAATATTGCCCGAAGAGAGGGAAAAAACGCAAAAAGTTTTAGTACATGCGGAAATTGAATATGAAGGCAAAAACAATTATATAGATTATGCCGAAGTATGCGATTTAATTGAAAAACTTATGATTGAGAGGAAATTTCTGCTTATAGAAGACGCCATGGAGGCTATAGAAGCTAAACTTCTGGAGAAATATCCTCAGATGAAAAGCCTTGAACTTCATATAAAAAAACCTGAAATTTTAAGAAATGCTTTAGTGGGAGTGAAAATCTTAAGAAAATATTAATTTTTTGATATAATTTTTTCAAGTATTAGGTTTGGGGTCGTATTCGGCCGCTTGCCGAATACGAAATAAAGGAGAGAGTGTGAGACTTCTTGTGATTGAAAAAGACGAAACATTAAATCATCTTATTACTAAATCTCTTGAAGAAGTCGGTTATAAAAGCGATGAGGCTTTTACCGTCAGAGATGGTAAGTATTTTTTGGATGTCAGACATTACAATTTGGCAATTATAGACGCCGATTTCGGTTTAAGCGAAGTGTTTAAATTTATCGATTATGCTAAAGAGATATATCCTCTTATTAAAATAATCGTTATTTCAAACGACCAGTCCGTAGAAACCGAAATAAAAGTTTTAAAAATGGGGGCGGATGATTTTATAAGAAAACCTCTGAATTTTGATCTGTTAATTACAAGAATAAACGTAGCCTTAAGAAGCGGTAAAGAGTCGCAAATTAAAATAAAAGATCTGATTATTATAAAAGACGAAGAAAAAATTATTTACAACGGTAAAGAAACATATCTAAAAGGCAAGGCTTTTGAAGTATTTACACATTTGGCCAGATATCCTAACCAGGTTATATCAAAAGAGCAGCTTTTAGATGCCATCTGGGAGGAGCCGGAGCTGGTAACTCCGAATGTTATAGAAGTTGCTGTAAATCAGATACGTCAAAAGGTTGACAAAGTTTTTAAAATTGATACAATTAAGACCATTCGCCGCAGAGGCTATAAATTTTGTTATCCAAAGGAGTAGCATGTCTTTAATGATTAACGATGAATGCATTGCATGTGATGCTTGTGTGGACGAATGTCCAAACGGCGCAATTGAGCCTGCAGATCCAATATACGAAATAGACCCGGACCTTTGTACGGAATGTATAGAGCACGGAGGAGAGCCTCAGTGTGTACAGGTATGTCCTGTAGATGCTATAGTGCCGGATCCGGATAATCAGGAAAGCGCGAAAGAACTGAAATTAAAAGCGGAATTTATTCATAAAGACGAAGAAGAGTAATGGCTAAAATTACGGCTGTAATAGATATAGGTTCTAACTCGGCCAGAATGGCTGTGTTTAAAAAAACCAGCCGTTTTGGATTTTATCTTCTAAGGGAAGAGAAATCCAAAGTAAGAATCAGCGAAGGCGCATATGAAAACGGAGGGAATCTTCAGGATTTTGCAATTGAAAGAGCCATAAAAGCTTTAAAAGAATTTCTTTTAATTGCAAAGTCTTTAAAGGTCAGAAAAATTTTAGCCGTAGCCACCTCGGCCGTAAGGGATGCTCCTAATAAGAGCGAATTTTTAGCAAGGGTCAGAAAAGAACTCGGTATAAATATAAAAGTGATAGACGGCGATAAAGAAGCGTTTTTTGGAGGAGTCGCCGCAGCAAACCTCTTATATGAAAAAAACGGAGTCACCATAGATATAGGCGGAGGTTCAACTGAACTTGCCTTAATTAAGAAAAAGCAGATTCAACAGACTATTTCGCTGAAACTCGGAACGGTAAGGCTTAAAGAGCTTTATTTTGACAAAGGCGATATAGAAGGCGCCAAAAAGCATGTAAGAAAAGAGATAAAAAGACTTGATGAGGCGTTTAAACAGAATAAAGTTTTCGGAATAGGCGGTACTATAAGGGCGCTTTCTCAGGTAATAATGAAAAGAATAGAATATCCGCTGGATATACTGCACGGATTCACCTACGACACCAAAGAACATATCAAATTTTTAAAGTCTCTTATTAAAATGAAAGATGAAGAACTTCTTAAAATAGGAGTAAAGCCCGAAAGGCTTGACGTTATAAGACCCGGAGTGCTTATTTTCACGGAGCTACTGGACTTTTTAGAGGCCAAGCAGGTTATTACAAGCGGTGTGGGTGTGAGAGAGGGTGTTTTTTTAACGGATCTGCTCAGACACGACAACTACAAGTTTCCGGAGAATTTTAATCCCTCGGTCAGAACAATTATTGACGTTTATCAAATAAATACGAAACTTTCTTCATATGAAACGAAAATAGCTTTGGAACTGTTCGATTTATTAAAAGACGAATTTGAACTTGATGAGAAATATAAGCTTCATTTAACCTATGCCATTAAGCTTTCACGTGCCGGCGAGCTTATAGATTTTTATGAAGCGCATAAGCATACCGATTATATACTTTTAAACTCTCTTCATTACGGTTTCAGGCATTGTGACAGGCTTCTAATGTCAAAAATAATCCGCTTTTATAAAAGAAAAAAAATAAAAAAAAGAGAAATTGAAAAATATAAATGTCTGCTTCCTCAAAAGAATATTATTGAAAAACTCTGTAATATTTTCTGGGTTGCTAAACTTGTAAATATTAATCTGTCAATGCCGGAAGTGACTATCAAAAAAGAAAAAAACTGCATAATAATAGAAGGTGAAAATTTATATCTTGCAAAAGAAAGAAGCAAAACAAGAGAACTGTTTTTCGAACTTATAATAAAAGAAAAAGGCATAGAATGAAAAAAACGCTTTATTTGATCCCTTTGGCTTTTTTAGGATGCAGCGTTTCTGATACTACGGTTAAGGTTAAGGAATTTACCAAATGTTACGTGCATCAGATGCCGGCTCCTTTTTGGGTGTGTTATCAATCTTCGTTTTTGAGTGTGGGAAAAGTTCATTCCGAAAAGCTTAACCGTTTAAAGCAGGAAGAAGCTTATTCCCTGGGTGTTAGCGAGCTTATATCCAAGCTTCAGAGTAAAACGAAGCTTTTTTTAAGAAAACTCGGAATAGAAGATAAAAAAATAGATTCGGATATAAAAGATTATGTTATTTTAAACGCTCTTCAGGGCGATACCTGGTACAATAAAAAAGAACAGATGATATATGTGCAGGTTAAAATAGATAAAGAAGGGTTTAAAAAATTTCTTTTTAACAGATATAAAAAAATAGATAAGAAAGTTTTACAAAGCGCATTTGATGAAACCTTTTGATTTTATAATCATCGGAGGAGGTATC
>Ga0256843_1001558_pt1 | contig 17862 bp, 10 predicted proteins | sample AlvinellametaG_FD_191572 | JGI IMG/M metagenome (GOLD analysis project Ga0256843, IMG submission 191572) | Pompeii worm associated microbial communities from hydrothermal vent at the East Pacific Rise, Pacific Ocean - Alvinella | ecosystem: Host-associated > Annelida > Integument > Unclassified ... | reverse complement strand
ACCAAAAACTATAGTTTGGTAACATAAAATAGAAAGGCACAAAATGCAACCTATTTCGATAAAAAACCGCGTTCTACTCCTCCTAATTCCTATACTCTTTTTTGGATGTCATGAAAAAAAAGAAGGAAAAAAAGCGCATGCAAACAACCTAAAAAAAGGTTACTTTGTTGCGCCAATGGAGGAGAAAATAGCGTACCAATGTGGTAAAAAAACTTCCTATCTAAACCATGATGGAATGTTTGTTTGCTCGTCATTCCCCATAACTTTTTATGTCAATAATCAACCTATCGGGACCATTACAACACTTCATCAAGATGGGTATGTCTTTCCTCAAGACATGCTCCAACAACCCACTCAAAAGAGTGAGAGTATTCGTGTTGCTTCTTGGTGATTTTTAAACATAAGACAGTGGTCAGCAACTACTTTATATTCTTAACCTTGTACGCAATGATATGCGCATCAAAATCTGGTACCAACAAAAGATCCAACATTGGTGCATAAAAAATATCCGCAGAACGGCTAGGCTTACTCTTGAGAAGGCTTAGTACTGTTCCATTTTTACTCACATGGTAAATTTCACCTACCCATGATGAAACCAAATAACCTCTATCATGATACGTTGTTACTCCATCAATGGGGACCTCTAGAGTACTACTAAGATTTCTTATATGATGATCCTTGAGCCCCAATGATTTTAAATACCCTACAGAACCTTGCATAATTAATTGATCTTGATTAAGACAAAGACCATTTTGCTCGGCCTTAGGATCTTGCTCCTTGGGATAGAGCTCCGTAAACTTCCCATTTTTTTCATCCAACGCATAAATAACTTTGGTTTTAGAATCCGAAACATACAAGCGTGATCGATTGGCATCATAGACAATATCATTTAAGCGCTCTACTCCCTGAGGTGCACGATAACGACGAATAATTTTAGCATTTTCTGTATCTATTTTGACCACCTCATTCAAGTCAGCAACATAGAGCATCTTCCCATCAAGAGCTAATCCTTTCGGAGCTTTTAGTCCATCAACCCAATGCAACACTTGAACCTCTCCACTACTGTCTAAAGAGGAGATAAACCCCTTGTTGTCTTGCCATGGATTTCCAGACGCACCACTATTAACATTGGAGACATAGAGACGGTTGTGCGCTTGATCATAAACCACCGACTCCGGTACACTCAATGATGATCCTCCACTTACCCACACTCGCTTAAGATAAGAGGACTCCTTAGCACCTCCTCCACTACAACCAATCATAACCGATGCTACCAAAGCGATCCATGCTATTTTTTTCATAAGACTTCTCCTGACTTAATTTTTTTTTAATGAAACATTACCCTCTTCTACGTAAAATCAAGTTGAAACAAATTATTGTCATCTCTCTACACACCCTCTATTTTTTTTTACAACTCTTTTAAATTCTCTCCCAATCTTAATCATAACTATGGTTAGATTGAAATAATACTCAACAGAAGGAACCAGCATGAATTTTTTAAACACCATTGACTTAGAGGTTAAAGCATTTTTCTTTAATGCAAAAACTGATTATCTTCCTTACTATAAACATTTTTCATTTACTATTAATAAAAACGATCAACGTATCCTACTTAAAGATCTCTTGCCCATGATAAAAAGTAAAAATGAGAACTTTTCCTATCCCCAAAAAGATCTTGTTTTTCGCGTTAATGACAAAGTGGTAACGGGAGAAGAAAAACTTTTGGATATTGTCCACGCCATGGGGACTACACTGGTTATTGATCCCGTTCTTAGCTTTCGTTCCGAAAATGGATTGATCATCAACAACAATGATTTCATGCACCAATATCGCAATATCTTTAAACATCATACCGAAAGTCGTGAAGCATTAGAGCTCTACCTATCACTTTATGCCGTACATTATGCCTCTGAGACCTTTCACTATAACCATGAATATATTGGTGATGCAATTTTAGTGACAGTAGCAAAAATGATTGAAAAAAATCCTGAGCACCAAGAGGATCTCTTACATGCTATTAACGATGAGTTTAATGGTATTGGGTGTTGTGAATATGAGAATAATCTCTTTCAAGGGGAGGATTACAGTGATCTCATTGCCAATCTCAAACAAAAGATTCGACGGCTCAAACGGCGTTCAATAATGGATCGACTAAAAACAAACTGTCTAAGAAACCTGCGAAATCCCATCTCTATTGAGAGTCTAGAGGGCAAAAATATTGCCATCTACTATGGTCAATCCAATACCACATCACTTAAAATTGATCTCTTAAAAAGCCGACTTATCCAATTTGAGATGTCGAACAAACTAGCCGGACAGACCATTTTGGAGAGTTGCCCTGAAATTGCGTATCAAAAAGCAGGGAAAATGATGCTTCAAGCCATGGATAATGGGGCAGAAGTCTTAATTTTTGCCCAAGAGGAGGATGCTAAACTCTTTAAACGTATTGTGGCAATGGTAGAGAACAAAATTGGTCGAGAGATCAATCTTGCCCTACTCGCCCCATCAGAAGTTGAGGCACTCAATCAGCAAAAGGTGGCTTAATAGCCAACCTCATCAATCACCCCTTTAAAGCATCGACTTTTAGGGGTATCTCCTTTTTTAAGTAGGGTAGCTAAATCATTACTCTCTCCCCCACCTAAATGAAACCAAAGCTCTGTAATCAACCCCTTTTGACAATTCATGGTCACATGCTTGCCTGTACCTTGTCCAAAACTTCGATCCACAATCTCTCGAATCTCTTTTAGTCGAACCGTTTTACCCATATTTTTTTCAAAAAATTTTTGCAAAGGTGAGTGATTAATCTGTGTCAAAAGATCCATGGCATCACGATAATATCCATCAGGATCTTTACCATAACAACTTCCATGCTTAACCCACTCATGCTTATGCAAATTGGAGTGATATCCTGGCATCAACTTAGATAATCTTTCACGGGTTTTTGGGGATAACTCCAGATCCTTTAGACGATACCACTGCTTGTTTTTATCCATCCCTACCTCTTTCTTACTCACCTTACAGTATTGATTGTTTCGAGGCTGAGGCCAAAGCCCATGCAAGACAAAGTGCGACGCTGCAAAATCATTACGATCCATGCGTCGACACTCCTTTTTATACTGATGGGTTTGGCAAAACGCGTTTTGCCAAGAGATGGCTAAAAGATTTTTTTGACTGTTGGTCTGATCTCCTAGTAGTTTTTTCTTGATTCCTGAAACAATAGAGGAGAGTCCATGATTCGACGAAGAAGCCGTTGCTTGCTTACTCGCATCAACCTCTTGTTTGGATGCAGGAGTTCTCTTTTCAAAACAATCCGCATCCACCCAGCGTTGAGCGACACGTTCACCCTCAACCATAACCAAACGTTGCCCCTCTTTCTCACTCAAAATCCGATAAGACTTTCCAGCCTCAAGGTGTACCCCATTACTGTTGGTGGTATGCTTCATGTTGTTGTAGGCAGGACATGCCTTAGTTGCTTCATCATAGACATGAGGTCGTTTTGCCAGTAGGGTGTAGGGCAAAGTGACCAATAGGGTAAAGGTAAGCCATTTTTTCATTGCGATCCTTTTTTTTAATCTTATTGTATAGAAAATGACTTATAATCTATTATGATTTTCCAAAATTTAGAGCAAATTGAACAACTTAGCCCCGAAACACGTACCAAACTACATAGATCTTACCGCAAACCCCCTGCCAAGCGAAAACCTTTTCGCTCCAACATGATGCTCAATCCTCTCCGTCTCAAGCACCTTAATCGTATGGATGATCTCCCAGCTGATATGATCACTCTTAATCTTGAGGATGCCATTGCTCCAAGTCGCAAACAAGAGGCGCTCTACAATATTGCACTCTTTCTCTCCCACCTATCCCACTCCAAAAGCTTTATTATTGTTCGAATCAATCCTCTTGATGAGGGGGGACAAGAGGAGATTGAGTACCTCAATGACCTAGGATTTGATGCCATACGCATCCCCAAGGTCAAAAGCCACGAGGAGATTTTAGAAGTAGAACAATGCCTAGCATCCGACAAAGAGATCCATATCTCATTAGAGACCAAGGAGGCATTTTCCCAACTTGCCCATTGGGGTGACATCTCCCCTCGCTTCACCACGGCTAATCTGGGTATTCTTGATCTTCTAAGCTCTCTAGGACTCCCTCAATCGCTTGTTGATCTCAACAATCCCACCATTACCTATATCCTCAGCAAATTTCTTATCGATGCTCACACTGCAGGGATTCATCCCATCTCTTTTATGTTTCAAGATTACCAAGACACCACAACCTTTGAGGCATGGTGTCAACTGGAAAAAACCATGGGCTTTACCACCAAAGCCTGCATGGGACCCCTACAAGTTGAAATTGCCAACCGTATCTTTGCACCAAATTCTGAGGATCTTCAACGAGCCAAAGAGATAAAATCGGCTTTTGAACGCGCATCAAAAGAGGGAGAACATGGTTTTATGCACCCTGAGTATGGCTTTATTGATGAGCCCATCTATCGCGATGCCCTTTTGGTCTTGCAAGAGCGTAGCCCCACTATATAATACAATAAAAGTGGTGCTTTAGCTCCACAAAAAGGGAATGAGACTAAAGTCACCTTTCCAAAAAATGGTATAATCCTGAAAAATTTTATTAAGGATTACAACCTCATGGAACAACATCTTGGCATACTCTCTTTACTCATTCCTCTCTCTATTATTATCCTCGCCATTATCACCAAGGACGTGGTGATCTCTCTTCTTTCAGGTATCTTTCTTGGGGAGTTGGTCTTGCACCACTTTAACCCCCTAGAGGCGATCATTGCCCTCCTTGATGGCTTTGTCAATCTCTTTTCTCAAGGCTGGATTACCAAAACCGTTCTCTTTGCCCTCCTTGTGGGCTCTATTATCAAACTCATTACCAAAGCGGGTGGTGTTGATGGTTTTATCCACTACATTGGTCAACGCATGAAACGCATTGACTCTCCCAAAGGATCCCTGCTTTTAGCGTATCTGCTAGGCGTGGTTATTTTTATTGAGTCCTCCATCACCGCACTGGTTGCAGGAACGGTTGCCAAACCACTGTGTGATAAAAATGGGGTGAGCCGAGAAAAACTTGCCTTTGTCTGTGATTCCACCTCCGCTCCTGTCTGTTCGCTGATTCCCTTTAATGGGTGGGGAGCACTTCTTTTAGGGCTCATTATGGCTGCCATTGAGGGGCACATTATTACAGGCGAAGGGGTATCCTTACTGATTGCTTCCATTCTCTTTAACTTCTACTCCATTACTATTCTTATCTTTGTACTGATGGTGATCCTTTTTGATATCACTATTGGTCCCATGCATCATGCTAAACCTCATCCCCTAGAAATCTCCTCTTCAACTAATCCATTATCCCAGCCTTCCCCGTGGCTAATGATGCTTCCTTTGATGGTACTTATTGGCATGGTTCCCTTGGCACTCTATTATACGGGCAACGGGGATATCTTGCAGGGGTCAGGCTCAACCTCTATCTTTTATGCAGTCATTGCAACGTTGGTCTTTCTCTACATCTACTATGTGCTCATTGCCAAGCGTCTTAATCATCGTTCCTATTTTGATGGGCTCTACGAAGGTATTGGCGAGATGATCCCCATTGTCTTGATTCTTCTCTTAGCCTTTTTAATTGGAAATGTGATCAAGGAGCTTGGAACCGCCAATTATCTCAGTCACCTTATGCAAGGGAACATCCCACCTTTTTTAGTGCCCGTACTGATCTTTCTTGTGAGTGCGGTAACCTCTTTTTCAACGGGTACTAGCTGGGGAACCTTCTCGATCATGATGCCCATTGCCCTCGCATTGGGAGCAACCTTTGATCTCCATATCCCCTTGGTAATTGGTGCAGTGATCTCTGGTGGAATATTTGGCGATCATGTCTCCCCTATTTCAGATACCACCATTATCTCCTCCATGGCAAGCGGATGTGACCACATCTCTCATGTCCGTACGCAGATGCCCTATGCCCTTATTTCAGCAGGTATAGCAACCCTACTCTATCTTATAGCGGGATGGATTCTTTCGTAAAATAAGAGACAAAAACAAGGGAAGAGAGGAAAGTGACAACGAGGGGTAGAGCAGATGCCAACCCCTCTTAAAAATCATACAATTTAATCCAAAAATAGACTACAGATCAATTCCCAATGCGTTAAGGGTTTCATAGGTGATTCCACCCGTGGCAAGCCCATTATCTCTTTGGTATCGATCCAACGCAACTCTTGTATCACGTCCTAAAACACCATCAATTTTTCCAGGGTTATAATCTTTGGCTTTAAGTGCCTTTTGAATCTGTAAAATCACATCTTTGTTCATATTGGTTTGACAGAGAATTCGCTCCCATGCCTGCTTAGCATCAGCAATTTTCTTTCTCTTTTTAACCGTTTTATACTCTGGTGGAATTGGTGTTTTGATCTCTTGTGCCTCTTGCACCAACTTCTTCACCTTGATCTCTTTGTACTGAGGATCAATCATGACCTCTTTGGTGGTAGCTGGGGTCTCAAGAACCGTTTTAGTGATTTTCTTAAGTACCGCAGGCTCTTCAACCAAGCAGATTTGATGACCGGTATATCGCCAACCTCGCTCTACGCTCTCACCCACGCGATGCCATACAAAGTCAGATTTAGACTCCAAGACCTTCTTCTCGATGGTACTCTTTACCGCAGGGATAGATACTTTTTTCACTTGAGGCTCAGCAATCAGTTTTTTTACCTTAATTACTTTGGTTACAGCAGGAACTTCAACCACTTTGGTGGTTGCGGGTGTTTTAACCACTTTTTTCTTAATGGTTTTATATTTTGCTGGAATTTTTACCAAACACATAATATCACCGGTAGCTCCATCAAGTTTTTGAGCAGGATTTTTCCCCTTTTTCCAAACGGTTTTCTCCTTCTCAACCAAGATTTTCTCTTCAACAAACTCATACGTTGCAGGGACCTCAACCACTTTTTTTCGCGCAGGAGTTACCACAATTGTCTTCTCGACCGTCTCATATTTTGCAGGGATAATCTCTGTCTTTTCGCTCGCCTCTTTGAGAACGACCTCTTGCTTTTCGGTTTTAAACTTCTCCGGAGTAAAATACTCTTTGTAACATGTCCCAGGGGTCGCTTCATCTAACGGTACACCTTTGAGTTTGGCAGCAACCAAAATCTCTTTACTCACGGGGGCTGCATGTCTCTTTAAGCTGGTTTTCCAAACACGTGTCGCAGGCTTAACCTCAACCGTCTCTACAACCTTTTTATATTTTGCAGGAATGGGTATAATCTTTTTACTCGCAGGGCTAACCTCTACTTTCTCTACTTTCCACTCATATTTGGCGGGAATAATGGTGATTTTTTCTGATGCCTCTTTAACCAAGACCTTCTCTTCAACGGTCTCATATTTAGCGGGAATAACTACTTTGGCATAACACTCACCTGCTTTAGCATTGGGTGGAATGAGCGATACCTCCTCAGCCTGCAGATGGACTAGAGGTAAAAGTAGACCAACCAATAGTGTCGAGTATTTCAATTTCATTACATTTCCTTGTTTTTTTCATTAAATTGATGTGATAAATCTATCCAAAAAGTATTATAATATGTTATTCTTTAAATAAAAGCTTTTCGCCCAAATTTCCCCCAAATATTGGCATCTCTTTATAAACCCTTGAGTAATAAACTATAAAGTTCGTCTATTATCTTATCTTCAAGAAAGACCGTTGAATGGGTATCAAAAAGCTCAAAAATCCTACGTTTCATGTAGACCGGAGCATAAACACAGCTCGGATGCGCGGGAATAAAGCCCCGCATGAGAGAGATTTTCTCCCCAAGAACCCCATCACAGAGGGAACAAAAACCATGATCATAAAGTCTCCCCTCATAATCCAATAATTTCAGATACGCTTCAACTGCTAAACGTTTTGGGTTCTGTTTATCCCACTTTTTAGCAACCGCATAAAGTAGATCAAAATAGAAAGAATCCATCTCACCACTCTCTTTGAGATGCGCATCAAAAAGTTGAATAAAACGTTGCCAAACGGAGAGATGATTAAGCCAAAATAACCACCTAAATCCCTGTTGTGAGAGGTGACGCATTTTGGGCATAAAACGTCCATCACTCTCCTCAATCTCAAAGTCTATAAGGTGCCCAATTTGCAAGATAGAGTGCCTTGCGCCAAAGAACCGATAGTAGCTTTGGACCCTAGAATTGCTAAGAACTGTAACAATAACATCTTCATTTTTTGCTTTTCGTATGTTAATTATAAAACCCTTCATAACCTCATCATCTTTTAACTTTTCTTTAGATAATATCGACCTTATTTTAGGGGACATCAACATGTTTATGTAACCTATCACATTTTAAATAAAGGTTGGTTTATGAAAGATCTTTTTACGTCGTTTAAAGATAATTGTGGTTTTGGTTTATTGGCATCCATTGACAATAAAGCGACACACAAAAACTTAAAAGATGCAATTACATCACTCTCACGAATGATGCACCGTGGCGCAGTGGCAGCGGATGGCAAAAGTGGAGATGGATCAGGTCTACTGCTCTCGATGCCTCAAGAGTTTATGCACAAAGTGGCACAAGAGCAGGGTGTTATTCTCCCAAAACAGTACGCCGTGGCAATGATATTCAGTGAGAAAGAGGAGCACTTTCAAACCTTTGAAGCCCAATGTCGAACCAACGATTTAAAAATTGTTATGAGTCGAGAGGTACCCATTGATACCACCGCCCTTGGTGAGTATGCCCTCAACTCCCTTCCACAAATCCGCCAAGTCTTTGTTGCGCCTGACTCCATCATGTCGTTTGCTCGATTTGAAGCAATGATCTACCTCACCCGAAAAGAGGTGGAGTATACCCTAAAAGAGGATCCTAGTTTTTATATCCCCTCCTTCTCTACCACGGTGATCTCGTATAAAGGGCTGGTGATGCCCACGCATATTGAAGAGTTCTATAAAGATCTTCAAGATGAAGATTTTAAAATCTCCTTTTGTCTCTTTCATCAACGCTTCTCAACCAATACCCTCCCCGAGTGGCGACTCGCACAACCCTTTCGAAACATTGCCCACAATGGAGAGATCAACTCCGTGGAAGCCAACCGATTCAATGTCCTTGCCAAACGTGGTTCCATCAAAAGTACGGTCTTTAACGACGATGAGCTTGAACGTATCCTAAAAATTATTGTTCAAGAGAACATGAGTGACTCGGCATCACTCGATAACTTCTTTGAGTTTCTACAAGTCAATGGGGTTGACTTCTTCAAAGCGGCACGCTCAGTACTGCCCGCCCCATGGCAAAATGCCCCCCACATGGACCCTGAACTTCGTGCGTTTTATGAGTATACCTCCACCACCTTTGAGCCTTGGGATGGACCCGCAGCGGTAAGCATGACCAATGGTCGCTACATTGGTTGTGTCATTGACCGAAATGGTCTACGCCCTGCTAAATACATCATCACCAAAGACAACCGCCTTTTGATTACCTCAGAGTATGGTGTTTTGCAAGTACCTACCGAAGAGATTGCTGAGCGTGGACGGCTTCAATCGGGAGAGATGATGGGACTCGATCTCAAAGATGGTAAAGTGATGAAAAACAGTGAGATTGATGCATACCTCAAAGGGCGAGAGAAGTACAACGACTGGCTCAATGAGAACATGAGTTACCTTCAAGAGTACATCGATGCTCCCTTCTCAAGCGTTGAGGAGATTGAACCTCAAGAGCTTCACAACAAACAACGCTACTTCAACATCACTCATGAAGTGATCGATCAGATCATTGAACCCATGCTTAAAGATGGCAAAGAGGCGACAGGCTCCATGGGTGACGATACCCCCTTAGCAGCGTTTTCTAACGTTCAGAGAAACTTCTCCGACTTCTTCAAACAAAAATTTGCCCAAGTCACCAACCCCCCTATTGACCCCATCCGTGAAAAGGTGGTCATGAGTTTGAATACTGGTTTTGGACAGATTCGAAATATCCTTGAAGAGACCAGTACCCATGCCAAACGACTCAAGAGTGGTTCACCCATCTTGGTCAAAGACAGCTTTGAAGTACTTTTAGAGTTCGGTGACCCCAAAGACCCAAAATACGATCCCGACTACAAAGCCAAAATTTACTCTACAACCTTTACTCAAGGGATGAAAGCCAGTCTTGAATCGATTATTGATAAGATCATTGATGATGTTCGCAATGATGGGGTACGTACCATCTTTTTGGACGATCGAGACGTTGGTGCCACCAAAAAAACCATCCCCATGCTCATGGTGGTCGGTCGACTCAACACCCGCCTCCAAGAGGAGCGTCTACAACACCTTATTAGCATTGTACCCATCACGGGCGAAGTTTTTGATGCCCACATGGCAGCGTTAATGTTGGCATTTGGTGCATCCGCGGTTTATCCCTATCTATTACTCTCGACCGTAGCAGACATTGAACACCGAAAAAACCCTGAAGCGGACCTCACCGAATCGATTAAAAAGATCCGATCCGCACTCAATGCAGGATTAATGAAGATTATGTCCAAAATGGGAATTGCCACCATTGCCAGTTATCGAAACTCCGCACTCTTTGATATCTTGGGCTTAGAAGATGAGATCATTAAGGAGTGTTTCCACGGGGCACGAGGCATGCTCAAAGGACTGGGCTACCAAGAGATTGAAGCACGAGTAGAGAAGTACCACTTTGATGCCTACAACAAACCCGAGTCACTCTACCCACTCAACCTTGGATCCTTTTACAAGTATCTTGATGGTGGAGAGTACCACGACTACTCCCCCGCAGCGGTGCATGCCATTCACCAAGCTTCACTCAGTGGAGAGAAGAGCGATTTTGCGAAACTCAAAAAGTTGGTCGATGAACGAGATAAGAAATTTATTCGTGACTACTTTGAGTTTAACTCTGACCGATCACCCATTGCCATTGACGAAGTCGAACCCGTTGAAGCGATCTTCAAGCGTTTTGCCACCGCAGCGATGAGTCTAGGATCAATCTCCCCAGAAGCCCACGAGTGCATGGCAGAGGCAATGAACCGCATTGGCGGGATGAGCAACTCAGGAGAAGGGGGAGAAGACGCGGTACGTTTTGGTACCATTAAAAACTCCAAAATCAAGCAGATTGCCTCTGGTCGATTTGGGGTCACACCTGCCTACTTACGCTCCGCCCAAGAGCTACAGATCAAAGTGGCCCAAGGGGCAAAGCCAGGGGAGGGGGGACAGCTCCCTGGGCACAAGGTCACCCCACTCATTGGTCGTCTTCGTCACACCATCCCAGGGGTTACCCTCATCTCCCCACCACCGCATCATGATATCTACTCCATCGAAGATCTCGCCCAGCTGATCTTTGACATGAAGCAGATCAACCCCAAAGCCCAAGTGGCGGTCAAGCTGGTCTCCACCATCGGGGTAGGAACCATCGCTGCGGGTGTAGCAAAATGTTATGCGGACAAGATCATTATCTCCGGAGCCGATGGGGGAACCGGTGCGGCTCAACTGGGGTCAATTAAATTTGCAGGAAACCCATGGGAGCTTGGACTCATCGAAGCACACAATGCCCTCAAAGCCAATGGTCTTCGTGGTCAAGTCAAGATCGAGACTGATGGGGGACTTAAAACAGGAACCGATGTAGTTAAAGCAGCGATTCTTGGAGCAGAATCTTATGCCTTTGGTACGGGAGCCTTGACCATTTTGGGGTGTAAAATCTTGCGTATCTGTCACCTCAACCGCTGTTCTGTGGGAATTGCGACCCAAGAGGAGAAACTCCGCGACCACTATGAGGGAACCGTCGAACGATTGATTAACTACTTTACTCTGCTTGCGGAAGATGTCCGAGAGATTCTAGCCAAACTGGGATACCGATCCATTGAAGAGATCGTGGGTCAAACCCACCTACTCAAAGTCATTGATGATGAGTTTGCCAAGAAGTTTGACTTTGATAAACTTCTGGTTAATCTTGAAGGAATCAATACCAAACAGGTCGAGTTCAATGAACCCTATGATAGCAATGAGTATGAAAAAGAGATCATCAAAGAGATCATGCCCACCATTCGCCAGCCCAAAGATACCACCAACATTACCAAAGAGATCAGCAACCTAAATCGAAGCTTTGGTACGCGAATCTCAGGAGAGATCGCCCAATACTATGGCGATGAGGGGCTTCCTGAAGACTCCATTACCATCAACCTCAAAGGAACCGCAGGTCAATCACTTGGTGCCTTCCTCTCCAAAGGGGTAAGCCTCTATGTCGATGGAGCAGGAAATGACTACGTAGGAAAAGGGATGCACGGAGGAAAGATTATTATCACCTCTAGTCTCTATGGTGCCAACTACTCACTGGCTGGAAACACCTGTCTCTATGGTGCCACAGGAGGAAAACTCTACGTGACTGGTCAAGTGGGTGAGCGATTTGCGGTGCGTAACTCAGGATGTACCGCCATTGTCGAAGGGACCGGAGATCACCCTTGTGAGTACATGACAGGTGGAGTGGTTATTGTTCTGGGAAAAACAGGGGTTAACTTTGGTGCAGGGATGACCGGAGGGGTTGCCTTTATCTATGATGTGGCGCATGAGTTTATTGAGACCATCAACACCGAACTGGTCGAAGCCAAACGTATCGATACCGATGAGACAGACAATGAGCGGTATTACCTCAAAAAACTGCTCAAAGATTACTACCGTGAGACCAAAAGTGCCAAAGCCAAAGGGATTTTGGACAACTTTAGGGTTGAGATCCGTAACTTCTGGATGGTTCGCCCCAAAGACATGATTAGTACCCCATTGAAGATAGAGGAAGGAGAATAAGATGCAAAAGTTTTTTGACTTAGAGCGAATTGACGCAAAAAAGAGATCGGGTGGAGAGCGGATCAAAGATTTTAATGAGATCTATGAGATCTTCCCTCAAAACAAAGCGGCCGAACAATCCGAGCGATGTATCCAATGTGGGGATCCCTACTGTCACAATAAGTGTCCCCTCCACAACCTCATCCCTCAATGGCTTAAAGCCACTGCCAAAAAAGATCTAGAGCTTGCGTTTGCTCTCTCCAATGATCCCTCTCCTTTCCCTGAGGTAATGGGACGTATCTGTCCACATGATCGACTCTGCGAAGGAGATTGTACCCTCAATGATGGTCACGGTGCCATTACCATTGGCTCCATTGAGACCTTTATTACCGAAAAGGGATTCCAAGAGGGGCTAAAACCAAAATTCAATGTTCCACTCGGCGATAAAAAAGTGGCGATTATTGGTGCGGGTCCTGCGGGGCTTTCGGCCGCAACCTTTTTGCTTCGTGAAGGGATCAATGTCGAACTCTTTGATAAGCAGAACAAAGCGGGAGGTCTCATGACCTACGGTATCCCTGGATTTAAACTCGATAAAACGATTATCCAAAGACGCGTTGAGTTACTCAAAGAGGCAGGCGCGGTGTTCCACCAAAACTGTGAAGTAGGCAAAGATGTAAGCTTTGATGAGCTCACCCAAAACTTTGATGCCGTCTTTATTGGCGTGGGGGCAACCCAAGGACGCAAAGCAACCATTCCCAATGCCGATGCCAAAGGAAGCTACCTTGCCATGGAGTTCCTTACCGCCATTCAAAAGAAGCTCTTTGGTGAACCCTACGATGAAAACATCGATGTCAAAGATAAAAAAGTCGTGGTTATTGGTGGAGGAGATACCGCCATGGATTGTGTACGTACTTCACTCCGAGAAAAAGCACGCTCCGTACACTGTCTCTACCGACGGGATGCGGAGAATATGCCAGGGAGCAAAAAAGAGTACATCAATGCCAAAGAGGAGGGAGTTGATTTTGAATTCTATGCCTCTCCGAAAGAGATTATTGTTGATAATTCCGGCAATATTCAATCCATCATCATGATCAAAACTGAACTGGGTGAACCCGATGAAGGGGGACGACAGCGGGTCCAAGAGGTTGAGGGAAGCGAGTTCTCCATTGATGCGGATGTGGTGATCTTTGCGCTTGGTTTTGATACGGTGGAGTATCCCTTCCTTAAGGAGAACAACATTCAACTTGACCGATGGAATGGTATTGTGGTGGATGAACACTTTGAGACCTCCAAAAAAGGAGTCTACGCCGGAGGGGATTGCCACCGTGGAGCGGATCTTGTCGTTAATGCCGTCTATGATGGTCGAGAAGCTGCCAAAGCAATCGCTAAAAATCTACTCTCCTAGATTATCCTCTCTCTCTTGTCGTCACGACCAAAATGTCGTGACACTTTGAGAGACTTTAAAAAAATATTAACTTTTTCTATTTTATCCTATTATAATCTGTTTGTGGTATGCTAAGTTACTGATAAAAATAGGAGAATACCATACCATGAAACGACCATGTTACCCATGCCAAGAGGGTCTCTACGATCCAACCTTTGAACATGATGCGTGCGGTGTTGGATTTGTTGCCCACCTTCAGGGAAAAGCATCCCACCACATTATTAGCCAAGGCTTAGAACTCTTAAGAAACTTAGAGCACCGAGGAGCCGTTGGTGCCGAAAAAAGCTCAGGAGATGGGGCGGGCATCTTAACCCAAATTCCGGATAGCTTTTTCAGAAGCGTGGTCAAAAAGAGCAGTAATATCGACCTCCCCCCTCAAGGAGAGTACGGGGTGGGCATGGTCTTTATTCCCCGAGATCCTGATGCCTTTAGTGAGACCCAATCCATTGTGGAGCAGTCCATTGAAGAGTTGGGGCAGATCTGCCTAGGATGGCGACGGGTCCCTACCTGCAACGATACTTTAGGTGAGACGGTTCGTGGGGTGGAGCCCATTATCAAGCAGGTCTTTATCCAGAAAGATCCCACCATTGATCGTGAGAGCTTTGAGCGAAAACTTTTTGTCATCCGAAAATATGCCCAAGCCCGTGTCACCGCCTCGCCCATTCGTGGAACAGGTTATTTTTATATCCCCTCCATGTCCTCCAAGACCATTGTCTACAAAGGGCAACTCATCACCCAACAGCTCCCGCACTACTATCCTGACCTTCGCGATGAGCGATACTCCTCTGCCCTTGCCCTTGTGCACAGTCGCTTCTCTACCAACACCTTCCCCTCATGGGCATTGGCACAACCCTTTCGCTACATTGCTCACAACGGAGAGATCAATACCCTCAAAGGAAACATCAACTGGATGCGTGCCCGTCAATCTCTATTACGATCCAAATACTTTAGCGATGATGAACTAGAAAAGATCTACCCCTACCTCATTAATGAAGCCAAAGGGAGCGACAGTTCAGTTTTAGACAACGTCATTGAACTCCTTACCCTTGCGGGGCGGTCGCTTCCTCATGTCATGAGCATGATGATCCCTGAGGCGTGGAGAGATGATGAGATGAGTGAAGAACTGCGGGCATTTTATGAATACCACGCCACCTTTATGGAGCCGTGGGATGGTCCTGCCTCAGTGGCATTTACTGATGGGGAGATTATTGGTGCAACCCTTGACCGTAATGGACTTCGCCCCTCACGCTACATGCTCACCCGTGATAATATTGTGGTCATGGCATCGGAACAAGGGGCATTGGAGTATCCTCCTGAAGAGATTGTAATGAAGGGACGACTCCAACCAGGCAAGATGTTCCTTGCCGATCTCAAACAGGGTCGCATTGTTCCTGATGAAGAGATCAAAGAGCAACTTGCCACCGCCTACCCCTACCGTGAATGGATGCAAAAACAACGGATCGATCTGGATGATCTCCCTCTTGATCATGCCATCTCTCAGCCCAACCATGAAACCATTAAACAGCGACAAAAATGCTTTGGCTACACTGTAGAAGATCTCAAAACCATCATCACCCCCATGGCAAATGATGCCTATGAGGCAACAGGATCAATGGGCAATGATGCTTCCCTTGCGGTACTCTCTCACCGCTCAATTAACCTCTTTAACTATTTCCATCAGCTCTTTGCCCAAGTGACCAATCCCCCCATTGATCCTATTCGAGAAGCCTCGGTAATGTCGCTTACCGCTTATCTTGGATCGCAGGGGAACCTTTTTCAAGAGGTTGATGAAGAGCGAAACTTTATCAAACTGAACAGTCCCATTCTCACCAATGAGCAGATTGCCAAGCTCAAGGGGATTAGTAAATTTAACTTCCGATCCAAAACCATCTCGATCCTCTTTAATGCCCAACAAAAAGGTGCCATGCAGACCGCACTCGAACAGGTCAAGCAAGAGGTCTCCGATGCCATCGCTTCAGGATATCCGATAGTTATTCTCTCTACTCGAGGGGTCAATGAGCATCTCGCACCCATTCCTACCCTACTCGCTACTAGTGCCGTACATCAACACCTCATCCGTGAAGGCACCCGAACGGGCTGTGCATTGATTATTGAGTCCGCTGAACCCCGTGAAGTACATCATTTTGCTACCCTTTTAGGGTATGGTGCCAATGCAATCAATCCCTTTCTTGCTTTTGAGACCATTGAGGATCTTCGCAGTCGCAAATTGATTCGCGAGGATCTTACACAAGCCCAAGCCGTTGAGAACTATATCAAAGCAGTAAACAAAGGAATTTTAAAGATCATGTCCAAAATGGGGATCTCCACCATTCGCTCCTACACCGGAGCACAGATCTTTGAAGCGGTGGGATTGAGTGAATCGTTAATTCAAGCCTATTTCACAGGAACACCCTCGCGTATTGGGGGGATTGATATCCAAACCCTTGAAGATGAGACCTTGATGTGCCATCACCTTGCCTACCCCAAAAAGATTGTGGAGTCCAATGGGCTCAATGTGGGAGGAGAGTACGCCTATCGGCGACGGGGTGAGCATCACCTTGTCACCCCTGAGAATATTATTCTGCTCCAACAATCCACCCGCAATAACGACTACGCTACCTTTAAGCAGTACAGCAAAAAGATCGATCAGGTTGATGAGACCTACATTACGCTTCGTGGATTGCTCAAATTCAAAGGAGAAAACCCCATCGATATCCATGAGGTCGAACCCGTAGAGGAGATCATGAAACGGTTTGCCACGGGAGCGATGAGTTATGGATCAATCTCCAAAGAGGCCCATGAGACCCTCGCCATCGCCATGAACAACATTGGGGCAAAGAGCAATACCGGTGAAGGGGGCGAAGATCCTGCCCGATTTGGCACCAAGAAAAACTCCAAAATTAAACAGGTCGCCTCTGGTCGATTTGGGGTAACGGCGAACTATCTGGTCAATGCCGAAGAGCTACAGATCAAACTTGCCCAAGGAGCCAAACCAGGGGAAGGGGGACAGCTCCCAGGGCATAAAGTCGATGAGATTATTGGTGCCACCCGCCACTCCACCCCAGGAGTAGGACTTATCTCACCACCCCCGCATCATGATATCTACTCGATTGAGGATCTCAAACAGCTCATTCATGACCTCAAAAACGCCAACATTCATGCCCAAATCAATACCAAACTGGTCTCTGAAGTGGGTGTGGGCACCATCGCCGCGGGGGTGGCAAAAGCCCACTCGGATGTCATTTTGATCTCAGGGTGGGATGGGGGAACAGGTGCTTCACCACAGACCTCGATTAAGCATGCGGGACTCCCATGGGAGTTAGGACTCTCTGAGACCCATCAAACCTTGGTCAAAAATGGATTACGGGGACGCATTGTCCTTCAAACCGATGGACAGCTTAGAACCGGACGGGATATTGCCATTGCCACCCTACTCGGAGCCGAAGAGTGGGGGATTGCTACCTCTGCACTTATGGTAGAGGGGTGTATTATGATGCGAAAGTGTCATCTTAATACCTGCCCCGTGGGCATTGCCACCCAAGACAAGGACCTTCGTGCCAACTACACAGGAAAACCTGAACATGTCGTTAATTTTGTCCGTTTTCTAGCAATGGAACTGCGTGAGATCATGGCAGAACTTGGCTTTAGAACCGTC
>Ga0256843_1001556_pt1 | contig 17881 bp, 13 predicted proteins | sample AlvinellametaG_FD_191572 | JGI IMG/M metagenome (GOLD analysis project Ga0256843, IMG submission 191572) | Pompeii worm associated microbial communities from hydrothermal vent at the East Pacific Rise, Pacific Ocean - Alvinella | ecosystem: Host-associated > Annelida > Integument > Unclassified ... | reverse complement strand
AGCACATACGGTACTTAATGCTAAGAACCATGAACAAGAGGGTGAAATTATTAAATCTGCGGGAGCAAAAGGTGCTGTTACAATTGCAACGAATATGGCTGGTCGTGGAGTTGATATTAAAATAGATGATGAAGTAAGATCACTTGGTGGTCTCTACATTGTAGGAACTGAACGCCATGAAAACCGCCGTATTGACAACCAACTTCGTGGACGTGCAGGTCGTCAAGGTGATCCAGGAACAACACAGTTTTACCTCTCATTAGAAGACAATCTTCTTCGTATTTTTGGTAGTGACAAGATAAAATCTATTATGGAAAGACTTGGTGTAGAAGATGGTGAATACATAGAGTCTAAAATGGTGACTCGTGCCGTTGAGAAAGCTCAGAAAAAAGTAGAAAATATGCACTATGAAGGGCGTAAGCAGATTGTAGAGTATGATGATGTTGCAAATGAGCAGAGAAAAATTGTTTACAAATTTAGAAATCAACTTCTCAGTGATGATTATGACATCGATGCAAAAATAGATGAAATTCGTGGAGAGTATGTCGTCCATCTCCTAGAGCTTTCAGATATATTTGATGGTGGAGCAAGAGAAGATTTTAATTTAAATAAACTTGTTGAGTTACTCCAAGAAGAGACAAATCTTATTGTCGAAGCAGCTGTTTTAGAAAATTTAGATTATGAGGAACTTCTTGAAAAAGTAACAGAAATCTTAAAATCTACTTATGATGAGAAAATGAGTGTCTTAGAAGATAGTGTACGTCATGAGATTGAAAAAGAGTTTTACTTAAAAGAGTTAGACAATGCATGGAGAGAACACCTCTATGCAATGGATAGTATGAAAACTGGTATACGTCTTCGTGCATATAATCAAAAAGATCCTTTAGTAGAGTACAAAAAAGAGAGTTTTAACCTCTTTACTGAACTTATTGGAGAGATTAAATTCAACACAATTCGTACACTACAAATAATTCAATTTAAAATGGAGTCTGCAGAAGAAGAAGCTGCAGCTCTCGCTGAAAAACTTGCTCAAGAAAAAAGAGAACAAGAGGCACTTATTCGTTTCAATCACTCTATGAGTGAAGAGACACAAAAAGAGAGTGCATCTGAGAAAAAAGTAGCAAGAAATGACCCTTGTCCTTGTGGTAGTGGGAAAAAATATAAACAGTGCTGTGGAAAAAGTGGACCTAAAAAAGGTATATTTGCTTCTTGAAAACATCAATAGTCTCTTTCCTTGTCAAACGTTTTTTGCGTTTTGACAAGGAACAACCTTTCATCTTTCTTTCTGCTCTGCTTGCATTTTTAGGTATTACACTTGGTGTTATGGTTCTTCTTATTGCTATGGCTCTTATGAATGGATTTGACAAAGAGTTTAAGAAAAAGCTTACAATTATGAACTACCCACTTACAGTTATTCCTAAATTTTATGGAGCTGTAAATGACAACTTATTACTCGACTTAGAGTTAGAGTTTCCTCACTTAAAATTCAGTCCTTATGTGCAATCTTCTGTTATGGTAAGAAGTGGATCTAAACTTGAGGGTGGTTACCTTTTTGGAATAGATTTTTCAAAAGAAGCAGAAGTAAACAGTGTCCTCAAAAAAGCTATAGAGGGAAAACAGTTTAAAAAATTTGATGTTCTCATTGGTAAGAGTCTTCATGACGAACTTAACATATACAAAGGTGATAAACTTATGTATATTTTTACAAATGTAGAACCAGGTGGTCTCTCTATTACCCCTAAAATTAAACGCTTTAAAGTAAACTCTATATTTGACTCAGGTCTCTCTGCATACGATAAAGCCTATAGCTACACAACACTTGCAGCCTTACAAACCATGATGCATATGCCAAGTAATACCTATGATGGCATACATGTCTACTCAATGGATCCACATGTAGACATAAAAAAGATTAAAGATTTTTTACCTGTAAGCACTACTGTAAAAGGTTGGTGGGAAGATAATGTAAACTTTTTTGCTGCCTTAGAGATGGAGAAAGCTTCTCTTTTCATTGTACTCATGCTCATTATTCTTATTGCCGCTATTAATATAATCTCTTCTCTATTGATGACTGTGATGAACAGAAGAGGGGAGATTGCACTTCTTCTCTCATTGGGTGCTACAACAGTAGAGATTAGAAAAGTATTTCTTTATTTAGGGATTATTATTGGTATTGGTGGTATTTTAGCAGGTATTGTCTTAGGTTTAAGTGGTATATGGATTCTTTCAACTTTTGATATTGTCTCTTTACCAAAAGATGTTTACCCAACATCTACACTCCCTTTAGATTTAAATCTAATGGACTTTTCACTTATTGTTATTGGTGCATTTAGTATTGTAGTTGCTTCTTCTTACTACCCAGCAAAAAAAGCAAGTGAGGTAGATATTTTAACTGTTCTTCGTAATGAGTAGAGAAGCATCTCTCTACTCTGTAGTATTACTATCTCCCGTTATATCCTCAAACAACTTATAAGGTAACAGTAACATCCTTTTAATGATGTTTAGCGGTGCCACTGCTATGTCTGTCGCTAAGAGAGACTCTACTTTTGGATCCTCTAACTTCCCAGTTATACTTAATGTGGTAGATATTGTATCGCCATCGAGTAAAATGTAACCTACCACTGGGACTTTTGAAAGGTTACTACCAAGGTCTGTTTTTAAATTCAGTACAATGTCTAAAGAATTCTTTTTCATATCCACAACACCATGTCCAATAATATCCATCTCTTTTGAGTCAAGGTAAATATCTTTAATTGTAAATTTTTCATCTTTTGAGTCAAAAGTTACATAAGCACTCTCTACGAAAAGTCCTTTTTTATTGTACCCAGGAAGGTTAAAGGTCACTAGAGAAGGTACAGTGTTTACAAATGCCAAAATGTTATTAAGTAACTTGTAATCTTTAATAGTACTCTGGTTAATATACATAACACCACTATAATCATCTATAAGACCATTGACAGAAAAATCTAATCTTCCTTTACTAAATTTAGACAAAGAAAAAAGTTTATTCATAAACTTATCATTAAAGTCTTTTCCATAAAGGTGAAACTCATTATTTTCAAGTTTTAAACCTGCACTCCCTTTAGCATGGTTCATCTGAGCAGTAAGTATGTTATTGACAAACTGTAAATCAAGTTTGTCGTATAAAATAGATCGTTTTTCATCTACATAAAGTGAAGACTCTTTTGCATGTACCTTTATGTCTAACATACTCTCTTGAGTTGTATTACTATCATCTTTCATCTCTTTAATAGCGTCAAGTCCCTCAAAAAGGTTTACAACACAGTTCTTCATCTTGACATTAATGTCCTCTTTTACAGTGAGGTGTACTCTATCGTTAATATCAACAAATACTGTCTCTTTATAGATTTTACCAGTAACTTTATACTTTTCTACTGGCTTATTGTTTTGAACTAAAATCTTAAATGGATAATCTATTTTAGAAATAAAACGAGTATATTTATCTTTTTTATTTTTGTAAAGCGTAAACTCTCCACTTGTCAAGGAGAGTTTTTTTAGAAAAACTGAATCCTTTGCAACTCTTCCTAAATCATTTATTTTAAGTCTCCAACCTGTATCTTGAGATACAAACTCTCCATCCAACTCTTTAGACAAGACCTTGATTTTATCATCTAAAAAAAGTGCAGATAGAAGTATTTTTCCACTTTTGTAGAGTATTTTATTTGTGTTTGGGTCTTTTAAAATAAAGTTAGTCAAACTCACATGAGCTCGTTTTGTTTCTGTATTAATTTTCATATATATTTTTGTTGTAATATACTTTCCAATAGAAAGAAGTGTATGTTTCAAATATATGTAATTCTCTTTTATCTCAATAAAAAGTCTATCAGCCTTATATGGAGAGCCAGCTACATTAAAATAAATTACATCTTTAGATGATATTTTAATTGTATCTTTATACTCTACATGTACTGGTGTATTTGATTGTGAAAATTCTACTCCATCATATGAAAATTTTAAAATGTCAACATCAAGTTCCGTATGTAAAGTTTTTGCATTAACCTTTCCAGAGACAAAACCGTTCCCTACGTTATGCAATGTAACAAATGTAGTTGGTATGGTGATGTCTAATGTTTTTGTGTCAAAAGGAAGAACAAGAGTATCTACACGTATAATCTGTTTTTTATAGTGCCATATAGACTTGTCTGCACTTATCATGTCACCTTTTGGAGATATAGTGTAAGAGGCATGTAAAGGTTGATGAAGTGTTTGTAAGGTTGCCCCTGCAATATGAATACTTGAAAACAGAAAATCAATAGACCCTTGACCTTTTTTCGCATCGAAAATAACATCAACATGGGCCTTAGCAATCTTTCCATACTGAGCTCTCATATTTTTGATTGAAACATCATAGTTATCGAGTTTAATTGTAGCATCTGCAATATCTATATTGAGATCTAAGTAGTCAAAGTTAGCTTTTTTTGTATAAAAGAGACCTTTCGCTCCAACCTTTACACTTCTTAATCCTACAGTAATTGTTAAGTCTGTTTTTACACTTCCACTACGCTGTAAAAAAGGCAGGTTTATTTTATAAGCTTTTAAAATATGTAAAACATCTTTATTGAGCATACCATTAAAAAGAAGATTTATAGAGAGAAGTTCCTCTTTTTTAGTAAAATCTATTTTAATCCAACTCTTATCAAGATACATGCCATACGAGTATGCCTCTTTTGGATAAATATAAAAAATACCTTTTGAAAATTTAAGTTCAGTTCTTTTAGAGTGTATCTGGTCTAACTCTTTATTATATGTATAGTTTAAATCATATACAGTTGCTTTTAAGGTAATGTTTTTATATGCATTTTTCATATCATCATACTCAAGATAACCTGTAAGTTTGTCTAAAGTTACATGTGACATTTTAATGGCATCATAAGCCCAGTATCTAACAGCCTTTGGTAAGTTTGCAATTGCAATAAGATTTTTAAGGTGAGTGATTTTCTTTAATGAGTTTACCTTATAAAAAAGCTTATTCTCACCTATACTAGAGTAGAGTATAAACTTGGCATCTTTCGCTATGTTAATAGCTACTTTTGTATAGACTTTTAACTCTTTAGTATTAAAATAGAGTTTACCGTTTGCCTCTATTTTTCGTTCTTTGTTTTCGAAATGTTTTATATTTGCAACAATAGAGTTCTCACTTAAAGAGAGAGAACCATTAAAGTCTACATCTTCTGCATGAAGTTGTAAAATACCATCTTCCCCATAGGTATAATGAAAAGAAGCATTCATATCTTCATAAGAGATTTTATCAATGACAATAGAGTGAAACCACTCTTTTGTTTGAGAAAGGGATGTAAAGTAATGGTGTATGTCTTTATAGTCAAATTCAGATTTAACTTCTGCTTTAGATTTAGAAATGTGGATTTCTTTGAGTGAGATATCCAGTTTTTCATTCCATTTTATGTATAATTGCTCAATCTTTACATTTTCAAATGCAAGTTCATCTAAAAAGAGACCATTTTGAAGAATAACAAAAATAATACAAAGTAGTAAAAAAATGAAAATAAAAAAACTCACTATCATGGAGTATGTTTTTGAAATAATGTTAATAATTATATTATCGTTCATGTACTACCTAAATAAGCCAATTAAAACACCAAAAGTACTTTATATACAAGAGGGGTCTATAAATCAAATTATAACACAAATGCAGAAGAAATCTTATGATCTAACAAAACTTGACTCACTCTTTTTGAGAGTAATAGGTTCACCACAAAGTGGTTGGATAAATATGGATACAAATACTCATACAAAAGCAGATTTTCTTTACAAGTTAACAACTGCTAAAGCAGCACTACAAAATGTAACACTTATTCCAGGAGAGACCACTTACTTTTTTCTAAGAACTCTTGCAAAATCATTTCATTTAGATATTACAACCCTTGAAAAAGAGTACAAACGCCAAACATATATAGAAGAGGGTGCCTTTGTTCCTGATACTTATAGCCTGCCTATAGGGATTACTGAAAAGAAGATTATGAATGTGCTACTAAAAGTATCATATAAACGCATGAAGAACTTCTCACTTAAGATTTTTGGTACCTTTAACAAGAAGAAATGGTTTCATTATGTAGCAATTGCTTCTATTATTCAGAAAGAGTCTGCTTCTGTAGAAGAGATGCCTCTTGTTAGTTCTGTCATATACAATAGAATAAAAAAAGGTATGAAACTCCAAATGGATGGTTCACTAAACTATGGTAAATATTCACATACAAAAGTAACAGCAAAGAGAATAAGGGAAGATAACTCACTCTACAATACATATAAGTACAAAGGTGTACCTAAAGTACCTGTATGTAATGTCAGTTTTAGTGCAATTAAGGCAGCAATTTTCCCTGCTAAAACGAATTATCTCTATTTTATGAAAAACAAAAAGAATACTCATGATTTTTCGTGTAACTATTCTACACATTTAACCAATATAAGACGTGCTACCAAACGAAACAAATAATAAATATAAGTCTAATTTTATGCAAGCTTGCAAAATATTGCCCAAATAGTGTTATTATTGAGTTTGTAAAATCCATTGAGAGAGCTAAAAGCTTTTTATATATGGATTAAAATTATTCACGAGGACATAAAATGTCAAAAATTATTTGGTCTAAAATTGATGAAGCTCCGGCTTTAGCAACATATTCGTTATTACCAATCGTTAATGCTTTCACGAAAGCTGCGGGTGTAGATGTAGTTACTAGTGATATTTCACTAGCAGGTAGAGTTCTTGCTGCAATGGGTAAAGCTGAAGATGAGCTTTCTAAACTAGGTGAAGTTGTACTTCAACCAGATGGAAACATCATTAAGCTTCCAAATATTTCAGCTTCTGTTGGACAATTAAAAGATTGTATTGCTGAGCTTCAAGGTCAAGGTTTTGATATTCCTGATTTTCCTGAGAACCCAGCAAATGCTGAAGAAGAAGCAATCCGTGCAAAATATAACACTTGTTTAGGTTCTGCGGTTAATCCAGTTCTTCGTGAAGGTAACTCAGACAGACGTGCTGCAAAAGCAGTTAAAAAGTTTGCTCAAAATCATCCTCACCGTCTTAAAGCATTTGCTGAAAATTCAAAAGCATATGTTACACACATGGCTGGTGATGGCGATTTTTATGGTAATGAGCAATCAGTTACTATGGACAAAGGCCAAAAAGTTACAATCGCTTTAAATGGTAAAGAGCTTGCAACTATTGATGCACTAGACAAAGAAGTACTAGATGGTACATTTATGTCAGTTGCAAAACTTAAGTCTTTTATTGCTAAATCAATCGAAGAAGCAAAAGAAAAAGGTGTTTTATGGTCTATCCACCTTAAAGCAACAATGATGAAAATCTCTGACCCTATTATGTTCGGTCATGCTTTCACTGTATTCTTCCAAGAAGTATTTGACAAATATGCAGATGTATTTGCTGAGTTAAATGTTAATCCTAACCAAGGTATGTCTGACTTAGAGAAAAAAATCGCTGGTCATGCAAAAGAAGCTGAAATTAAAGCAGCTTTCCAAGCAGTAGTAGAATCTGATAATCCAGAAATCGCTATGGTTGATTCTGACAAAGGTACTACAAACTTCAATGCATCAAACGATGTAATTATTGATGCTTCTATGCCAGTTGTTGTACGTGAAGGTGGTAAGCAGTGGAACCGTAATGGTGATGCAGTAGAGTGTGTTGCTGTTATTCCTGATTCTACTTATGCAATGTTCCACCAAGAGATGGTAGCTGACTGTGTTAAAAATGGTCAATACGATGTAACTACTATGGGTTCAATGGCTAATGTTGGTCTTATGGCTCAAAAAGCTGAAGAGTACGGTTCTCACCCAACTACATTTGAACTTGAAGAAGCTGGTACTGTAACAGTAACTGCTGAAGACGGTACAACTCTTATGACTTTTGAATGTGAAAAAGGTGATATCTGGAGAATGTCTCGTGCGAAAGATATTCCAATTAAAGACTGGGTAAGACTAGCAGTTGAACGTGGTCAAATTGAGCAAGTTCCTGTTATCTTCTGGTTAGATGAAAACAGAGCTCACGATGCAGAGATGATCAAAAAAGTAAACACTTACCTTAAAGATTTAAATACAGATGGTCTTGACATTCAAATTATGGATGTTACTTCTGCTACACGTTTTACAAATGCTCGAGTACGCGCGGGTAAAAACACTATCGCTGTAACTGGTAATGTTCTTCGTGACCACTTAACAGATATGTACCCAATTTTAGAGCTTGGAACATCTGCAAAAATGCTTTCAATCGTTCCATTATTAGCTGGTGGTGGTCTATACGAGACTGGTGCTGGTGGATCTGCTCCAAAACACGTTGATCAATTCTTAGCTGAGGGTCACCTTCGTTGGGATTCACTTGGTGAGTTCTTAGCACTTGCTGAGTCTTTAAGATTTATCGGTCAAAAAAATAATGACTCTAAACTAGCTGCTCTTACTGCTGCACTTGATGTTGCTAATGAGGGTTACCTAGATAACAATAAAGCTCCTTCACGTAAATGTGGTGAGCCAGACAATAAAGCATCTCACTTCTTTGTTGCTCAGTACTGGGCAAAAGCTCTTGCTGAAGGTGACAATGCAGAGTTAGCTGCTAAATTTGCTCCTGTTGCTAAGCAACTTGAAGAGAATGAAGCAAAAATTATTGAAGAGTTACTTTCTGTTGAAGGTAAAGCTCAAGATATTGGTGGATACTTCCACCCAGATGATGCTAAAGCTGAAGCAGCAATGCGTCCATCTGCAACTTTAAATGCAATTGTAGACGCTATATAGTCTTCAACGTATTTATTCGTTAATGTTTTAGGTTTTTGGGATTATCCCAAAAACCTAATTTTAGATAACTTTTCGTTTTTAGCTAATACTATTTTAGCTAAAAATCAAAAGTTAAAATCACTCAAAAGGAATCAAATGGCAAGTAAAGTAACAGTCATTGGAACGGGTAATTTCGGATCTACAGTAGCTTTTATACTAGCTATGCGTGGATCTTGTCATGAAGTTGTACTTCGTGGTAGAAACATAGATGTAGCTAAAGGAAAAGCACTTGATATGTCTCAGGCTGCAAATGCTGCACGTGAGCATACAATTGTTAGAGCTGCTGAAGGACCAGAAGATATTGCCAACAGTCATATTGTTGTTATTACAGCAGGTGCACCTAGAACACCAGGTATGAGTCGTGATGATCTTCTTATTAAAAATGCAGAAATTGTTAAAAACTATGCATTAGAAATTAAAGAGTATGCACCAAACGCTATTGTTGTAGTTGTTAGTAATCCTCTTGATGTTATGACATATGTTGTACATAAATATACAGGTTTCCCAAGAGAGAGAATTCTTGGAATGGCTGGAATTTTAGATGCTGCACGTATGGCACACTTTATTTATGAAAAACTAGGCTATGGAGCAGGGCAGATTCGTGCTACTGTTATGGGTGGTCATGGTGATACAATGGTTCCACTTCCTAAGTTTACTACAGTTGCGGGTGTTCCTATAGATGATTTACTAGATTCTGAAGAGATTGGTGAAATTGTTAAAAAGACTAGAAATGGTGGCGCACAAATTGTTAACTTACTAGGTGATGGTTCAGCTTACTATGCACCTGCGAAATCAACAGCAGTTATGGTAGACGCAATTTTAAAAGATACAAAACAGATTCACTCATGTGCAGTTATGCTCAAAGGTGAGTATGGTTACAGCGACATGGTGAGTGGTGTTCCTGTAATGATTGGTGCTGGTGGTGCTGAACAGGTTATTGAGATGACACTTAAAACATTACAAAGAACACGTTTTAAAAACTCTATAGCATCCGTTCAAGAGATGGTAGATATTTTATATAGTAACGGTTTCTTTGATGATTGTGACAATAATGATATAAATGATGATAAGACAGAGGTAGAGAATGAAAAGTAGAAAAGTAGGGATTGTTGGTGCTGGAGCAGTTGGTGCTACAGCTGCTTATACTTTAAGTATGATGGGAACTTGTCATGAAATTATTCTTTTTGACATTGCTGAAGGTGTAGCAAAAGGAAAAGCTATAGATATGGCTCAAGCCTCATACTACTCTCAACAAGGTACAATTATTACCGCTGCAGAAAAACCTAGTGACATTAAAGATTGTGACATTGTTGTTATTACAGCCGGTGTTCCTCGTAAAGGTGACATGACAAGAGCTGACCTTTTAATGATTAATGCAAAAATTACAAAACAAGTTGTTCAAAACATTAAAGAGAACTCTCCAGATGCAATTATTATTTGTGTCTCAAACCCTCTTGATGTTATGACTTATGTAACAAAAGAGATTACTGGTTGGGATTCTCACAGAATTATTGGTTTAGCAGGTGCACTTGATGGTTCACGTATGGCATACCAAATTTCTAAAATCACTGGTTATGCAGCGAACCAAACAGGTAGCCTTGTAATAGGTGACCATGGTGAGCACATGATACCACTTCCACAAAAAGTATCTGTAGGTGATATTCCATTAACAGAACTTGTTTCTCAAAAAGATATGGAAGGGATTATTGAACGCACAAGATTTGGTGGTGCTGAAATTGTTAAACATCTAGGAACATCAGGTTACTACGGACCAGGACGTGCAATTGCACATATGGTTGAGTCTATTCTTAACGATTCTAAAGCAATTGTTTCATGCTGTACTATTTTAAATGGTGAATATGGCTACAAAGATGTGGCAGTAGGCGTTCCTATTGTTTTAGGTGCTAAGGGTGTAGAAAAGATAATTGAGTTACAATTAGATGCACAAACAAAAGAAAAGTTTGATATTTCAGTTAAATCTATACAAGATGGTATTAATATACTAAAAGAAAATAATTTTTTTGAAGGAAACTAAATGAGTACAAGAATTGAAAAAGATACTATGGGGGAAATCGAAGTTCCTCTAGATGCTTACTGGGCGGCACAAACGCAAAGAAGTATCCAAAACTTCGCAATTGGTGAAGAGACAATGCCATACGAGATTACTCGTGCATTTTCTTACCTTAAAAAAGCTGTGGCACTTGTAAATAAAGATCTTGGAAAATTAGATGCTACAAAAGCAGATGCTATTGCTCAAGCTGCTGATGATATGCTTGCTGGTAAACTTGATGGTAACTATCCATTAGTTGTATGGCAAACAGGTTCAGGTACACAGTCTAACATGAACAATAATGAAGTTCTTGCAAATCGTGCTACTGAAATTTTAGGTGGTGATTTTAGAGTTGAGAAACTTGTACATCCTAATGATGATGTAAACAAATCTCAATCTTCAAATGACACATACCCTACAGCACTTCATGTAGCTTCTGTTATTGCAGTTGAAGAGAGTCTTTTACCAGCTATAGCGAAACTTAAAGCGACACTTCAAGCAAAAAGTGAAGCATTTAGTAATGTGGTAAAAATTGGTCGTACACACCTTCAAGATGCTACACCATTAACACTTGGTCAAGAGATTAGTGGTTGGGTTGAGATGCTTAATAAATGTGAAAAAATGGCAAAAGACTCACTAGAAGCAGTTCGTGAACTAGCTCTTGGTGGTACTGCTGTTGGAACAGGACTTAATGCACACCCAGAATTAGGTGAACGTGTAGCTGCAAAACTTAGTGAACTTACAGGACACGATTTTATCACTGCTCCAAATAAGTTCCATGCTTTAACATCACATGATGCTTTAGTATTTGCTCATGGTGCACTTAAGGCACTCGCAGCAGATATGATGAAAATTGCAAATGATGTAAGATGGTTAGCTTCAGGGCCACGTTGTGGACTCGGAGAGATTGAAATTCCTGCAAATGAGCCAGGAAGTTCTATTATGCCAGGAAAAGTAAATCCTACACAGAGTGAAGCAGTAACTATGGTTGCTTGTCAAGTAATGGGTAACGATGCAACTATCGGTTTTGCAGCATCTCAAGGAAATTTTGAGTTAAATGTATTTAAACCAGTTATTGCTTACAACTTTTTACAATCAGTAAGACTGTTAAGTGATTCTATTGTTTCATTTAATGATCATGCAGCTGTTGGGATTGTACCAGTCAATGCAAAAATTGATCACTACTTACACGATTCACTTATGTTAGTAACTGCACTTAATCCATATATTGGGTATGAAAATGCAGCAAAAATTGCTAAAACTGCACATGCAAACAACTCAACACTTAAAGAGACAGCTATCGAGCTTGGTCTTTTAACTGCTGAACAGTTTGATGAGTATGTAAAACCAGAAGAGATGATTGCGCCAAAGGCGTAGTGTCCATTTTAAAACAAGGAGAATAAATGAATATACATGAATATCAAGCAAAACAAATTTTTGCTAAGTACGGTGTACCAACACCAAAAGGTATAATGGTTGAAAGCGTTCAAGACGCTGTAAAAGCTGCAGAAGAGTTAGGTGGACCTATTTGGGTTGTTAAAGCTCAGATTCACGCAGGTGGACGTGGACTTGGTGGTGGTGTTAAACTTGCTAAGACTTTAGAAGAAGTTGAAGAGTTAGCAAATGAGATTCTTGGAATGACTTTGGTAACACACCAAACAGGTCCAGAAGGTAAACTTGTTCAAAAACTTTACATCGAAGATGGTGCAGACATTAAAGATGAGTTCTATCTTTCTGTAGTTCTTGACAGAAAACTAGAGATGCCTTTAATTATGGCTTCAACAGAGGGTGGTATGAACATCGAAGATGTTGCTGAAAACACTCCAGAAAAAATCATTACTGTTCCTGTTGATCCAGCAATTGGTTTTCAAGGTTTTCACGGTCGTGAATTAGCATTTGGTTTAGGTATTACTGATAAAGCTGAACAGAAGAATATTATCTCTTTTGCGCAAAAACTTTATAAACTTTACATGGAAAATGATGCAGAATTAATTGAAATCAACCCACTTGTTAGAACAGGAAAGGGTGAATTTATTGCACTTGATGGAAAAATGGGCTTTGATAACTCAGCACTTGGACGTCATCCAGATATCGCAGCAATGAGAGATTTAAGTGAAGAGGATCCAGATGAAGTAGAAGCTGCTAAATATGGTCTATCTTATGTAGCACTTGATGGTGAAATTGGTTGTATGGTAAATGGTGCTGGTCTTGCGATGGGTACTATGGATACAATTAACCACATGGGTGGAACACCTGCAAACTTCCTTGATGTTGGTGGTAGTGCAAACGCTGAGACTGTTGCAAAAGGTTTTGAGATTATTCTTAAAAATCCTAAAGTAAAAGCAATTTTTGTTAATATTTTTGGTGGTATTGTTCGTTGTGATCGTATTGCAAACGGAATTATCGAAGCTACAAAAATTACAGATGTTAATGTACCTGTAATTGTTCGTCTTGATGGTACAAATGCACCAGAGGCAGCTGAGATTCTTAAAAATGCAAATATAGCTAACTTAATTGTTGGTGATGACTTAGGTGACGGTGCAGCAAAAGCTGTAGCTGCAGCAAAAGGAGAGTAATTAAATATGTCAATTTTAGTAAATAAAGATACAAAAGTAATCGTTCAAGGTTTCACGGGTAAAGAGGGATCTTTCCACGCTGAGCAGTGTATTGACTACGGTACAAACATTGTTGGTGGTGTTACTCCAAACAAAGGTGGTCAAGAGCACTTAGGTAAACCAGTATTTAATACTGTAGCAGAGGCTGTAAAAGCAACTGGTGCAACTGTTTCTATGATTTTTGTTCCACCTGCTTTTGTTGGTGATGCTGTAATGGAAGCTGCTGAAGCTGGAATTGAACTTGCTGTAATTATTACAGAAGGCGCTCCAGTAAAAGATATGCAAATGGCAAAAGCTCATGCAACTAAGCATGGCATGAAAACTATCGGGCCAAACTGTCCTGGTATTATCACTGCTGAAGAGTGTAAAATTGGTATTATGCCTGGTATGATCTTCAAGAAAGGAAATGTTGGACTTATCTCTAAGTCTGGTACACTTACTTATGAAGGTGCTAACCAAGTATGTAATGAAGGTTACGGAATTACAACTGCAGTTGGTATTGGTGGAGATCCAATTATTGGTCTTTCATACAAGCAAATCCTTCCAATGTTTGAAGCAGATCCAGAAACTGAAGCAATCGTTATGATTGGTGAAATTGGTGGAGATCTTGAAATTCAAGCAGCAAAACTAATTAAAGAACAAATCACTAAACCTGTTGTTGCATTTATTGCAGGTCAAACTGCACCTAAAGGTAAAACTATGGGTCATGCTGGTGCAATTGTTTCTGGAACTGCAGGAACTGCAGCAGAAAAAATGGCAGCTCTTGAAGCAGCTGGTGTAAAAGTTGTTGTTTCTCCGGCAGAAATCGGAAAAGCAATTGCGGAAGTTTTAGGTAAAAAGTAGAAAATTATCTTGTGTGAGCATACTAAAGGTAACATATAGTACATTTAGTATGCGATAGTAGCACATTTTAGAGTAAACTTATAAAAGCTAAGATACTCTTTTTGCATTAAAAGAGTAATGTACAAAGAAATTTGTACTTTAATAATTAGGAGAAAATATGGCAGCTAGTCCAATGGTAAACCCAGGTGATCAACCAGTATGGGTAAATACAGATAACTGTAAAGCGTGTGATATATGTGTTTCAGTATGTCCTTCAGGTGTACTTGGAATGAAATATGAGTCTACATCAACTCTTGGTGCGATGATTTCTATTGATCATCCTGAAGCTTGTATTGGGTGTAATGAGTGTGAACTTACATGTCCAGACTTTGCTATTTTTGTAGCAGACAAACAAGAATTAAAAGCAGCAGGTCTTAGCTTCGCTAAACTTACTGATGAAGCAAAAGCGCGTCAAGCAGCTATTGTTGCAAATAATTATATGTCACTTAGTGAACAAGGAGTTAAGTAATGGCGACAAGAGAAGTAATATCTACTGGTAATGAATTAGCGGCTTTAGCTGCTGTTGATGCTGGTTGTAAATTTTTTGGTGGATACCCACTAACACCATCTTCTGAAGTAATGCATGTTATCTCAGATCTTTTACCTGCTAAAGGTGGAGTTGCAATTCAAATGGAAGATGAAATCGGTGGTATCTGTGCTGTTATCGGTGCGGCTATGGTTGGTCAACGTGCATTAACTGCAACATCTGGTCCAGGTATGTCTTTAAAAGCAGAACAATTAGGTCTTGCTCAAATGGCAGAAGTTCCTTTAGTTTGTGTTAATGTTATGCGTGGTGGTCCATCAACTGGTCTTCCAACTCGTGTATCTCAAGGTGACATCCTTCAGTCTAAAAACCCATCACACGGTGATTACAAATCAATCACTTTATGTGCAGGTTCTCTTTCTGAGTGTTATACTGAGGTTGTTCGTGCATTTAACTTAGCTGATAGATTCATGCAACCAGTAATTGTTTTACTTGATGAGACTATTGGTCACATGCACGGTAAAGCTGTTCTTCCAACTGTTGAAGACGTAGAAGCTGGAATTGTTCCACGTAAATCATTTGATGGTCCTGCTGAAGAGTATTTCCCATACGAGTGTGAGCATGACGAACCAGCGGTTCTTAACCCTATGTTTACAGGTTATAGATACCACTTTACAGGTCTTCACCATGACAAAAATGGTTTCCCAACTGAGGAAATTGAAACTTGTCGTAAACTTATTCAACGTTTAGAAGACAAAGTAGCTCTTCACGAAGATGAGTTAGAGTCTTATGAAGAATTTATGATGGATGATGCAGATATCATGATCGTAGCTTACGGTTCTGTTTCACTTGCAGCTAAAGAGACTATTCGTCACTTACGTGCAGAAGGTATCAAAGCTGGATTATTTAGACCAATTACAATTTGGCCTTCACCAGCTGCTAAAATTAAAGAGTATACAGATAAAATTAAAAATGTTTTAGTTGTAGAACTAAACATTGGTCAATTCCATTCAGAAGTACAACGTGCTGCTGCAAGACTTGATATTGATGGTCTGTTTAAAGTAAATGGTAGAGCACTTTCTCCACATGAAATTGTTACAAAAGTTAAGGAGTTATACTAATGGCTTTCAATTATGATAAATATTTAAGATTAGAAAAGATGCCAACACTATGGTGTTGGGGTTGTGGTGACGGTGTTATTTTAAAGGCATTCGTTAGAGCTATTGAAAAAATGGGTGTATCTCAAGATGATGTATGTGTTGTTTCAGGAATTGGTTGTTCAGGAAGATTCTCTTCTTATGTAGATTTCAATACTGTTCATACAACTCACGGTCGTACTGTTGCTTATGCTACAGGTATCAAACTTGCTGCTCCAGACAAATTAGTTGTTTGTGTTGCTGGTGATGGTGATGCACTTGCTATTGGTGGTAACCACACAATTCATGGTTGTCGTCGTAACATCGATATGACTTTAATAGTTATTAATAACTTTATCTATGGTCTTACAAACTCACAAACTTCTCCAACTACTCCTAAAGGTATGTGGACTGTTTCTCAAAAAGCTGGTAATATCGATCCAACTTTTGATACTTGTAATTTAGCCATTGCTTCTGGTGCTTCTTTTGTTGCACGTGAGACTATGCTTGAGCCAAAGAAACTTGAAAAAATTCTTATTAAAGCAATGCAACATAAAGGTTTTTCAATGATGGAAGTTCTTTCTAACTGTCATATTAACCTTGGTCGTAAAAACAAAATGGTTTCTGCTATGGAAAACCTTGAGTGGATCGACAGTATTACTGTTTCTAAAAAGAAATACGATGCAATGACTGAAGAAGAGCAACTTAACTTACTTCCACTTGGTGTTTTAAAACAAGATACTGAAGCTGATGAGTATTGTGAAATGTATGCTGAAATTCAAAAAGTTCACCAAGGTCAACGTGGTAAGATCACACAAGATGACTTTGTTAAAAAAATATAAGGAAGTCTAATGAGCGATTCTAAAGTATTAATGAGATTTACTGGTGTTGGTGGTCAAGGTGTTTTACTTGCTGGTGAGATTTTTGCAGCTGCAAAAATTAGAACTGGTGGGCAAGGACTAAAGACTGCAACATACACATCACAAGTTCGTGGTGGTCCAACAGTTGTTGATATTCAACTAGATGATGAAGAAATTTACTATCCATATGCTAATGATGGTGAAATTAACTTTATGCTTTCTGTTGCAGATATGAGTTACAAACTTTTCAAAAATGGTGTAAAACCAGGTGGAACAATTGTTGTTGATCCAAATCTTGTTCACCCAACTGATGAAGATAGAAAAACATGGAATATCTATGAGATTCCTATTATTACTATTGCAAAAGAAGAGGTTGGTAATGTAATTACTCAATCTGTTGTTGCTCTTGCAATTGCAAATACTATGATGAATGCTATTGATAAGCAAGCTCTTATCGATACAATGCTTTCAAAAGTACCTGCTAAAGTTCACGATGTTAATAAAAAAGCATATGAACTTGGTGAGAAGTATGCTCTTGAAGCAATGGCTTCAAAAAAGTAGTCATCTCTCCTAGGTAATAGCTTTCGGGCTATTACCTTTTTTTAGCCTACAGTATAATATTATTTAATATTATACAAATTAAACTTCTTACTTTTTTTATATGTTATAATTCCGCCATGAAATTTGTTGCTTATACTACTACTCTTTTTTTACCAGCATTACTTTTAGCCGGTCCACCTATGCTTACAAATGACCCATTTGTGCCAGATTATGGACAGACAGAGCTTAACTTAGCATTTCGTACCATTGACAGAACACATAATGCAGCAAGAATACCAGTCATAGACTACAACTATGGCATATACCCAAATGTACAACTTACTCTTGAAGCCTCATACATTTACACGACGCAAAAAAGAGATTTTGATGCTTTTACTCTTGCATGTAAATGGCTTTTTTACCAAAATTCCTTTTTTAGTATTGCTACAAATACTGAATTTAGTTCTTATCCTATTGCCTCTGTATTTAACCAGGGA
>Ga0256843_1001555_pt1 | contig 17901 bp, 13 predicted proteins | sample AlvinellametaG_FD_191572 | JGI IMG/M metagenome (GOLD analysis project Ga0256843, IMG submission 191572) | Pompeii worm associated microbial communities from hydrothermal vent at the East Pacific Rise, Pacific Ocean - Alvinella | ecosystem: Host-associated > Annelida > Integument > Unclassified ... | reverse complement strand
CTACATTTTCTAAGTCATTGTGTTTTCCACCAGCTCTAAGACATAATTGACTTGATGTAGCTCTTGGTGGTTTTGGTGCTGGAACTTCTCCTGTAAAAATAGGTTTAAACTGAACCATACCTGCATTTGTAAAAAGTAAACTTGCATCATCAGGTACAAGTGGGCTACTTGGTACTACTTTATGCCCTTTATTTTCGAAAAATTGTAAAAACTCTTTTCTAATATCCATTTTAACTCCATAATAAATGTTATAATTTTTTTAAAATTTTACCTTAAAAATCATTTAAAGGCAATTTATGAGTAAAAAATTTGATGAATGGAATGAAATTAAGAAAAAAACAGATTCTATAAATAGAAAAATTGGATTAAAACCAAGAGAAATTTATTGGTTAAAAATGGGTGAAAATGTAGGGTATGAGCAAAGTGGTAAAGGAAATAATTTTGCAAGACCAGCTATAGTTATAAAAAAATTAAATAAAGACTTATTTTTAGGGATACCAACATCTACTACTTTTAGAGAAGAGAGTAATTTTTTTTATCCTTTTGAATATCAAGATAAAGATAAAAATATTATAATCAAAGCAACTGCTTTAATAGTGCAATTAAAAGTATTTAGTATAAAAAGAGTTATGAATAAAATAGGTATGATGAGTAAAAGTGATTTTGAAGTATTGCTAGAAAAAAGTTATAATTTAATTGACCCTACCAAGGGGTAGGTATGCCCGAAAGCAAATACATGCCCACAAAATGTCATGTGGTCTGCCTAATGGCAAATTTGGCCCCACTTAAAAAAGTGGGTGTGCCCGAAGGCGAATTGTAGTAGAATTATATAATATTTTAAGGAAAAAATCAATGTACAAAAAAGAGATAGAAATTTTAAAGAAAAAAAATAGATTTAGACAAAGAAAAATTTATGAAAATTTAATAGATTTTGCAAGTAATGATTATTTAGGAATGGCGAGTAATCAAGAGGTGCTTGAAAAAACTTATAATATGATAAAAGGTGATGAATATGGTGCAAAAGCATCACTTTTAGTTAATGGTTATAATGCTTATCATCAAATGCTTGAAGAGTATTTGTGTGAAATAAATAATTATCCTGCTGGAATTGTTGTAGGTAGTGGATTTTTGGCTAATATGAGTATATTTGAAGCACTTGCAAGAAAAGGGGATTTAATAGTTTTAGATGAAGAATATCATGCAAGTGGAAGAGTGGGAGTTAGTCTAAGTCAAGCAGAAGTTAGATATTTTAAACATAATGATTTAGAAGATTTAATATATAAACTTCAAGATTCTATCCATTTTAATCGTGTATTTGTAGGAGTTGAAGGGATTTATTCTATGAATGGTGATCTTGTAAAAGAAGAGATTTTACAATATTTAGCAGTAAAGAAAAAAGTGATAACTGTAATAGATGAAGCTCATAGTGTAGGAGTTGTAGGTGATAATTTGATGGGAGTAGTTGATTTATATAAAATTCCTACAGTTAATACTATAAAAATAGGAACACTTGGAAAAGCACTTGGAAGTTATGGGGCTTATATTTTAGCTAATAAAGAAATAATTTCATTTTTAGAAAATCGTGCAAAAGGGATAATCTATACTACAGCTTTAAGTAATTTTGATACGATGTATGCATATTTTGCACTAAAAAATATCAAAGAGAATTTAAGTGAATATAAAAAAGAGATAAAAAAAAGACAACAACTTTTAGGGATTGATAGTTTGATTTGGATAAAAGAATATAAAGATGATATACTTTTAAAAAATGAAGAATTACAAAAAAAAGGGTTTTTAGTAGGAGCTATTCGACCACCTACAGTAAAATCACCAATATTTAGAATAACAGCTAGAATTTCTGAAAATGTAGATAAATTAGAAGAATTAAAAAGGCTAATAGATGGATAAAAAAGATTTAAAAATTGTGATAGTTGATGATTCAAAAGTTTCTTATGTAGCTATTAAAACTATGCTAAAAAGTATAGGATTTGAAAATATTAAATATTTTGAATATCCATTAGAATATGTGAAATATTTAAAAACTATAAAAGAAGATGAAATAGATATAGTTTTTATCGATTATCAAATGCCTATAATGAATGGATTAAAAGTTTTATATTATACAAAATTTAAATACAAAGATATTATAGCTGTAATGATGACAAGTTCAACTGATGTAAAACTAAAAGAAAAAGCTATTAAATATGGTATTAATGAATTTATGAATAAAGGGATAGATTTTTTTGAATTTAAAACAAAATTAAATATTTTAGCTAATTTAAGGTTTTATTATTATGAATCAAAAATACAACAAGAAAAATTAGAATCTTTATTACAATATAAAGATACACAAGAAACATTAGCAGTACAAAAACAACTTAAAATTATTGAAGATAAAGTTAGCCATCACTATTTTTATGAAGATAATTGGCTAGTAGATAGTTATTTTAAACCAAAAGATATTTTAAGTGGAGATAGTTATTCTACTCTTAAAGCAAGTGATGATGTATTTTTTGTCTCTATTGTAGATGGTATGGGAAAAGGGATAAGTGCTTCACTTTCAAGTGTACTTACAGTTTCTTTTATGAATTATTCAATAAAAAAATCTTTAGAATTTAATGATTTTAATTTTGAAAGGGTTGTAAGAGATACATTTAGATATGCAGCTTCTATAATGCTTGATAATGAAGCTTTGAGTTTTGTGATGTTAGAGATAAATCTAAAAGAGCATAAAGTAAAATATTGTAATTTAGGTATGCCTCCATTATATCTTACAAATAAAAGTGAATTAATTAAAATAAAACCAAACAATAGACCTTTACTTCAAAACTCAAAAGAATATATAATTGATGAATATAACGGAGAATTTGATTCTATATTAGTATCAAGTGATGGTCTTTTTGAATCTACAAATAAAGATGGATATCCATATTTTGTAAGATATAAACAAGAATATGATAAGTTTTATTTATTGAGTGATTTATTAAAAGATTTTAAAACTAATGTAGAAGAAGCAGATGATGATATGAGTATTGTATATATGAGAAGAGATAGTAGCAAATATGAAAATATTTTTCATCAAGATGTTTTATTAAATGAAGATAATATCCAACATGTAGTAGATAATTTAGAACCAAAAATAGAAATTTTACCACCAAGAGTGAAAGATAAAATAATTTTTGCATTAAATGAATTATTAATTAATTGTTATGAACATGCTGTATTAAAAATTAGTAAAAATAAACACGAAATTATTCAAAAAGATAAAAAAATTGAGTATAATGGTAAAGATGATTTTGCTGATTTAACTATTTTAAAATCTGATAAATATGCCGTGATAATTCTAAAAGATAATGGAAGTGGATTTGATGTAAGTCAAATATTAAAATCTGAATGGTTTAATAAATATCATGGTCGTGGTATTAAAATGTTGAAAAAAATTAGTGATGGTATGTATTATAATGAAAAAGGTAATCATATTAAATTATATTTTAAATTGTAAGGAGAATTAATAATGGATGTAAAAACAAGTGGAAATTTAGTAGAAGTAGATGGAGTTATAAAAACAATTAACGATTCTCAAGTATTAGTAAATGCTATTAAAGATGTATCAAAAGGTGGAAGTGTATTAGTAAGAATTAATGATAGTTTTTCACTACCATCAACAGTAATTGGTGAACTTTTAAAACTTAAAGATGGTGGTGTAAATGTTGCATTAGAAGTGAAAGATGAGATTTTATATGAATTATTAGATGATTTAAATTTAGTAAGTGCATTTAATGTAAGAAAGATATAAATGAAATCTATTGTAAAAGATTTTAATATAAAACTACTTTTAGCCAATGTGGCTATGAGTTTTATATTTTTAACTTATACATATTTTAATGATTATGAGGCTTTTTGGAAGACTTTAGTTGAACATTCTATTTTAGCATTAGGTATCCAAATAGTTGCTTATTTATTACTTAAAAAATATGTTATTTCTCCTATTAATGAATTTATTAGTGTATCAAAAGAGATAAGTAGTGGAGATGCTGATTTAACAAAAAGGATTGTTATTCATAATGATAATGAGATTAAAGTGGCATCTAATTATATTAATAAATTTATTTCAAATATACAAAATATTATTATACATATTAAAGATTCTGTATTAGAAACAATTAATAGTTCTAATGAATTAAATAAAGTAGTAGATACTTTAAAAGAGAGTAGTAATTTAAATAATCAAAAATCAAAAGATATTGAAAATTTATCAAATAAAATAGGTAAGCATTTAGAAATTACAGAAGAAGCCGTAATATCGACTGTTGATACGGTTATAAATTCAAGTGAAATTTTAAGTGGATTTAGCTCTCAATTAGAAGAGATGGTAACAGAAATTATTGATTTTAAAGGTAGTGAAGAAGAATTATTATCTATTTTAAAAAATTTATCAAATCAAGCAAAAGATATTTCAGAGGTATTAGGTACAATTAAAGAAATTTCAGATCAAACAGAACTTTTAGCTTTAAATGCAGCTATTGAAGCTGCTCGTGCAGGTGAAGCTGGAAGAGGGTTTGCAGTTGTTGCTGATGAGGTTAGAAAATTAGCAGAAAAAACACAAAAATCTTTAGATGCTACAAATGCGACTATAGCAGTTATTTTACAATCAATTGAAAGTGCATCTATTCAAATAGATAAAAATTCAAGTGATATAAATAGAATTTCTAGTGAAATAGAAGCTATGAAAGATGAACTAAGAGCTTTAGTAGATACAAATACACAATCTGTAAAATTAGGAAAAAATGCATCAAAATCAGTAATAGAAATGAGTCTTTATTCTCAGCAACTTATAAATAATGCTAAAGTATTAACAGATACATCAAATGATTCTTTAGAAGTAGCACAAAATATAGAAAAAATATCTACAAAATTAAAAAATAATTCAAATGATTTAAATAAGGTGTTAAATAGCTTCCATGTTTAAAAAAATATTTATATTTATCTCTATTTTAGTATTTATAGGTATTATTACTATAGTTGGAGGATTATTATATTTATATAATAATACAAAATTTGATATAGAAAAAATAGAATATTACAATCCTCCTTTAACTACACAATTTTTTGATAGAAATAATAAATTAGTTGCTAATCTTTTTGATAAAGAAAATAGATTATATGTGCCTTTTTCAAAAATACCAGGTAGATTGATTGAGATATTAGTTGCTACTGAAGATACTGGTTTTTTTGAGCATAAAGGGTTTAATCCAGAAGCTATTTTAAGAGCTTTAATCAAAGATATTAAAGCAGGTAAAAAGGTTGAAGGTGCTTCTACTATTACTCAACAACTTGTAAAAATGTTATATCTATCTCGTGAAAAAAAGATAAAAAGAAAAATAAAAGAACTATTTATTGCTGTTAAAGTAGAAAATTCTTTATCTAAAGAAAAAATCTTAGAAATTTATCTAAATCAAGTATATTTAGGACATGGATATTATGGTATTAAAACAGCTGCTGAGGGATATTTTCATAAAGATTTAAATCAATTAAGTCTAAAAGAGATGTGTATGTTAATATCTTTACCTAAAGCACCATCTTTTTATGATCCTACTAGACATTATAATCAAAATATAGCTAGAGCTAATATTATCTTAAGAAGATTAAAAACATTAGGTTGGATTAGTAATACAGAATATAAAAAAGCAGTATTTGAAAAACCAAAAGTTTATAATTCCACACTTACTAGAAATCAAGCTCCATATATTATAGATATGGCTATAAAACAGTTAAAAGATGAATATCCAGATATTAAAACTGCTGGATATAAAATAAAATTAAGTATAGATTTACCTACACAAAAAATAGCACAACAATCTATAAAATGGGGTTATAATAGGCTTAGAAGTGAATATGATTTAAATAATTCTACTTTAAATGGTGCAATGATTACACTTGATAGTAGTACAGGTGATATTTTAAGTGCAGTAGGTGGTGTAGATTATGCAAAATCAAGTTTTAATAGAATTATTCAATCAAAAAGAAGTATAGGTAGTGCTGTTAAACCATTTGTATATCAGATAGCTTTGGATTTAGGATATAATCCAGCAAGTAAGATAGCAGATATCTCTAGGACATATAAAATAGGTGGAGATAGTAAAGATAAAGATAAATTTTGGAAACCTAAAAATTATGAAAGAAATACTTTAGGGTTTATTACTTTAAGAGAAGCTTTAGTTCATTCAAGAAATTTAGCAACTATTAATCTTACTTCTATGATAGGATTAGATACAGTAATAAATGGACTTTATAAATTTGGATTTGATAAAGTACCTGAAAATATGTCTATAGTTTTAGGTAGTTTTGGTATTACACCACTTAAAATAGCTGAAGAATATACTTTATTTAGTAATTATGGAGTAAAAGTAGAGCCTAGACTTATTTTAAGTTTAGAAAATGATAAAAAAGGATTAAAAGTAACTTATCCTATACAAAAAGAAGAATTGTTACCAGATTATCAAGCTTATTTAATGGTAAATATTTTAGAGGATGTAGTGAAAAAAGGTACAGGTAGAAAAGCACAAATGAAAGAGATTCAAACAGCTGGTAAGACAGGTACTACAAATAATTTTAGAGATGGTTGGTGGTGTGGATTTACACCTGATACTACTACTATAGTTTGGTTTGGTAATGATGATAATAAACCATTGGGTAAAAAAATGAGTGGAGGTAGAGTAAGTGCTCCTGTATTTAAATATTTTTATACTCAATATTTAAAAATACATCCAGAAAGAAAAAGAAGTTTTATTGTTCCAAAAGGGATTAAATATTTCTATATAAATGGTAAAAAAGAGCTATTTACAGAGCTTTCTCCACCACCAAAAAGGGAAACTTCTATCCCTATTTTTTAGCTAATAAATAGAGCATATTAAAAAAGACAACATTAGTATTAAATATGATATAATTACAAATTAATTATAAAATAAGGAGAGTAGATAAATGAAAAGATTATTAATAAGCTTAACTCCTCTTATGATGTTTGCATCAACTATTGGTTTTGATAAAGCATTACAAGAAGCATTTAATAATAACAATGAATTAAAAGCAAAAAAACTAAATGTAGAGATGGCAAAAAAAGATTTACAAAAAGCAAAAAGCTATGATTGGGGTAGATTTTATATCTCTGAAGATATTACTCGTACAAATAATGCTTTGTATGTATTTGGAAATAAATTATCATCAAGAGAAGCTAAGATGGCAGATTTTGGATTTACTGCAATGCCTCCAGCAGGTACAGTAGTAGGGCCAGTTGAGCCAGAAGCTTTAAATTATCCACATTTTAGAGATAACTTTAATACAAAAGTTGTATATGAACTTCCATTATTTACAGGATTTAAAATAAAATATGCAAAAGAGATAGCAAAACTTCAAATAAAAGCAAAAGAGTTTAAATATAATAGAGATAAAAATAAATTAGCTATTGAAGTTTTAAAAGCTTATAATGGTGTAGTAGCTGCTAAATATTTTATAAAAGCACTTGAGAGTGCAAAAAAAACTACAACTTCATTTATAAAAATGACTACAAATTTATATAATCAAGGAATGATAGTAAAAAGTGATGTATTAAGTGCAGAAGCTAGAGATAGTGATGTGGATGCTAAAATGATAGAAGCAAAAAATCAATATAATTTAGCTATTTCTTATTTAAGATTTTTAACAGGTGATGATGAAATTACAGATGTAAAAGATTTTAAAATTATTATATCACCAAATACAGATTTATCAAAACTTCAAGAAGAAGCTTTAAAAAATAGAAATGATGTAAAATGGATGGCTGAAAATGTAAAAACTATGCAAAAAAAAGTAAAAATGGATAGTAGTGTTAATTATCCTACAGCTGGAGTTCATATAGAATATGGACAAAATGATAATCAGCCTACATTAAATAGAAATAAAGATTATTATCTTCTTGCAGCTAACTTAACTTATAATTTTATTAATGCAGGAGATAAAGAAGAATTACAAAAATCAAAAATTCAAGCAAATCAAACAGCTTTATATTATAAACATATGCAAAATGGAATAAAAGTAGATGTTGAGCAAAAACTACTTAATCTAAAAGCAAAAACATCTATTATTGATGTAAAAATTAAAAATAAAGATTTAGCTCATTCTGTATTAGAACAATACAAAGAGATGTATAAAAATGGACTTGTAAATATAGCTATTTTACTTATGAAACAAGCAGAAGTACAAAAAGCGGATGCAGAACTTATTAAAGCAAAATATGAACAAGCAATAGCAGCTGCAGAATTAAAATTAGCAGTTGGTAGCCCAGTATTAAATGATAAATAAGGAGATTAAATGAAAAAGATATTAACTATAGCATTAACAGCATTAAGTGCATTTGCATATAATTTAGTTCCAGCACAAACAAAAACAATTAGTATTACAAAAAATTATAGTGGTGATATTTATGCAAAAAACCAAGTTATGGTAGCAACAAGACTTATGGGTTATATTAAAAAAATGAATGTAGAAGAAGGTGATGTAGTAAAAAAAGGTGAAGTTTTATTTGAAGTGGATCCAAGTGATATCTATTCTATGATTAATCAAGCAAGAGCAGGTGTAATGCAAGCACAAAATGGTGTATTAATGGCAAAACTTGCTTATGCAGATGCAAAAAAAGATTATGATAGATTTAAAAATCTTTATGCAAAAGGTGCAGTTTCAAAAAGAGATTTTGAAAAAATGCAATTAAATAAAAATATGAGAGCTTCTCAAATAAAACTTGCTGAAGCTATGCTTGCACAAGCAAAAGCAGGACTTCAAAGAGCATTAGATCAGAAAAAATATGCAAAAGTTAAAGCACCAATAGATGGTGTAGTAGTTAGAAAACTTGCTAAAGTAGCAGAGATGGCAATTCCAGGACACCCAGTACTTGTACTTGCTGATTTAAATTCAATCCAAGCTAGAGCTTTTGTAAAAGAAGGTGATGTAAGAGATATTAAAAAAGGGCAAGATGCTAAAGTATTCGTAGGTGCTGTAAATAAAACAGTTGAAGCAAAAGTATCAAATATTATTCCTTCAGCAGATCCAGCAACTCACTCTTATTTAGTTAAATTCACTTTAAATGATAAAAAAGATTTATTACCAGGAATGTATGCGAAAATTTATGTAAAAGTAGCAAATAAACAAGAGATAGTTATTCCTTATAATGCTTTAACTTCTAGAGGTGGTATTGTAGGTGTATTTAAAGATGAAGATGGTAAAGCTAGATTTGTAGCTGTAAATGTAATTTCACAAGATGGTAATGAAATAGCAGTAAGTGGATTAAATGCAGGTGATAGAGTGGTTATCTTACCTCCAGCTAATTTAACTGATGGAACACCTTTAAACTAAGGATAAGAAATGAGTGATAAAAGAATAGAAGAAGAGATTTTAGAAGAAAAAAAACTCTTGCAAAAAGAGCAAGAGGAGATTAAAAAGATTGAAGAGGAGTTAAAGCTTAATATTGCTGGTCGTCTTGCAAGAGACTTCTTAAAAAACCCTTTAACTCCTGTTATTGCTTTTGTACTTTTCTTATTTGGTGCGATTGCTTTAATGATGACACCAAGAGAAGAAAATCCTCAAATTGATGTACCTAGTGCAAATGTTATAGTGGTATATCCAGGTGCAAGTGCTAAAGAGGTACAAAATATTATAGTAGAGCCTTTAAGTAGAAAACTTAATGAAATGACAAAAGTTGACCATATTTATGGTATGGCAATGAATAGTGTAGGGGTTGTAACAGTTGTATTTAAAATAGGTGAAAACAAAGAAAAATCAATCTCAAAACTATATGATAGAGTTATGCAAAATATGAATCTTTTACCAAAAGGTGCTTGGCAACCTTTAGTTAAACCTATTGATATTGATGAAGTACCAATTCTTACATTTGCATTAGCTTCTAAAAAATATAATGATGCAGAACTTTATAGAATGGCACAAAGACTTCTTACTCCTATTGCAGAAGTTGATAATGTAAGTGTAGTAGGTATCAAAGGTGGACATAAAAGAGAATTTCATGTAATAATTAGTGCAGAAAAGCTTTCAGCTTATCATTTATCACTTGGACAAGTAGCGAATGCTCTTCAAAAAGGAAATGTTGATTATCCTTTAGGTCATTTTGAAAATGGAACTTTTTCTATTCCAGTAGAATATAATGGATTTATTAGAACACTTGATGATGTAAGAAATTTACTTGTTGCAAATTATCAAAATAGACCTATTTATCTAAAAGATATAGCAACTATTACTGATACAGCAAATTTTGAAGATAAACATTATACATATTTTATAGCAGGACAATCTTTTGAAGAAGATCCAAAAATTAAAGGTGAGAAATTAAATCAAGTAACTGTATTTGTAGCTAAAAAAAGAGGAACAAATGCAGTATTTGTAGCTCGTGATGCTATTAAAAAAATGGAAGAGCTTAAAAAACAGCTTCCAAGTGATGTAGAAGTAGTAATCACTAGAAATGATGGGCATAAAGCTAATGAAGCGGTAAATGAACTTGTATTTCACTTAGTTATCTCTATTGGTATTATCGTAATTTTACTTATTGTAATGCTTGGATTTAGAGAGAGTTTGATTGTTTCATTTACAGTACCACTTATTCTTGCAGCTACACTATTTGTAGGTATGCTTGCAGGTCAGACAATCAACAGAATTACACTATTTGCACTTATTCTTTCACTTGGATTACTTGTGGATAGTGCTATTGTTGTAATTGAAAATATCCATAGACATTTCTCAATGGGAGATAAATCAAAAGAGCATGCAGCAATTTATGCAACAAATGAGATAGGAAATCCTACAAACATCGCAACACTTGCTATTATTTTAGCATTTATTCCAATGTTTTTCGTTGGTGGAATGATGGGACCTTATATGGCACCAATTCCATTTAATGTACCAGTAGCGATGATTGCATCACTTGTAGTAGCATATATCTTTACACCATGGGCTGCGGTTAAATTTTTACCAGATCATCATGATCATGAACCTTTTGATATTAAAAAAACAAAAACATATAAAGTATTTGATAAATTACTTAGACCTATGATTGAAAGTAGAGCAAAAAGAGGTATGTTTATCGCATCTCTTGTAGTACTTACAGTACTTGCTATTATGACTATGCCAGCAAAAATTGTATTATTTAAAATGCTTCCAGGAGCTAATAAAAATACATTTAATATCACTATCGATTTACCAACAGGTACATCTATTCAAACTACTAAAGAGGTAGTTACTAAACTTGAAAATAGATTAAAACAAGAAAAAAATATCAAAGATTTTGAAAGTTTTATAGGTGAAGGTGGAGTTATTGACTTTAATGGATTACTTAGAGGAAGTAGTCTTAAAAAAGGTGAAAACTTAGCTGAAATTAGAGTAAATTTAAAAGACAAAAATGAAAGAAAAGAAACTTCTATTGATTTAGTTTCAAAACTTAGACCAATTTTACAAAAAATTGGGAAACCATATAATGCAAATATTAAACTTGTAGAAGATCCTCCAGGACCACCAGTAATTGCTACATTACTTATGGAAGTAAGTGGTGGAAGTGATGAAGGAAGAATGGTATTAGCTAAAAAAATAGAAAATTTATATAAACAAACAAAAGGTGTTGTTGATATAGATGTAATGGCTGATGATGATATTGTAAAATATGAAATAGTACCAGATAAAGTAAAAGCAGGACTTTTAGGTATTACAACTAAACAAATTGCAGATGTTTTAGGTATGGGAATAAAAGGTGCAGTAATTGGTGTAGCACATATTCCATCTGAAAAAGAACAAGTTGGTATTTTTGTAAGATTTGATAAAAACTCAAGAAATTCTATTAAAGATTTAGAAAAAATTAAAATTATGTCTATGACAACACATAGAATGGTACCATTAAGTGAAGTTGTAAAAATCAAACCAGTACCATTTGGTGGAATGATTACATCTAAAGATTTAAGAAAAATTGTAATGGTTACAGGTGAAATGGATAAAAGAGGTAGTATTTATGCTCTTTTAGATATTTTCTTTAAATTAAAAGATGAAGGATTAAAAGGGTATACAATCACTTATGATGGTAATCCAAGACTTAATCTTGTAGCAGTAAATAATACAACTGGTGAGAAGTATAATCTTGTATGGGATGGTGAATGGAAAATTACATTCGATACATTTAGAGACCTTGGAAGTGCATTTGGTGGTGCAGTTATTATGATTTTCTTATTAATGGTTGCATATTATAAAAACTTTAGAATACCAAGAATTGTACTTGCAGCAGTACCTCTTACATTTATTGGGGTATTACCAGGGCATTGGATTACAAGTTTATTTACAATTCCTCTTCAAGGAAGTCCAGCTTATTTTACAGCGACGAGTATGATTGGATTTATTGCCTTGGCAGGTATTGTTGTAAGAAACTCATTACTTCTTATTGATTTTACAAATGATTTATTAAAACATGGAAGAAGTTTAAATGATGCGGTAGTTGAAGCAGCAGCTACAAGATTTAGACCTATTATTCTTACAGCTCTTGCTATTATTTTAGCATCAGGTGTAATCGTACTTGATCCAGTATGGCAAGGACTTGCAGTATCATTAATCTTTGGTGTAATGGTATCAACAGTTCTTTCATTATTTGTAATTCCAGTACTTTACTGGAGATATTTAAGAGATAATCCTCAATCTTATAAAGAGATAGAAGAGGGTGTTGATTATGGATTAGAAGCGAAATAATTTCGCTTTTATCCAATAAATTTATTTAGGAGTCTATTTGAAAGATTTACTTTTTAATACAATCTCTTTATTAACTATTCTTAACCCAGTAGCTGCAGCTGCTATAATGCTTTCACTTGTAAAATATTCTGAAATTAAACCAGTAGCTAGAAAAACTACTATTGCAGTATTTGTAGCAAGTATTATTACAATGTTTGCTGGTGGATATTTACTTAAAGTTTTTGGAATAAATATTCCATCTATTAAAGCTATTGGTGGAGTTGTGCTTTTAATTATTGGTCTTAATATGATACAAGGAAAAAGTATTGCTCATACAAATAGTACAGAAGAAGAACATAATGCAGCTCAAGAAAAAGAGGATGTTGCTATTATTCCATTAGCAATTCCTATTCTTTTTGGACCAGGATTTATTACTACAATTATAGTATTAGCAGAAAAAGCTATAACTATAGAATTAAAAATCACACTTTTAATATCTATTTTACTTTCATCTATAGTTACTTATATTGTATTAGTAAATGCAAATACAATTTCTAGATTTTTAGGAGTAAATGGTCTTAAAGTATTAACTAGAATCATGGGACTTATAATTGGAGCTATTGCTTTTATATTTTTAGTAAATGGAGTAAAAGAATTATGGTTAATGTAAGAATTTTAGTTTTATTTATTTTTGTAATAAATTTATTTGCTTCAAATGTTGATGATATATTAAAAAATGTATCCAAAACATCAAATGAATATGCTTTAGATTTAACATTAGCAAAAAAAATAAAATCGTTAAAATATGTTCCACCAAAAATAGAAATTAATGTAAAAACTCAAGATGAATATGTGGATACTATTAAAAAATTAATAGAATTACAAAAAGAGTATGATGAGTTACCTGCACAAATTACAACATTACAAGATAAATTATCTTATCTGCAAACTCAAACATCAAATACTGCAAAATTACAATATATTTATTATGATACATTATTAACTATTGCTAATCAAAAGTTACAATATTTAAAAAATAATTTTTCACAAATAGAAAAAAATGTGTTTTCTAAAATTAATCTATTAATATTTGATACTAAAGATTTAAATATTGCATCTTTAAAAAATTTGTTGTATCAAAAGAAAAAAGAGGAAGAAAAATTAAATATAGATTATCAAAAATGGGAACTTTTAGATGATAAAAAAAATATGCAAATTGTACAAGGTTATATTGATATAAATAAACAAAAGCAGATTGAAATTTATAAAAAATTATTTGATAATCAATTAGTTATTTGGTTAAATGATTTGAAAAATAAAGATAAAAAAGCTTTTAATAGTGATGATGATGTATTAAATTATGCTACACATATAAATTTATATAATGCTACAAATCAAATAGTAAGTGATTTTGAAAAATATATTTTTGGAACAAAAGTTTTAGTTTATGGGGCTAAAAAAGAGGTGGAATTAACATTAAAGAAAATTATAGGATTTATAAATTATCCTCTTTTTACAGTAGGAAATAGAGTTATTACTCCTTTAAATTTTGCTTTATTTATATTTGTATTAATTTTAGGATGGTTTGTTGGTAAATATTACAAACATTTAATCTATACATTAAGACATAGAAAAAATATCTCTTATTCTACAGCTACACTTTTAGCAAATATGGGTTATTATACAATTTTAACTTTTTCATTCCTTTCAGCTTTGAAAGTTGTGGGTCTTGATTTAAGTTCTTTAGCTATTATTGCTGGTGCTTTATCAGTAGGTATTGGTTTTGGTCTTCAAAATATAGTAAGTAACTTTGTTAGTGGAATTATTATGATGTTTGAACAAAGTATAAAAGTTGGAGATTATATTCAAATAGATACAGATACAAGAGGTGAGGTTATTGATATTTCTATGAGAAGTACTATAATTAGAACAAATGATAATATTAATTTAATTATTCCAAATCAATCTTTTATTCAAAATAATGTAATTAACTGGACTTTAGGAGATGATATAGTAAGATTTAGAGTTCCTTTTGGTGTAGCATATGGAAGTGATATAGATAAAGTTGAAAAGGTTATCTTAAAAGCTATAAAAGAATCACATTTACCATTTATTCAAAAACATAAAAATTTAGATGTAACTCCTTATGTCGTTTTTATGGAAATGGCAGATAGTAGTCTGAATTTTGAACTTTTTATATGGGTAAAAGGGGAATATGCAAGAAGACCTAGAAGAACTAGAAGTGAATTTTTAAAAGTTATATATAAAGCTTTAAATGAAGCGGGTATTACTATTCCATTCCCACAACAAGATTTACATATAGTAGACTCTATTCCCCTTGAACTTAAAATAACTAAATAAAATATGTTATAATCTTATTAAAAAAGGGTTATAATGTTATTAATATCTGAAAGAGAGATGATAAAAGAGGAATTACTATTTTTGATAGAAAATGGTGAGCTTTTACTCTCTTCAAAAAGATATGATGAATTTCTAGAGAAATTAGTAAATATTCTAAGTTCTTTAGAAGAAAGTTTATCATTATATAGATTTTTAGAACTTTTATCAAATGTTATTTTAATTTTAGAAAAAAATGATGAACATGATAGTTTAGATTTTTTGATTATGGCTCTTGATTTATTACAATCAAATGAAGAATATATTGATGAATTAGATTTTGAATCTATAAATTTAGATACTTTTTTACTTCAATCTACAAAACAACATCTTTTACATAAAAGTGTAGTACAAAATTTAAGTATTTTAAATCTATTAAAAAAAGAAAAATTAGAATATTTTCTAAAATTTGATAAATTAAATTTAAAAATATTTAATGAACTTAAAGATATTGATAATATTGATATAGTATTAGCTCCTTTTAATGAATTTATAATCCAAAAAATTAGAAAAATGACTAATAAACCTATAATAGTTGTTTCAAGTAATGATAAAGAAAATATAGATAGGTTTGATAATATATTTTTTGTATCTAATAAGCTAGATGAAGATGAATTTAATGAAGCTATAATAGAAGTTTTGAATAGTTATGAATGTAAATATGTTAAAGAACATATAAATAATATAAATAATTTAAAACCTTTAGGAGAAACTATTACAAAACTTCAAAATATTGATGAAAACACATCTCTTAGAGATATATCAAAAATAATTTCATCAGATTTGGCATTATCTACAAAACTTGTTTCACTTGTAAATAAGCCATTTTTTGGAGTGGTAAAAGAGATAACAAGTGTAAATCAAGCTATTACATTTTTAGGTAAAGAAAAAACTCTTGCTTATGCTTTTAGTCTAGAAATTAGTGAAAAATTAGGAGTTGTTTTAAATAATTATGGATTAAGTGAGGAAAAATTTAATAAAATAAATTTTTTAAGGCTTCAACTTGCAAATCTTTGGTATAGAAAAGTTAGTTTTAGTGATTTTATTGTAATCTCAAGTGCTGCAATGCTTGGAAATATTGGAAAACTTTTTTTAAATCCTATTATAGAAAATTTAGATAATTTTAATAAAGAAAGATTTAGTGAATTTGTAAAATTTGATAGAATTTTCGCTGAAAAAGATATTTTAGATACTACTACAGAAAAAATAAGTGCAAATTTACTTACACATTGGGGATTTAGTAATGAGCTTATAAATAGTATCTATTATGCAAATAATATTGATAATTCAATACCTGAATATAGACATTTGGCTATTGCTAATTATGTTATTTTTAATACTTTTGATTTAAATGATGAGGTTGATGATAAAGTTGTTAGTAATATGGTTGATTTTTTAAATGAGATGAATTTTGATAGTAATTTATATCTTGAAGCTATTGATAAGATAAAAAGTAGTAATAGTTAAATAGGAGATAAAATGATAGTTTTAGCAAGTGGTAATAAAGGTAAAATAAAAGAGATTAAAAAATATTTTGGTGAAGATGTAGTTGCTTTTAGTGATTTGATAGAGCCATTTGAAATAATAGAAGATGGAGATAGCTTCAAAGCAAATGCTATTATAAAAGCAAAAGCAATTCAAGAAAAATTACCTAATCATATAATTATCGCTGATGATAGTGGAATAAGTGTTCCAGCCCTTGGTGGAATTCCTGGTATTTATAGTGCTAGATTTGCTGGAAGTGATGCAAGTGATAAAGATAATCTTTTTAAATTAATAGATGAATTAAAAAAGAATAATATTAAAAAAACAGAAGCTTATTATACTTCAGCTATAGCTATAGCTACTCCTTATGGGATATTTACTACTCATGGGTTTATGTATGGTGATGTGATAGATGAAGCAAGAGGAGATAATGGATTTGGATATGACCCTATGTTTATTCCAAAAGGGTATGATAAAACATTAGGTGAGCTTGATGATGAGGTGAAAAAATCTTTTTCACATCGTACAAAAGCTCTAAATTTAGCAAAACATATTTTAGAGGTAGTTAAGTGAAAAAAATAATAATTTCTATTTTTTTATTACTTCTTTTAGCTTTATCGTGGAGTAGTGTATTAGATACTAAAGCGATAGAATTTAATACAGAAACTACAAAAGATGTAGTCGTTACATTGGCTATTACTAGAAGTATAAATGCAGCCCTTTCTGTAGTGCAAAATAGCTCCCTTTTACTTGGAGTAGGAGTACAACTAGATATGGCAATAGGGCAAGTAGTAAATCCAGTAAATGATTTTTTAGATAGGTTTAGTTGGGTGTTACTTTTTTCACTCATTTCATTAGGACTTCAAAGTTTACTTATATCTTTAGTTAAAGCAAAAATATTTAATATTCTTCTTAGTGGAGTTGTGATAGGTGTGATAGTCTCTTTTTATAAAAAATTTGAATATAGTGATATTTTATATAAATTTATGCTGGTTTTACTTTTTATTAGGTTTGCTTTACCTGTGATTGATGTAGCAAATGGATATATTTATAATGAGATGATGAGAAATCAAATATTAACTATTCAAAAAAATAATCAAAAGTTTAATGATGAAATACAAAAATTTATGCCAAATAATGTAGAAATACAAAAATTACAACAAAACTTAAAAACTTTAAAAGCTCAAAAACAGCAGATTTTAGAAAAATCTACTCAAAATATGAGCTATTTTGATAGATTAAAAGCAAAATTTAATTATGATAATCTATCTTTTAATGAAA
>Ga0256843_1001554_pt1 | contig 17924 bp, 17 predicted proteins | sample AlvinellametaG_FD_191572 | JGI IMG/M metagenome (GOLD analysis project Ga0256843, IMG submission 191572) | Pompeii worm associated microbial communities from hydrothermal vent at the East Pacific Rise, Pacific Ocean - Alvinella | ecosystem: Host-associated > Annelida > Integument > Unclassified ... | reverse complement strand
TATAAAAAAGGTACTCTTATGAATAACCCTTATGGTATCAATATATGGTCAGAAAATAATTTTATTGTGAAAGGTAGCACTGTCAATATAAACTATGCAAATAAACCTTCACTAATAGAAATAACCCAATCTATCAGAAAAAAAGGACACAAGGGTCCACTCTTGCTCAGATTTCCACATCTAATAGAAAAACAGATAGAAAAACTCTACTCCCAATTTAATAGAGCGATAGAGGAGTTTGAATACAAAGGAAAATTCCAAGCAGTATTTCCACTAAAAGTAAATCAGTTTCCAAACTTTATCAATTCTCTAGTAAAAGTATCCAAAAAATATAACTATGGATTAGAGGCAGGAAGCAAGGCTGAGCTTATTATAGCTATTACTCACACTCCTATTGGCTCCCCAATTACAGTGAATGGCTTTAAAGATAAAGAGATGATAGCACTCTGTTTTATCGCTTCATATATGGGACATAATATTACTATTACTATTGAAGGGCTTGGAGAGCTTGAAACTATAATAGAAGTAGATAAAGAGTTTAATCAAAACTCAAAAAATCCAATAAAACCAAAAATTGGAATTCGTATTAGACTACACAGCTCAGGAGTTGGCACATGGGCAAAAAGTGGAGGATATAGCTCAAAATTTGGGCTAACTTCTACTGAAATCTTAGAAGCCTATGAGCTACTAAAGACCAATAATCTACTAAATAAATTTTGGATGATACATTTTCATATAGGTTCACAAATGGGAGAGATAGCCCCTCTCAAAAAAGCCCTTAGAGAAGCAGGTCACATATACGCAGACCTTAAGAAAAGAGGTGCAAATAACTTAAATGCTATCAATATAGGAGGTGGATTAGCAATTGAATACTCTCAATACATAACAAAAAAAGAGCTAAACTACTCTCTAAAAGAGTTTGCTAATGATGTGGTATACCTAATGAAAGAGATAGCAAAAAGTAAATCTATAAAAGAACCAGATATTTTTACAGAATCAGGTAGATTTATAGCCTCAAGTCATGCTGTATTGATAGCACCTGTACTTGAACTATTCTCTCAAGAGTATCACGCAAAGAGCCTAAGACTCAAAGAGAAAAACCCACCTCTAATAGAAGAACTCTATGCACTCTACAAAGCTATAAATCGCTCAAATGCAAGAGAGTATCTACATGATAGTTTAGACCACTTAGAGAGTCTATTGACTCTATTTGATTTGGGATATATAGACTTAGAAGACCGTTCAAATACTGAAATATTAGTAAACCTAATTATCAAAAAGTCTATATCACTTCTAAAAAATGAAGATACAAATGAACTCCAAAGACTTCAAGATAGAATCCAAGAGAAATATCTAGTCAACTTTTCAGCATTTCAATCTCTACCAGATTTTTGGGGACTTGGACAATACTTTCCTATAATGCCAATAGATAACTTGGATATTAAACCAACCAATCCAGCTACTATCTGGGATATTACTTGTGATAGTGATGGAGAGATTAGTTTTGATAGAGATACACCTCTGTATTTACATGATATAGATATAGAAAAACAAGAATATTTTCTAGCTTTTTTTCTAACTGGTGCTTATCAAGAGGTTTTGGGAATGAAACATAATCTATTTACTCATCCAACTGAAGTAGTAGTAAATTTCGACAAAAATGGAAACTATAATTTAGATAGCCTAATAGAGGCACAAAACCTAATGGATGTACTAGAGGATATGGATTATAATAAAAATTTAATAGATAAACAATTAAAGTATATGATAGAAGAGTCATCTCTACTAAATCAAAGACAAAAAGAAAATATATTAGGAAAACTTTATCTATATTTAAGCGAAAATAGCTATCTTAAGACTATTCAAGCCAATAAAGAGGATTAAGAATTTGAGACTATTTCATATAATAAAAGAGGATTTTTTAAATATCAAAAAAAATGACCCTGCCCTACACTCAAACTTTGAATTACTATTTAATTACCCTGGTTTATGGGCAATACTCTTTTATAGAATTGCACACTCATTATATAATAGAGGGTTGAGATTTTTACCTAGATTTATATCAGCCCTTGGACAATTTTTGACAATGGTTGACATACATCCTGCATCAAAAATAGGCAGAAGAGTATTTATTGACCATGCAGCAGGTGTAGTTATAGGTGAAACAGCTGAAATTGGAAATGATGTATTGATATATCAACAAGTTACACTTGGTGGAGTGAGCCTATCTCATGGAAAAAGACATCCAACCATAGAAGATAATGTAGTTATAGGTGCAGGAGCAAAAATATTGGGTAATATTAGAGTTGGAAAAGGTGCAAAAATAGGTGCAAACTCAGTAGTAATAAAAGATGTCCCACCACACTCAACAGCAGTTGGAATCCCTGCTAAGATAATATCAAATTGTGGAAATAAAAATCAACTAAGACATGATATTCTACCCGATATTGACAAAGAGATATTTCACTATCTAATAAAAAGAATAGCTGTTTTAGAAGAGACTGTTAAAACTGGTAACATTGAGCTTATGGAAAAAGAGGACCATGAGCTAACAGAGATTTATAAAACTTTTCTCAAGTCTATGTAAAATCTTTTTTAGTATAATTTTGGGATTTTCGAAAATAAACCAAGGGGCAAAACATGCTTTCACAACGAATTCAGCGACTATCTACCTCTATGACTATTGCTATTACCACTTTAGCACTAGAACTAAAAGCAGAAGGAAAAGATATTTTATCATTTTCTGCTGGTGAGCCAGATTTTGATACTCCAAAAGAGATAAAAGAGGCTGCAAAAAAAGCATTAGATGAGGGGAAAACTAAATATACAGCAATACCAGGTACTCCAGAACTATTACAAGCTGTAGCAGATAAACTCAAAAGAGATAACAATCTAGAATACACAACAGAGATGATTCAAACAAATAATGGGGCAAAACACTCTCTGTTTAATCTATTTCAAGCTTTAGTTGATGATGGAGATGAGGTTATTATTCCAGCTCCTTATTGGGTTACATATCCAGAAGTTGTAAAATATTCTGGTGGAACTCCTGTTATTATAGAAACAGATGATACAACCAATTTCAAAATAACTCCACAACAACTAAAAGAAGCTATCACACCAAAAACAAAAATATTAGTAATAACAACACCTTCAAATCCAACAGGTGCAGTCTATTCAAGAGAAGAACTTGAAGGAATAGCCGAAGTTTTAAAAGGTACTGATATTATAGTATTTAGTGATGAGATGTATGAAAAACTTGTTTATGGTGGAGTCAAATTTACTCCTCTAGCATCTATATCAGAAGATATGTACCAAAGGACAGTTACTATAAATGGACTTAGCAAATCAGCTTCTATGACTGGTTGGAGATTTGGTTATTTAGCTACTCCAAAAATAGAATTAGTAAAAGCTATGAATAAACTTCAATCTCAAAGTACTTCAAATATCAACTCTATTACTCAAGCAGCTGCTATTGTAGGACTCAATGGAACAGTAGATAATACCATCGAAGAGATGAGAAAAACTTTTGAGACCAGAAGAGATGAAGCTTATGAACTTATCAACAATATAGAAGGATTATCAGTTATCAAACCAGATGGTGCTTTTTATCTATTTATAAATATCAAAGAAGTTAGCAATGACTCGCTAGAATTTGCAAAACAACTCTTAGCTCAAAAGGGTGTAGCTGTTGTACCAGGTATTGCCTTTGGAAGTGAAGGCTATATTAGATTATCTTTTGCAACAGATATAAATACTATCCGTGAAGGTATCAAAAGATTAGAACAATTTATAAAAGAACTCCCTAAGAAATAGTTTACATACTATTTCTTAAACAAATCATGTGTAAAAAAGTTATCACAATATTGCCTATTTTTTAATCAACCAATCGTATATTTATTGATATAAATCAACTTTTTAATCACTCAAAAAGCATAAAATCTCAAAATCTTAAAAACAAATATTATTATTTTAGGTTAATTTTAATTTGAATTAATAGTATTTTACATTAAGAATAACAAAAGAAAAGGAGAAGAGAATGACATTTTCAAATTCAGCTGAACTGCTCTCTTTTCACTGGGTAGCTTATACTATCTATGCTTTATTGATTATTTCAGTTATTGCATGGTTTGGATATAACCTAACTAGAGAAGAGAGAGTTCCATCTATTATTCGTATTCCATTTTATGGATACATTGCTTTTTTGGTTGCAGGAGGGGTAGGACATCACATCTTTACTTATAATGCTATTCCTTGGGTAGCACAAGATATTATGAGACATGAGATTAAACCAGATGCTTCTTATACTTTTGAAATAAAAAGACATAAATGGATAGGACTGCCAAAAAAAATCACCATTCAGTGTGGACAAACTGTTGAATTTAATGTAAAAAGTCATGATTTAGTTTATGGGTTTGGGTTATTTAGACAAGATGGTTCACTTGTAACACAGATGCAAGTAAACCCAGGTACTGATGTTAATGGTATATTAGATTCCAATGATATGCTTTGGACATTTAATCATAATGGGGTATTTGACTTAACATCAACAGAGTACTCAGGACCTGCTCAATATGATGATGAGGGTAATGATTTGATGTTAGTTAAAAATTTTGTAGAAGTTGTTGGTTGTAAAGATGATGGAGGAGCTAAATAATGAGTATAATGAAAAATTTAATAAATGGTACAAACTTTGACCATACAAGTTTGAATGCTTTACAAAAAGTTACTCTAAGGGCTGTTGTAATGTCATTTCTCTTTTTTGGATTAGTTGCAATAGAGGGAATGATTATGAGAATGGTAGTAACAGGTCCAATTAACCCACTACCAGAAATGTTTTCTCATGCAAAACACTATTTTTCAATTATGACTGTTCACCCAATAGTGGGGATTTTTGGTTCTACTTATCAGTTGGTATTTGCAGCATTTACTTTTCTAGTTCCATTTTTGACAAAAAAACCACTATATAGTATCAAATTGGCAAATTGGACTTGGATATTGATTACTGTTGGTACTGCTCTCTCTTGGATAGCTGCATTTGTTTGGCAATATGCTCCACTCTATACACTATATTGGCCACTTCCTGCTGATACTGAGCAATTCTCAGCTGTTGGAGGTATAGTTTTTATAATTGGTATAGCTCTAATTATGATTGGAACTATGGGATTTATCTACAATATTTATGCAACAATCTTTCAAAAAGTTGGTGTACATAAAAACAAAACTACAAAAGAGCTTTTAATTTCTGGTTTTGGTATTGATGGTATGTTGAATCTTTGGCATAAACTTACAGGTAAACCACCATATAGCAAAGAACCAGCTTTAGCACTTCCAGTTGTTGCAATTTTCCGTGGTACTGTTGATACATTTTTAGATGCTATTGTAATCTTGGGTGCTGGAATATTAATTTTGGTATATCTAGTATTTGATGTATCAGGACATCCTCTAAATGTAGCTTCTATCGATGCCTTGCTTTACAAAAATTATTTTTGGTGGGGACTTGACTTGGTTGCTGATGGATTGGTACTTATCTATGTAGCAGGTTCATGGTACCTTCTTGCAACACTAATTACTGGACAAAAACTATTTATGGAAAATGTGGCAAGAGCTGCATTAATGCTTGAGCTTTTGGTTTCATGGATGGTTTGGTCACATCACCTTTTAGCAGACCAAGGACAACCAGAAATGATGAAACTAATCTCTGGAGAGATGGTAACAGCATTTGAGCTTCTAACTCAAGGATTAGCACTATTTATCACACTAGTAACACTATGGAAAGCAAGACCTCTAAAAATGACAATGGAGTTAAAATATCTTCTTGGTGGTTTGGTTGGGTTTGGACTTGCTGTTCCAGCAGCGATTATCCAAGCAGATATGGGGATGAATAGAGTTTTACACAATACTCAATGGATTATTATGGCTCATGTTCATATAGCACTTATTGTAGGACTTTATATGACACTATATAGTGCATTATATGTATTATGGCCAATAGTTACAAACAATACAAAAATGTTCTCATCAAAAATGTCAAATATTCACTTTTGGATGTATCTACTTGGTGGTATAGGAATGGGTGCATTTGGAGGAATGGCTGGACTTGATGGAATGCTTAGAAGACATCTATATGTACATGGAGAGTTCAATACTCTAATGATACTAGCAGCTATTTGTGGTAGTATGGTTTTAATAGCATGGTTTATATTTCTATTAAATATAGTACTATCTATTGGAATAAAAGGTTTAATTGGAATTTTCCTTCCAGCAAAAGACCCATCAGCATCTTTTGGAGTAGAACCTGAAACGGTAGCTGATAATCATAAAGTCTAAACTTTTTAGTAGAGATTAATCTCTACTAAAAAACCATTTAATAAAAGCACAACTCACTTTTGGATACAATTCATATTCTTTGATAATCATAATTATTATAGTAAAAACTTAAAAAGGATATATCATAAAAAGATATAGAGTAGTAGAGCTATTTGCAGGTGCTGGTGGTTTAGCTTTGGGACTAGAAAAAGCTGGATTTCATACAGAATTAGCCATAGAAATAGATAAATGGGCAGTAGAAACTTTAAAAGCAAACCGTCCAGAGTGGAATATAATACAAGAAGATATTACAAAAATATCTCAAAAGGGAATAAAATCTTATTTAAATAATAAAGAAATAGACTTATTATCAGGTGGTTATCCATGTCAAGCTTTTAGCTATGCAGGAAAAAAACTTGGTTTAGAAGATACAAGAGGTACACTATTTTTTGATTTTGCTGAAATATTAAAGGAGATAAAGCCAAAAATGTTTTTAGCAGAAAATGTCAAAGGATTAGTAACTCATGATAAAGGTAGAACTCTACAAGTTATGTTAGATGTATTTAAAGATGTTGGATACCATGTTCAATATAAAGTTTTAAATTCAATAGATTATGGAGTAGCTCAAAAAAGACAAAGAATTTTTATTATAGGAATAAGAGAAGATATTAAAGATAAAATTGGAGAAGATTATATTTTTCCAAAACCACATAAAAAAAAGCTGGTACTTAGAGATATATTACAAAATGTACCTCCCTCTCCATGTGCTACATATAATGAAAAGAAAAAAGAGATTTTCAAGTATGTCAAGGCTGGAGGCTGTTGGAGAGATTTACCAGATGATATAGCAAGAGAGTATATGAAAAGTACATATTTTATGGGAGGAGGAAGAACAGGAATAGCAAGAAGACTCTCTTGGGATGAGGCTGGACTTACAGTTTTGTGTACTCCATCTCAAAAACAGACAGAAAGATGTCATCCAGAAGAGATAAGACCCTTTAGTGTAAGAGAAAATGCCAGAATACAATCTTTTCCAGATAGTTGGATATTCAAAGGCTCAATGTCAGAACAGTATAAACAAGTAGGAAATGCTGTCCCTGTAAATATGGCAAAAGAAGTTGGAATATCTATTATAAATTATTTAAAGAAATTAGAGGAAAAAAATGACAAAATATAATCTTAATTTTATAAATGATAAAGATTTATTTAACCATGTAAAAGAGACTATACAAAAATATAGATTTGAAATTACACTAAAAGAGTTTAATAAAAATTTAATAGACCCTATCAAGCTAACATTTGATTCAAAGGTTTATAAAAAAAGCATAAAAGAGATTATTGAGTCTGAATCAATTAGACAAATGGATAAATCCAATAGCAATAATATAGGCTACTTCCAACAAAATATCTTTAAATATATATATCATACAAATACAAAAGAGAGTAACTGGAGTGTTCCAAAACAAGGCTTTGATATTGTAAATGAGATTGAAAATATATATGTAGAAATGAAAAATAAACATAATACCATGAATTCATCTTCTTCTCAAAAAACATATATGAGAATGCAAAATAAAATTTTAGAAAATCCAAATGCTACATGTATGCTTGTAGAAGTAATAGCAAAAAAAAGTCAAAACACACCATGGAAAATATCACTAGATGGTAAAAGTATCAGTGATGAAAGAATAAAAAGAGTATCCATAGACAAATTTTATGAGTTAGTAACAGGAGAAAAAGAGGCATTTAAGCAACTTGTAGAAGTTCTGCCTCAAGTTATTGATGATATTTTAAAAGATAAAAAGAGTTTTGCTATTAAAAATAGTGTATTTAATGAATTAAAAAACATAGATGATAACCTATTGAAAAGTCTCTATCTATTATCATTTAGAGACTATGAAGGATTTGACAATCTAAATATCAAATAAAAAAGGAAAAACATGATACATCTACCACGGGTAGCTGAGGAGATTAGAAACATTGGTTTATACGACTTAGTTTTACAAGATGTTCAGAAAATCGCAGGAAAATCGAAACTTACAAATGACGAAGTTCTGAATATTATGGATAAAAATCCTCAAATATTAGAAGATTATAAACAGATAAATGTAGAATATAATCTAAGTAATATTCATGTCAAAAATATAGATTTGAATAAATTAGATAATAACTGCAAAGAAAAAGCCAAAAAGGTAAATGAAAATCTATCTCTTTTAAGAGAAATAGAAAAATATACTCTTGACTTTGAACAAAGCTCTACTTTGGTTATTATTTTTTCTATTGAATTCTTTGTACTCTTTTCTGTTCAATATTTTATAGTACTTCTCAACTTAAAAGAGTGGCAAGTTCTCATTTATAGCATATTTGCTACAAGTATAGCTATTGCATGGTGGTATGCAAAAAGAGAACAGAAAAAATATGAACTAAATAGTAAAATATTTGAAGAAAAATACAAAGAGACCCAAAAACTCATAAAAGAACTAGAAAATGAAGGATGCATCAAAAAAGATGACATAATAATAAAGGAGTGTGATGAGCATGTCTAAACCTATAAAAATCAGCTATATCTGGAACAAAAATAATATAGATAAACTATTTGAAGCCTCATATAAATATCTATTTGAAAACTCTTCAAAGAGATATATTGGATGGTTCTTTATTGCTATGGCACAATTTGGAGTAGTAGCACTTTTTAAAAAAGGTTCTTTTGCACTTTTACTCTTTTCAACCATAATTTTAGTTTATTGGTATTATGTCAAAAAACTTATAGCAAAAAAAAGAGCTATAAAAGCCTTTGAAGAATCTCCATTTAAAAATAAAAGAATTGATATTCTAGTAGATGAAAATGGTTTTAAAACTCCCTCAAATAATCGAAGCTGGAAGTGGGAAGATATTCAAAAAGTTATTCCAGTCGGAGAAGATATATTGATTTATAATAATCCAAACTTTCACTATATCCCATCAAGTGGATTTAAATCAATAGAAGATAAAAGCTATTTTAAATCTCTAGCAAAACAACATGGAGTATTAGAGTAATGGAATATCTATATATAGCACTTATTATTATTTTTGTTATAGGGCTTTTGATTGTAGGATTTGTTATGGACAAAGAGGATGTAGAAAAGTAAAAACTTTATACTACAACTCTTGGAATGTCATTGGATAGTTGAGTTAATATCTCATAAGAGATAGTACCCACCTGCTCCCCTGCTCTTTTGGCATCGCTCATAATACAAACCTCATCCTTATCACCCTCTAGAGAGATATAATCCATAGATACTCTACCCAATATCTCTAATCCTTGAGCAGTAATAAATGGTTTAAAGCTATTTGACCTCATCCACCCATCTCCATAACCCAAATCATAAGTTGAGACTATCATATCTCTACTAGATATATACTCTCCTCCATATCCAACTCTCTGACCTTTTTTTAATCTTCTAGTAGAAACTCTCTTTGCCCAAAGAGACAATACAGGCTTTAACTCTATACTATCAAAAGCTTTTGGTAGTTCATTATATCCATATGCACCAATACCCAAACGAATCAAATCTTGGTCTCTACAATCCAATCTCAAAGCTGAAGCAGAATTAAAAGAATGAAACCTCAAATTTTCTAATCCATAAATCTCTTTTATTTCTTTTTTTATAGTCTTAAACTCTCTATTTTGCCAAAATAACTCACTACTTAACTCATCTGCACTTCTATTATGACTCATTACTCCTATCAAATTTAGCTCATATCTCTCTATAAGTTCTAGTGCTTCTCTTAACTCATTTTTAGATATACCGTTTCTATGCATTCCTGTATCTATTTTTAATTCAACTTTTGAGTCTTTTTGAGCTTTATAAATATCATCTAAACTATTTAAAACAAAAGAACATTTATTGTCAACTACTGCTCTATCACCTAAAATTATTATATTTTCAAAATAGTTTTTTATCTTTTGGGCTTCTTTATAGTTTCTAACAACTGCACTTTTCAAACCAAAATCAAAAGATAATTTTGCCATAATCTCCAATCCATGCCCATAAGCATTATCTTTGAGTACAATAGCTATTTTATCTCTTGAGCCACATTTTTGACTAAATTGCTCTAAATTATAAAAAAAATTCTCTCTATCTATCTTTATTAATGCCATGTGTAATTATAGCCAAATATATTTTTTGGAGATAACTGATATATAATTAAAAAAGTTTTTTTAATTATTTTTAGCTATACTAATACTAAGGTTGGTGTATTTGGAGTAAAAATATTGTTTTTTGTTAAAAAATTGATAACAGGGGGTTATTCATGTATAGTCAAAAACAGATAATTAAACTCTTGGTGTGGATTTTAATAATCCAGATTTTACTTTTTATTATATATTTTATCTACGATAATTATTTTAGAAATCTCTATAAACCTAAAATAATCCCCTATTCCAAAGTTACTCTAAAAACGGAAAAAGAATTACCCAAAAAAATTCTACCAAAATCGGACAAATACTCAAAAGATGAAGAGACAGAGGTTAAAAAAAAGAAATTAGTTTCAAAAATAAAAAGAGTCACTCCAAAATCTACAAAAGATATAATTCCAATAAAAACACAATATGTAAAACCTATTCTTTATACAAAATCTATACCATTTTCAAAACTAAGCATAGAAGAGAAAAAAAAGAAATTTATAGATATGATAGTCCCTTCTATATTGGTAGCTAAACAACAATTAAAGTTTGAACAGGAAAAAGTAGCAAGATTAATACTTCAAAAAAATATCTCAATAAAAGATGAGAAATGGCTAGAGGAACAGAGAAAAAAATTCCAAGCACTTGATAACTATGAACTATATAACAAAATGGAGACTCATCCAACAAGTATTATCATAGCACAAGCTATTATTGAAAGTGGTTGGGGAACTTCTAGATTTTTTCAAAAAGCAAATAATATATTTGGAGTATGGTCATTTGATAAAAGAGAAAAAAGAGTTCCAGCCTATAAAAAGAGAGGAAAAAGGACTATATACCTAAAAAAATATAGAAACATGGAAGCATCTATCTATGATTATCTATTAACACTATCTAAAAAAGATGCATATAAAGAGTTTAGAAAAGAGAGACTAAAAACTCAAGACCCATACAAATTGGCTGACTATCTAATAAGATATTCTGAAGAGAGAGAAACATACACAAAAAGAATAAAAGAGATGATAAAAAAGAATAAATTGGCTATTTATGACAATTATCAACTAGATTTTTAGAAAAGTAACATTTGTTTAACAATTTTTTAGTAAGATATTCATAAGGAGTGTCTTATGAGAAAATATATATTAATATTATTTTTTATTTTATTTTCTTTGAATGCAGATGCAAAAGATAGCCAAAAGGATTCAATTAATAAGTTAATTGAAAAAATACAAAAAGCAGATGCAAAAGATAGGCGAAAGTTAATAAATCAACTCAAAATCAAACTAAGAAAATTGAATAAAGAAAATCAAAAGAAAATGGTAATGAAACTGAAAAACTCCCTAAATAAAGATAGTAAAAATTATGAAAAATTTCATAAAAGTATAGATAGTAGTCACACTATTTATAGACACATCCGTTATCCTCGTCATAGGAATCATAGATGACAAATAATAAACTACTATTATTAGAAGATGACCCAAATCTATCTAGAACCCTTATAAAGTATCTAACCTTTAATGGGTATAGAGTAGATTGGGCAAAAAATGGAGAAGAGGCAATTGAGCTTAGTTTTCAAAACAATTATGATTTATATCTATTTGATATAAATGTTCCATTACTAAATGGAATAGACTTACTAACACAACTAAGAGAAGCAGAGGATTTTACACCAACAATTATCATATCAGCCCTTGTAGATATAGATTCTATTACCAAAGGTTTTATAGCTGGTGCTGATGATTATGTAAAAAAACCTTTTGACCCAGAAGAGTTACTAGTCAGAATAAGAGCAAAAACTGCATCTCTAAAAGATAAACTAAGTTTTAGAGATTTTGAGATAGATTTAAAATCTCAAGAGATTAAACATAAACAAAAAATAGTAGAGCTTGGCAATGTTCAGAAAAAACTATTTATCTCTTTAGTACAAAACTATCCAAATCCTGTAACAAAAGATGAATTAATGCTTCTGCTAGATAAACCTAGTGATTTGGCACTAAGAGTAAATATAGCAAAGCTCAAAAAAAACTTAGATATAAATATAAAAAGTATTAGAGGAGTAGGATATAAAATTATTTGAAAAAGAAGCACTACTTAAAGGCTTTGGACTCTTTTTTATAGTAATTGAGCTGTTTTTGGCTTTTATATTTTATAACTATTATAAAATTGAAGAGGAGCATTTAAGAGAACAGATTTATCTGGAGATGAGAAACTATAGTTTCTCTTTCGATGATTCAAGATTTGATATAGATGTTGTTCCAAAAGTAGATAAAAGTAGATTACTTCAACTCTATTCAGATAATAAAAATCTATTTATATTTATTCCAATCGCAGATAACAATACCTCTATAAAGGTATTTTATCCTATATCCAAATATAAAATGCAACTAAAAGATATTAAATTTAATCTATTAAAGCAGTTTTTATTTTTCTCTTTTATCTCTATACTTATATCTATATTATTTGCACTCTATACACTTCATCCACTAAGAAAAGCTCTATTTTTATTAGAGGAATTTATCAAAGATATTATACATGACCTAAATACCCCTATTACCTCAATACTAATAAATCTAAAAATGATGAAAAAAAATGAAGAGGTAGAGAGTATAGAACAGAGTGCAAATACTATTGCTATGCTACATAAAAATTTATCTGTATATCTAAAAAATAGTACTTTTCAAAAAGATAAATTTTTTATAAAAGAGGTTATAGAAGAACAGATAAACTTTTTTTATCCTATATATGACTACTTGGAATGGAAAATAGATATAGAAAATGAAATTATCTACTCAAATAAAAATGCCCTAAGCAGAATAATATATAACCTAATAAGTAATGCTTGTAAATATAATACATCCAATGGCTTTATAGAGATAAAAATGAAAAACAAAACCTTAACTATCTCAAATAGTAGCTATGGAATTAAAAATCCATCTAAAATTTTTGATAGATTTTATAAAGAGAGCGAAAGAGGACTTGGAATAGGATTACATATTGTAGATAAACTATGTAGAGAACTTGGAATTAGAAAAAAATTGGAAGTTAAAAATAATATAGTAACAATAACTCTTATTTTAAATTAATTTATTTTTTTAAGGTAACACTTAAGTAACAAAACTTTTATACAATTTTAAATACAAAAAAATATTGAAAGGATAAAAAATGTTAAAAAGAAGCATGTTAAAACAAACCATTTTAATTTCCACTATTGTTGCATCTATGACAATTTATGCAACAGCTAGAGGAAATCAAGGTACAGTAAGGGGTGGTAGTTATGTGGCAACCACTAGCACTACCACAACTACCACCCCAACAACAACTAGTACTCTTATCTCTACTATACCAGTAAGTGATTTAACAGATACACAAAAAGAAGAGTTAACTTTTATGCTAGAAGAAGAAAAGTTAGCAAGAGATGTATATCTATACCTATATGACTTATGGGGTAGTAGAGTATTTGAAAACATAGCAAATTCAGAACAACAACATGTAGATTCATTAAAAGCTCTTGTGGATAAGTATGGTCTAGAACTTCCTTCAACAATAGATACCCAAGGGGAGTTCCAAAATGCTGACCTTCAAGATTTGTATGATACATTGATTGAAAAAGGTAATTTGTCTCTTATTGATGCTCTTGAAGTTGGTGTAACTATTGAAGAGACAGATATTTCTGATTTGCAAAATATATTAGCAGAAGGTGTTCCTGAGGATTTTGAAATTGTATATCAAAGTTTATTAGACGGAAGCTATAAACATCTTGACGCTTTCAATAGACAATTAGGAAGATAATACTAAAATAGGGCAATTAATTATAATTGCTCTAAAGGATTATCTTTTGAAAATTGCAGATAAAATAGTATTTTTCGTATTCTTGTCCACATTTGCTCTGTCATATCAAGATTTAGACATAGATGGAGTAGATGATTCGATTGATAAATGTCTAAACACTCCTTTTGACGAGATAGTTGATGAAAATGGTTGCTCAAAAACCCAAAAAAAATCATACCCCCATCCTTACTATGGTAATCTAACCCTAAAAATAGGGTTAGATTACTACAAAGACAAAGATTATGGTGATGAAAGTAGCTTAAATCTATATGCAGATTATCAATTTCACAACTGGGATTTTTCTATCTCTAATGCTAACTCTAATTTCAAAGATTCATATAATGATAATGATGTTTACCTATTTGCTGGATATGGTTTTGATTTCAAAATAAACTATATAAGACTATCAATAGGAACAAAATTAAATAAAGATACTACTACTCCAAGAAGGCAGAAAGATTATAGCTCTTATCAAGAAAAAGAACTTTCAATTAATAATGATTATATATTTTCAATAGATTTTAGTCATATTATAAATGATAAAATAAACTCACTACTATATTACAAATATACAATCAATGGATATAATGATGAAAATAGCAAAAACTTCTCTTCCTTTTCTGTTGGAATCGAATATCTAGTTAACTCAAAATGTTACTCTTCTCTATCTTATAACCAAATAGGTTCTATGTACAAAGATATAAATACTCCAAATAAAAATATAGAAATATCTGCTAATTATGATATTACAAAAAATATATTTATGTCAGCAGAATATGGTCATGGATTGGATGATTTATCATACGATAACCGTTTCTACTTGGGCATAGGTGTAAATTTTTAAAGAATTAACACAAATTTAACACTACTTTTATATTATAAGTTATAAGATTATTATTAAAGAATTCAAAAGGAGTGAATGAAATGAGAAAGACAATATATCTATCTCTATGCTGTGTAGGGGTTTTGAGTGCATCAGAGCAGTTGGGGGACATTGATATTGTAGAGCAAGTCACAAGTGAAGTTGTGGAGAATGTTAGTAGCGAAGAAATAAAGAGTGCTGACTTAGCTGAAGCATTACAGAGAAATATTCCAAGTGTTTCTATGATAAGAAGAAGTGGAATAGCAAATGATGTAATACTAAGAGGACAAACTAGAGACAATATAAATGTAATAGTTGATGGAGCAAAAATCTATGGTGCTTGTGTCAACAGAATGGACCCACCAACATCTCATATAGTTACACATGCCATTGATGAGGTAGAAGTATTAGAGGGACCTTTTGATGTAGAAAATTTTGGAACACTAAGTGGTGAAATAAAAGTAACAACTAAAAAACCAACCAAAGATATAAATGGAGAAATAGAAGCAAATGTAGGTTCTTTTGGATACAAAAAATATTCAGGTACTATTAGTGGTGGAACAGATAGAGTAAGAATGCTATTTACTGCATCAACAGAAAGTAGTGAACAGTATGAAGATGGTGATGGAAATGATTTGGCAACTCAACTAGCAAACTATACTAGAGATAGAGGATTGTCAGGATATAACTATGCTCCACAATACGAAGATATGGACGCATTTGAAAAAACTATGATGATGGGTAAAATCTTTGTAGATGTTACTGATAATCAAGAATTAAGGCTAAGTTATACAGCTAATAGAAGCGATAATGTTCTCTATCCATCTAGTAAAATGGATGCTATATATGATGATAGTGATATAGCTAACCTTGAATATATTGGTAAAGATTTAGGAAAATATTCCAAAAAATTATATTTTCAAGTATATAACTCGCAAGTAGAACACCCTATGAGTACTCAATATAGAGTTGTAGGTGAAGATGGATATATGACACATAAACTAACTACCGAAATGACAGGAGTCAAACTTAAAAACAGTGTCGATATTATTGGAGATAGAGAGATTACCTATGGTATAGATGGAAGTAAAAGAAATTGGGATGGTCACTACTATATGACTATGGTCTCAACAGGTATGACAAGGGATGCTGGAATAAGTATTGATGATGTTGATACTGATAACATAGGACTATTCTTAAAATCAAAAAGAGAGTCTGGAAATCTAAAAATAGAATGGGGTGCAAGATATGATGATACCTCAGTAGATACTCAATCAAGTACAGAAAAAGATAGAAACTTCTATGATGTTTCAGCTAATGTATTTGCAACTTATAAAGTAGCAGATAACACAAATGTATTTGGAGGAGCAGGAAAATCAAGTAGAGTTCCAGATGCAAGAGAACTTTATAATACAAAATATAAAACCCTAGAAGATGGAACAGTACAGAGAATATTAAATGGTAACCCTGACCTAAAACAGACAAGAAACTATGAGTTAGATTTTGGGGTAGAGCAGTTCTTTACAGGAGGAAAAGTAAAGGTAAAAACATTCTACTCAAAGTTGAAAGATTATATCTACTATAACGGTGATAAAATGATGAATAACTTTGAAAATATAGATGCTCATATTTACGGTGCAGAACTTAGTGGAAATTACTCTTTTACAGATGATTTGATTCTAAATGCAGGAGTAGCATATAAAAAAGGTAGAAAAGATACATTACCAACAGGACAAACAGACAGAGACCTAGCAGACATATCACCAGTGAAATTAAATGCTTCTCTAAGCTATGACTATGATGACCAAGGATTTGTTCAACTATCAGTAGTATCAGCTGGAAAATGGACAGATATAGATAGTGACAATGGAGAACAAGAACTAGATGGATATACAGTTTTAAACTTTAAAACAAGTAGAGAATTTAATAATGGTATAGTATTATCAGCAGGAGTTGACAATATTACTGATGAAACATATACTATAACAAATACCTACAAAGATTTAATTTTAATGACAGATACCACAGATACAATGTTAATCAATGAACCAGGTAGATACTTTTATGTAGATGCTAAATATAAGTTTTAGATTTTAGAGTAGAAATAAAATATATTATTTCTACTCACTCATAATAAACCCACTCCAGAAAAATGGATGAGATAATTTATTATTTTTTATCATATCTATTTTAGCTTCTCGTAGAGCTTCACCATATTCAAAACCATTTTTAACTTTCAACACCTTAGCCTACTTTTTGGCTAAGGTGTTGTAAAATAAAAACTATTATTTATTTAGAACCATACTCTACAGCACCCATATCAATAGTACCATTATAAATTCTACTATTTCCAACCATATCGATTGTGAGTAATTCTAAAAGTTGATTATAAATCTCATCATCATCTATAATCTTTTTATAAGTTACACTACTTGGATTTAAACCTTTATCTATAACAGGTGAATTACTTGCTAATGTTTTATTATCATCATTTAGACAGACATCTCCTACAGATGAGGGTTGGAGATTATATTTTTTAATAACATTAAAACTTTCATTAATTATTATTTTATTATAATCTATATAATTATTATATATTTTGGAATTACCCCTTAGAATTATATTATTATCATTTGAGTAAAAAATATTATTTATAAATACATTATATTCTGAATAATCATCAGAATAAAAAGAACCACTATTTCCAATAAAATTATTATTACTAATATATAAATATTTACTCCGTGAGTAAAATATAGC
>Ga0256843_1001553_pt1 | contig 17925 bp, 9 predicted proteins | sample AlvinellametaG_FD_191572 | JGI IMG/M metagenome (GOLD analysis project Ga0256843, IMG submission 191572) | Pompeii worm associated microbial communities from hydrothermal vent at the East Pacific Rise, Pacific Ocean - Alvinella | ecosystem: Host-associated > Annelida > Integument > Unclassified ... | reverse complement strand
ACCGTTGGTATTGTTGGGAAAAATGGTGCAGGTAAATCTACCCTCCTTAAGATGATAACAGGAGTCCTCACCCAAAGCCATGGGAACATCCAAGTCGATGGTAAGATAGCCTCTCTTTTAGAACTGGGTGCTGGCTTTAACCCAGAGATGACAGGACTTGAAAATATCTACCTTAATGGTACACTTATGGGCTTCAGCCGTGAAGAGATGGATCCTAAAATTGACGCTATTTTGGCGTTTGCAGATATTGGAGAGTTTATCTACCAACCTGTAAAGATGTACAGTTCAGGGATGTTTGCACGTTTGGCTTTTTCCGTTTCGATTAATGTGGATCCCGATATTCTCATCGTAGATGAAGCACTTTCTGTGGGAGACTTGGCATTTCAAATGAAGTGTTTTAAAAAGTTCCAAGACTTTCAGGCAGAGGGACGCACCATTCTCTTTGTGACACATGCCTTAGATACAGTAATTCGTTACTGTTCACGTGGTATCGTAATAGATGGAGGTAAAAAAGTCTATGATGGGTCATCTAAAGATGCCATAGACTCCTTCAAAAAAATTCTCTCTGGTGACTTTTACGAAAAAGACCTTGAAGAGAAGAAAAAGCTCATTTATGAAAATGATGGGAAAAACCTACTCAAACATGCATTTAAAGAGCATAAAGAGATGGATATTTATGGCAATGGAAAAGCCCATATCATAGACTATGGTACACTCGATGCAGAGGGAAACCCTGCTGATATCATAGACTATAACACCCCTTTTACCATCGTCATGGAAGTACAATTTACCGAGCTTGTGGAAAATCCTATTTTTGCGTTCACACTGAAAGATGCCAAAGGGTTAGAGATTACAGGTACCAATACACATATGAAACATATGGTGACGGGAATATATGATAAAGATGATATTATCACCGTAAAATTTAAACAAAAAGCCAACTTGCAATTAGGGCAATATGCACTCTCTTTGGGGTGTGTAAATCTTAATGAAAATGGTGTAGAAGTCTATAACCGTATTTATGATGCCTTACTGTTTCAGGTCATAGGCGCAGCGCAAATGGTTGGTTTCTACGATTTACAAAGTGATATCAGTGTTACCCCAAAGATATAAACATGCCTACAGTTATATTTTCTTGATTGGGCTAGGTATAGCATTTGCTATACTGACCAATCCTTTTTTACGTTACCCCTATGATGCCTTCGCTCACTTAATAGCTATAGATGAACTTTATCATGGTGCTGTCACAAGTACTACCAGTATACCAACAGGACGGCTCTTATGGCACCATGCTTGGGCAGATATTTTTCAACTTCTGCATATAAACAGTCAACACCTTTTTCTTCGTGCCCATATTATCCATAGTACACAAACATTTTTAGCACTTTTTGCTATCTATTATTTTTCACATGTTGTGCTTAGAAACCTTTTTAAAAACATAGACAAATCAACCCTGCTTTGGCTGAGTGTCTGGGCAACAGTGATATGGTTTACTACTTTTTCAACATACTCAGTTCACTACGCACTTATTTGGAATTTATGGTACTCGATTAATTATCAAATCACTTTACCACTGTTCTTCTATATGGTTGCATTAACCTTGGTACTCTCATTGGAACCTACTTCAAAGATAAAAAAGATCTTTTTTATCCTGCAGATTATTGCGATTTCACTCTTTACCCTCAAAGTACATGCCATGGAGTTTATGTATTATCTTATGTACCTTGCTGTGCTTTCACTCTTTTATATCGATAAACTCTATACTCTTTTTAAAAAATATTATCTCATTATTATCATCGTCCTCTTGAGTCTTGGTTATTTTATCAAAAATTACCAAATTGAATCATCCAGAATTTTTTCCTATCTTCATCTTGATACACTCCCTTCACTCTACCACAAGATTATGCTTTCAGGCAATACAGTCTTAGCACATCTCAATAGAGCAGACAGTGTTGTCAATGAAGTGATGTATTTTCTCCTCTATCTTACAGTACCGTTTCTGTTTTTTGTATTTTGGCAGAGGAGACATCACAACAAACCACACATCAACGTACGCCTTCTGTTTGTTGTCATAGCTACCTCTTTGTTTATATTGATTCCACAATATACATTCAGTGCTGGGCTTTTTGCACTTATAGGTAGAGCTGATGTTGTACATAGAATCTATTTTAGTGCATCTCTTTTTCTTTTATTGCCGATATATGTCTATTATGTGTCACAGGTATTCACACTAAAATTACGTTATATCAATCTCATACTCTTTCTTATACTACTTGCTATCGCTATGATTTCAAAACACACAAATATACTTTCTCACAACTACTATCACAACCTACATTCTATTGGAGAGAGTTTTAAGGGAAGCAAGTTAAATTTCCATCTTTCTGAAAAAAATATAGCCCAGATAGGTAAAAAAATAGACCAATACGAAAAAGAGAATCATTCTGGTAAAAAAATACGTTTCTATGCCCGTAGTGATATTGCATTTGTGATAAAATATATGTATCATAAAGAAGTGTATTGGAGAGGGAGACGTGCAAATCCTCATTACATAAAACACTATCAAGAAGACAAGGTATCCAAGACCTACCATAAAGTACTTTTCGAGACACCTGAAATGTTTCCTAAATACATACCTTATTGGTAAGCATACGATACAGTAAAGGAAGAAAATGAGTGCTACGCTAAATTTAGATTTTTACAATGGTGAAGATCATTATAGTGACGGAGATATTGAAGATGAGTTACTGGAAATTGTAAAATCTCATCAAAGCTATGAAGAGATACTTGCAAATGACAGCAGATGGCCAATACTCTATCACCTCTCCCCCATACGTCAAAATATCATTAACTGGTATCCTTTTAAAGAGAATGCATCTTGTCTTGAGATAGGTGGTGGTTGTGGGGCTATTACGGGTGCACTTTGCGATAGTTTGGCAGAAGTAAAAGTGGTTGAGCTCTCAAAAAGACGCGCAAGTATTAATTTTGAGAGACACAAAGCCTATAGTAATCTTGAAATCATTGTGGCAAACCTAAATGATATTAAATTTGATCAAAAATTTGACTATATCACCTTGAATGGTGTACTTGAATATGCGGGTTCTTTTACAAAAACAGATGAACCTTACAAAGATTTTTTAAAGCAGATTAAAAAGTATTTGAAACCCGATGGTAAACTCATTGTGGCGATAGAAAATCGTTATGGACTCAAATATTTTTCTGGCTCAAAAGAGGACCATACTGCCAAAGAGTTTGATGGTATTACGGGGTATGTCAACAACGATACAGTACGTACCTTTGGTAAAACAGAATTGGAAAAACTACTTGTAGAGAGTGGTTACCCTACACAGGAGTTTTACTACCCTCACCCTGATTATAAAATGCCTATGGAAATCTACTCGTCTGATTGGCTGCCAAGTATGGATAGTCTGCTCTCACAGGCACCTAATTTTGACTATGCAAAATATGAGTTATTTAATGAGACACAGGCTTATCAAGGAATTATAGAAAATAATCAATTTGAATTTTTTGCCAACTCTTTTTTAGTTATATGTGGAGAATAGATGAAAATTTTATATATTAAAAACAACAGTGAACGTGCAAAAGAGTTTCAACTCAAAACCATTATTTATGAAGAGAACGGTCAAAAGTATGTAAAGAAACAAGCCATTCATACAGAATCTATCCCACATCTTAAAAAGATGAAAGAAAATTACAATCGTTTAGCTGATTCTATTGTCAACCCTAAAATAAAGCTGGCAAAGATTATTGATGAAAGCCAAAACAGCCTTACCTTTGAATTTATAGATGGTGTCAGTTTAGAAAAAAAATATAATCATGCCAAAAAGTTAAATACCAGTGCTGCCAATAGTGTTATAGATGAATATATAGCGTTATTAAAAAACGGTTTTAAGACCTCTACATTTGACAGTAAAACCATGGTCAATGATAGGTATAAAACCTTATTTTCAGATCTTGACTTTTCTCTCTTAGATGGAGAAATATGTTTTGATGGCATATCAAATATTGACCTCATCTTTTCAAACATTATTTATAAAGATGAATCCATCTATCTCATTGATTATGAGTGGACTTATGAGATTAACTTACCTGTAAACTATATCCTTTACCGTCCTCTTCATATGATGCAACAAGAGGGAGAAACACTCTTAGAAACGTATAATGTAGAGGGGTCTATCTATAAAAAAATGGAAAGAAACTTTGTCGACACCTATGTAATGAAAAATAGTTTTTATTTTCAAAGAGACAACTACATGCACAAAAGAGTACCACTCATACAACATGTGCATGAACAAGAAGCCTATATTGAAAATCAAAAACTGGTGATGGCAACAAAAGAATCGATTATCAAAGATAAAAATAGACATATCAGTACACTTGACAAAGAACTTGCTGTACGTAAAAGCATTATGTCCAGTAATGATGAACACATTAAAAATCAAGAACAGCAAATATTGGAACTACTTGATATTTGTGAATCTATGAGAATTAAAAATAGAATTAAAAGTCTGGTAAAAAAACTTTTACCTGCACCCCTATGGCATATTTTACAAAAAATAAAACATAAAATAAGACCTGTACCCCTTGCACCCATAGCTCCTGTGGAAGAAGCAGCAAATAACTATATCTATCTTGCACCTACACTCACAGCTGATATACAAGAAGCGTTGGCGCAATTTAAGGAACAACCACTTATCTCCATTATTATGCCTGTATACAATGTGGCACCACAATGGTTAGAACTCGCTATCGAATCTATCGAGTCACAATGGTATACAAACTGGGAACTTTGTATGGTCGATGACAAAAGTACCGATGAAGAGACACTCGCGTATTTAAAGAGTATTGACAATCCAAAAATAAAAGTCCACTTCCTTGAAGAAAACCTCAATATTTCAGGGGCTTCCAATGTAGCATTAGACCTTACCACCGGTACCTATATTGCGCTGATGGATAATGATGATGAACTCACACCTGATGCCCTTTATGAAGTCGTCAAAGCCATTAATGCGGGGGCTGAATTTATCTATTCAGATGAAGATAAACTTGAGATGGATGGGACATACTCAGACCCACACTTTAAGCCAGATTTTGCACCAGATATGTTTCTTTCACAAAATTACCTAAGCCATTTGGGTGTGATTAAAAAAGAGCTTATTACCAAAGTAAATGGCTTCACCCTTGGACTTGAGGGTTCACAAGATTTTGACCTTTATCTAAAAGTCTTAGAACATACCGATAAGATACACCATATCACCAAAGTGCTCTACCACTGGCGTAAAGTGCCAGGTTCTACGGCATCTGAGTATGGTGAAAAGTCTTATGCACAAGAAGCAGGAAGAAAAGCACTTGAAAATGCTATGCAAAGAAGAGATATCAATGCTACGGTTAAAAATGGTCAAACACCCGGTACCTATAAAGTAGACTATCCTATTGTGGGGACACCTTTAGTGAGCATCATCATCCCATTTAAAGATAAACCTGAACTGCTTACTGTCTGTGTAGAGTCTATTTTAGAGAAGTCTACCTATAGTCATTTTGAAATCATTGGTATCAGTAACAATAGTAATGAACCAGAAACATTTGAAGAGATGAAACGTCTAGAAAGCCTTGATGATCGCGTACGTTTTTACGAATATAATGTCCCTTTTAATTATTCGGATATTAACAACTATGCTGTTAAAACCTATGCCAAAGGTGAGCAAATCCTTTTTCTCAACAATGATATAGAAATCATTTCGCCTAGCTGGATAGAAGAGATGCTTATGTATTCACAACAGCCTCAAAATGGTGCCATAGGGGCAAAACTCTATTTCCCAAATGATACCATACAACATGCAGGGCTCATTCTTGTACCTAAAACCGTCCACTCTGTTATTTTGATTTACCAAGGGTATCCAAGAGATTATTATGGTTACGTATCACGACTCAAATGTGTAAACAACTACTCTGCACTGACTGCGGCATGTCTGATGATAAAACGTTCTATTGTCGATGAAGTAGAAGGGTTTGATGCACAACGTCTCTCTGTGGCATATAATGATGTAGACCTCTGTCTTCGCATACAAGAGGCAGGATATCACAATGTCTGGACACCTTATGCTGAAGCATATCATCATGAATCTATCTCAAGAGGTCATGAAAAAAGTGTGGAAGATGTAGAACGTCGAGAAAGAGAAAAATGGCATCTAAAAGATAAACATCCAGACATTTTCTCCAAAGGTGACCCTTTTTACAATCCAAACCTTTCACGATTTAGTGTAGGTTCTGAGATAGCTACCGCAACAAGTAAAGAGCATGCTACGGTTGAGGGTAGTCCATTTCGTGAAGAGAGAGTCTTAACAAAATCTTTACACAAAAAGCAGAAAGAAACGGTCAGTATATTTAGTCATTTTGATGCCCAAAATGAAGTCAAAGACGATGTGCTGTTTTATCTTAAAATGCTCTCTAAAATCTCTGACATTGTTTTTGTCAGTACGGCAGAAGAGCTTTCAAGTGATGAGATTGCATCTATTGAGCCTTATTGTAAAGATATCATTGTAAAGAAAAATATTGGCTATGATTTTGGTGCATGGAAAACAGGACTTGACTACTTAGGTGAATCGCTAGCGGAGTACGATAGTCTCATCCTCTGTAACGACAGTGTGTATGGTCCTCTTTTTGACTTAGAGACGATAATGACATCTATGCAACCTTATGACTTCTGGTCAATGACAGATAACTATGAGATAGAGTATCATCTGCAAAGCTACTTTGTGGTGTACCATAAAACAGCATTTACACACTCTGTTTTTCAAACATTCTGGGAAAACTTTAAAATCTATGAAGATAAGCAGACCCTCATAGAACACAATGAGATAGCATTTTCACAAGATATGATGCATACAGGACTCTCATACCATAGTTACTATAGTGTCAAAGATAAAAACTATGTCAATGTTTTACAGTACCATTGGGACACACTTATTCAAGAGCATCAATTTCCATTTATCAAAAAAGAGCTTTTAAAAAGAAACCCTTTAGGGCTTCCTATTGATAACTGGAGTACGATTGTACAATCGGTCAGCGATTATGATATTACACTCATTCAAAAGCAGTTAAATGCATAAAGATAGACCACAAATAGACATTTGTGGTGTTATTCGTAAGAAAAAAGCTATATAATACGAGAAACATAAATATGATGCCTCTCATTATAATTTAGGAGAAATAATTGTTATTCAATTCCTATATATTTATATTCATTTTTTTACCCATCACATTTTTCATCTATTTTTATCTCAATGCGAAACGCTTAACAGAGGCGAGTAAAGCCTTTTTAGTACTCTCTTCTCTCTTTTTTTATGCATGGTGGAATGTCGCTTACCTTCCACTTATTTTAGTCTCTATGCTTTTTAACTATACACTAGGAAGAGAACTCACACAACACAATACAAGAAAAAGAAAGTACTCAGCAAAAAAACTTTTAACTGTCGGTGTCATTGCCAACCTTTCTCTTTTGGGCTATTTTAAATATTCAGATTTTTTTCTCGAAAACTTTAATACTCTATTAGGTACACAGATACCTCTTTTACACCTTGCATTACCTTTAGCTATCAGTTTCTATACCTTCCAGCAAATTGCCTACTTGGTTGATAGCTATAGGAAAGAGACCGAGGAGTATGACTTTTTAAATTATGCTGTTTTTGTCACATTCTTCCCTCAACTTATAGCCGGACCAATCGTCCACCATAAAGAGATGATGCCACAGTTTGCCAAGCTAAAAAACAAGCTCATGCATGTCGAAAACATTGCTTTAGGACTTTTTATCTTTGCTATAGGGTTGTTTAAAAAAGTAGTAATTGCTGACACCTTTGCCCTCTGGGCAACACAGGGTTTTGATATAAGCTATAAACTCAATATGCTTGAGGCGTGGATGACATCCCTCTCCTACACGTTCCAACTCTATTTTGATTTCTCAGGCTATACCGACATGGCGATAGGAATTGCGCTACTGTTCAACATTAAACTTCCTATCAACTTTGACTCTCCCTACAAAGCCACAAGTATCCAAGACTTTTGGAGAAGATGGCACATCACACTTAGTCGTTTTCTCAAAGACTATATCTATATTCCTCTTGGAGGTAATCGTAAAGGCGAATTTCGTACCTATACCAACCTCTTTAGTACCTTCTTGCTCGGTGGAATATGGCATGGTGCAGGATGGACTTTTGTACTCTGGGGAGCCTTACATGGGTTTGCATTAGTCATACATCGTGCCTGGCAAAAGATAGGGTTACGTATGCCCACACTTTTGGCATGGTTTATTACCTTTAACTTTATCAATATCGCCTGGGTATTTTTTAGAGCAACATCGTTTGACGATGCTTTAAAAGTCTTAACGGGTATGTTCCGTTTTTCCGACATATCACTCCCCAAAGCAAAACAGTTTTATCATCTGCTGCACTACAAACATCCTGCGTTAGAAGTACTAGATTTTAATGTAGTCAATGCAACATTTATCTTTATCGTACTAGGTTTTATCATAGTACTTTTCTTCAAAAATGCAAAAGAGTTACAAAGTTATTTTCAACAACATTCAAAGATACCATTATGGATTGCTATATCTACGGGGCTTATGCTGGGTATATCATTACTTGCACTCAGTATTAACACACATTCTGAATTTTTATATTTCAATTTTTAACAGGAGAATCGATGCAAAAAAAATCTTTTATTTTTATCTCTATCATAATTGCATTGTTGATATTTTCTATTTTGCCCATCGTCAATTATATCGCTGATCCTTCAAGAGTTCTCCATCATGACTATGAGATGAGATACAAAAAGTTCCATCAGCATGAACTTGTTTTGAAAACCATTTATGTGATAGAACATAAACATGACTATGACACACTGGTCTTTGGCTCCTCGAGAGGTGGTTTTATGGATATGAGCAAGATATCTAAACATGCCTACAATATGAGCCATGGTTTTGGAACAGTCAGCACCTATCTTCATACTTTAGAGACACTTCTAGACAGTGGGGTAAAAGTTAAAAATGTCTGGATAGGCATCAACGATTTCGATATTTGGAAAGACCATACCCAAGAGTTATCACGCCTCATTTATCATAACAATCTTTTTGAAGATGCAAAACTCTATAGCCATTGGCTCTTTAGGTTTATCCCTGAGTCATTCAATATCATCAAAGAGCATAAAACATTGTTGGAAACAAAAGAAGTAACCGACCAGCAGCCAAGACTAATACGCTCTAGAACCCAAGAAGCCGGTGTACGAAAGATGAATCATCGACATCTTGTGGCTGCCAAACTTGGTTATACCGGTAAGTTTCGTATAGATGAAAGTATAGAAGATATTAAAAAGATAAAAAAACTATGTGATGCACATCATATCAAATTGACTGCTTTTATGTACCCCTCGTATTATAAGACCTATCTATTTTACGACCAAAGTAAAATTGAGACCTTCAAACGTAAACTGGCTCAAGTGATGGATTTTTATGACTTTTATGACATTGGACCTATTGCACTTGACCAACATAACTGGTTTGAAGGTAGCCATTTTGTTACAAGTATTGGTGACCATATCATCGATAGTATTCATGAGAACAAACATCTTGTCACCAAAGAGAACATTGAAGATAGAATACGCCAAACACGTGCATTGTTAAAAAATATGCCTATTCTTGCAGATGAAGACATCTATCTTCTTAATGAAAATACCGAACTTGATACCCATCATTTAAAAACGATATTTGATCTCAAAGACAAACATTTTTCCTATAGTAAAAATGACCAGTTTACCTTAACACATAAGGGTGAAAATATCCATACTACTGTAGATTTGTCAGATCCATTCTTCATACTTGATCAAACCCATACCGATGCAAAACAAGCGGTTTTACTGCTAAAGATAGAGAGTCCCAAAGAATCTCTTTTTCAAATTTACTTTAAGAAAACACCGCAAAGTACCTATGCAGAGACAAGCAGCTTTAAGTTGGCACTTCATAAAGGAGAGAACTATTTTAGGGTGGTACTCTCCTCTACCTACATTAACAATGGTTTAAGGGTCGATTTTACGAGAAACAGTGGAGACTACGTCATTAAAGAGTTTATGATAAAAGCATTAAAACCATAGTTTTTAGAGGTCTCCTTTATTATATTTGGATATAATTACAACTATTTACTATCGGGAAAGACCATACCATGAACACCAAAAGTTTTTTGCTCTCATCTAAGATACTTCCCTACCTCTTTCTATTTTTGACTGCCCTATTTATGTTGGGAGCAAACCCATTCAAGTCTGAAACCATTGCACCTATGGACTTACTTGTAAAGTATCCAGGTTGGCAAAACACACACCTCAACCTCGAACCCATCAATGGACAACGTTCCGATATTTTAGATGGTAAATTACCTATTTGGATTAGTGCAAAACATGATTTGTATGAAGGTGAATTGCCTTTATGGAACTATCAACGTGGTGGTAAACCCGGTCTGACCTTTACAAACTCACTCTTTACGCCTTCATTTTGGGCATTTGCTATCGTTAAAAATGATGCTTTAGGTTTTTATCTCTCCAACCTTATTAATCTGCTCATTGGTCTTATCGGTATGTATCTTTTTTTACGTATCTTTTTTGATGTGTATGCTTCTATCTTTGGTGCATTTATTTTTATGTTTTCAGGCTTTAACAGTGCCTGGTTTTTTTGGCCACATGTCAACACCGCCATCTGGACGCCATGGGTATTTTTAACCGTATACCAATATCTCCATACAGAAAGAAAAATCTATCTAGCTCTGACTGCTCTCACCATGTTTATGCTCAATGTTGCAGGCTTCCCTATGATTGCGGTGATGACCTATATGAGTATCGCGATTATGGTTTTTCTTTTTTTACTTTTTCAAAGGTTTCCACTTAAGAAAAATATATCTATCCTTCTTAACCTTGCACTCTTTTCTATACTTGGATTGATGATTTCTATCCCTTTTATCTATCCTCTCGTAGAACTACTCTCTTGGATGGGAGATATGGGAAGTCGTCATGGGGGTAATGGTTTCAGTATGAATGACTTTAAACTTTTTATCGACCCCTACCTCTATCGCTATCCACAAGTAGAAACTACTTTTTATGTAGGTATATTACCTGTACTGTTTCTTTTTATGTCACTCTTTTTTATCTTTCGTAAAGTAACATTTATTGCAGTATTTGGCTTAACACTTTTTCTCTATGCCCTTACCATTGCCTTTACACTCATAAGCCCTGAACTGATACACAAAGTACCTACCCTAAACAGTAGTCTGCTCACTCGTTTTGGCTACTTGTTAGGTGTTGCTCTTGCTATTATCGCTGCATATGTTGTGCATGAAATTTACAAAAGAGTAGAAAAGAAAAAATGGGGGCTTGCACTTATTTTTGTACTTTTTATCATACAGGTTGCCGACCAAAGAAGTCTTTTCCATGCCTTTAATGGTTCTGTGCCCAATGCCTCTTTTTACCCAAAAACAAACACAATTTCTTATTTACAAAAAAATCTGAAACCATTTGAACATGTCATTGCAGATAGAGGATATCTTATCTCTGGAACCTTAGGTGGGTACGGACTTAATGACTGGTATGCGCACAGTTTCCATTCTCATGCTGAAAAAAAGATTTTGAGTCAACTTGTTGATGGCCCCTTTAAGACACCTACTTCAGCAATGTTCTCTTTTTCTCAAATTAATCTAGATAGTCCCTATATGGATTATTTGGCTATCAAAGCCATCATCAGTACCTCTTATTCGGAGTATGTGCATATCTCACTATATGACAACGAACGTCCCCAACAGCCAAGCCCCAATATGCCAACCAATGCACTTACACAGCCATTTGAGATAGACAAAGATATAGAAATTAACGGTATTACTCTAAAAATGGCCACCTACGGCACACCTCAAGCCTCTTCAGATGTAGAACTTGTCTTAAGAAAAGAAGGTGAAATCATTGCAAAAGCAATTGCACCCAAAAATAAGATTCATGATAATATCTGGGTACCCTTTATCTTTCCAAACCTTATGACTTTAAGCAAAGGGAACTATACTGTTTCTATCAAGATGTTAGACACAGACAATGCCACAGCACTTACCATCTGGTCAAATCAAAATGAACACGTACATAAACTTCTCGTCAATGGGAAAGAAGAACCCCTTAGTTTAAAAATGGCATTGACCCAAGAGAAACAACAAGACGAAAAATATAAGGTACTCAATCTTGAACCCAATATTTATATTATAGAGAATCAACATGTTAAAAATGGTGCCTATTTTCTCAGCAATCTCAATACACAAACACCTGTAGATTATACAAACATCACAACCACACAACTCTCAAATACAGAGATAGAAATAGCGTACAATGGAACAAAGAGTGGTTGGGTGGTTTTACCTATGCGAAACTACCCAGGATGGGTGGCAAGCGTGGATGGTAAACATGTAGAGATAAATACCTTTCTTGATATGCTTCCTGCTATAAAAGTTAATGGTAAATCTACTATACTACTACAATATGCACCAGACTATAATACATATACCTATCTACTTGCTTTACTAGGTCTCTTTGTATTACTCTTTAGTATTTTAAAATTTAGAAAAAAGGATTAGCATGAAACTAATTATCCAGATACCTTGCTACAATGAAGCAGAAACATTGGCTATTGCGCTTGGTGCTTTACCCAGAGAAGTTGAAGGCTTTGACAAAGTTGAATGGCTTATCATCAATGATGGAAGTGAAGATGACACGGTTAAAGTAGCGCTTGAGTGTGGTGTAGACCATGTGGTAAACTTTAAACATAATCAAGGACTTGCGAAAGGTTTTATGGCAGGGATTAAAGAGTGTCTAGCTCAAGGTGCAGATGTCATTGTCAATACCGATGCAGATAACCAATATGAAGCAGATGATATTCCTAAACTGACACAGCCTATTATCGACGGAAAAGCGGAGTATGTGATTGGTGCGCGTCCTATCAGCCAGACAGAACATTTTTCACCTGCAAAAAAGTTCCTCCAAAAGCTAGGTTCTTGGGTCGTAAGAAAAGCAAGTGGCACAGATATTCCTGATGCACCAAGCGGGTTTAGAGCGATTAGCCGTGAATGTGCGATGCAACTCAATGTCTATAACAATTACACCTATACACTTGAGACCATCATCCAAGCAGGTCAAAAGAACATAGCTATTACTTCAGTGCCTATTAGAACCAACGAAGATTTACGTCCATCAAGACTACTCTCAAGTATTCCTAACTATATTAAAAAATCTGTGGTTACCATTGTACGGATCTCTGTCGTCTACAAATCTTTTCAATTCTTTATGAGTATCGCAGCCATACTCTTTGGACTTGGATTTATGCTTGGTTTACGTTATTTGTACTTCTATTTTATCGGAGAGGGAGACGGGCATACACAATCTGTCATCCTTTCTGGTGTACTGATGGGTATGGGCTTCCAAACAGGACTTATAGCCTTTATCGCTGACCTACTCTCAGTCAATAGAAAACTCCTAGAAGAGATAAAAATGAGAGAATACAATTAATGAACGTTCTCTTTACCTGTGCTGATAAACCTACCATTTCAAGAAACAGGTTTCACAGACAAAACCTCAAAGAGAGATTTACCTACAGTGAATGTATCTCAGAAGGTCAAACCTACGCTAGTAGAATACCAAGTATTCTCACTAGATTACCCTTTAAAATGATGGGTCAGGACTTTTATTTTGTCTCTTACATGGGTCATTTTTTAGTCATTTTCATACGTATGTTTACAAAAAAACCAATTGTATTTGATTTTTATCTCTCTATCTTCGACATGATGTGTAATGACAGAAAAGTCTACACGCCTGAGAGCTTTTTAGGAAAAATAACCTATTGGATAGAAAAAAAGTCACTTGAAAAAGCAGATTATATCATTGTCGATACCACAAAGCTTATCAATACCCTCTCCAAAGAGTACAACATAGACAAAAAAAAGTTTATCCGTGTACCACTTACTATTAACGAAGAGAATGTAATGCCTAAAGAGGTAGAGCCTTACAGTAAAAACTTTTCGGTACTCTATGTAGGAAGCTACATTCCCCTCCATGGTACAACGGTTATCATAGAAGCTGCAAAAATACTACAAGAGAGAAATGAAGATATCTCTTTACTCATGATAGGGAAAGGTCCAGACTTACAAAAATGTCAAAACCTGGTCAAAGAATACAATTTAACAAACATTGAGTTTAAAGGTTTTATGTCACTGGAAGAGTTGAACTACTATTACAATGCCTGCGATATCAATCTTGGTCTTTTTAACAATGGAGAACGTGCCAATGCTGTGGTACTTAACAAAACCAATGACTCCTTTAGAGTAGGAAAACCACATCTTACCTTAGCCACAGAAGCGATGCAAGAAGCGTTTACAGACGATGAAGATATCTTCTATGTACAAGATATCAATCCTGAAACCTTAGCCAATAGAATTATTGAGATTAAAAATAATCCTGAACTGGTAACACGTGTTGGTCAGAATGCACTCAAAGCATACGAAGATAAACTCAGCAATGCCAAGGCAAAAGCCATTTTAGAAGAAAAAATATTTTCACCTCTAGAAGCAACTCAGAATTAGGTCTCCATGAATAAAGAAAAAATAAAAAATATTGTCTACATGATAGGGAAATCCTTAGGCGTCCTAGGACTTCTGTATGTCTTTTATAAACTCTCTCAAGAGTATACATTTAGTTCTTTTACCGAACAGTTTCTATCGATTTTACATATCACACCACTACTGATATTGGTAAACTTTCTCTCTTTGGTTATTGGTATCTATGCATGGTACCATATGCTCTTGAGTTATGCCAAAAAACCGTTTGGCTATGTCTATGCCTACTACTATTTTTCTAAAACAGAAATAGCCAAGTATCTCCCTGGAAATATTTTTCATTTTGTAGGACGTCAGGCATTGGCACATAAGATTGGTATTACCCAAAAACAGATGGCAAAAATATCACTGCTACAGTCTATTTCACTTCTGGGTGCTACGATTATTGCTGCTACTATTTTTGCTTTTTTATCACAGATGGTGTCACTGTATATCTTGACTTTAATGGTCATATCCAGTATCATTATATTCATAAGTTTGGTCTATATGTACCCGTCTATACGCATCAGTAAAAAGATTTCACTCAATCTATATCTGGCATTTTCTATTGCCTTGCAAGGTGTCATGTTGGGTATCATTGTCGTCTATCAGAGTGACACCTATACATGGTCACTCTTTTGTTTAAGCATCAGCATTTATATACTCAGTTGGCTTATAGGCTATGTAACACCTGGGGCTTCAGGTGGCTTGGGTGTAAGAGAAGGTGCATTTATCGCTATTACAAGTTATATGAATTTTGATATTCATGCAGACATTGTCATTTTTGCAGTACTGCTTGTAAGACTTATCAATATACTTGTAGATATACTCATGTATTTTTCAACATTTGCTCTTGAAAACAGGATTAAAGAATTATAAATATACACATTTTATATACATTAAAAAAGGGGCTTGAGGTTTGAACTATCGTATTTTACAATTAACATATCAAGATAATATCTTAACAACATCCTCCCCTACAAAAATAACGAAAACAGACAAGAAGACAGCCATGATAGTGCATGTTTTCTATCTGGATGTTTGGCATGAAATCATCTCATACCTACAAGCACTGACACTTGACTATGATTTATACATTACCATTTCAGAAGATATCACAGATGTACATATTGTTGATATGTTTGAGCAGGTTCCACAAGCACACATTTATAAAGTAGAAAACAGAGGACGCGATGTCCTGCCTTTTTTACAGATTCTTAAGCTTATAGGAACAGATACCTACGCAACGCTTTGTAAACTCCATACCAAAAAGTCTGTAGAGATAGACAATGGTGATGCCTGGCGTAAACTCCTCTATTATGACCTTATCGGTTCAGAAGAGATTGTCGAAGATACACTCCAAAGATTTCAACAAGAGAGTACGCTCGGTACAATTACAGGTAAAAACCTGATACTTGATGGCATGAAATTTGACTTAGGCAACAGCGAAAAAGTCAAACACCTTGCGCAACTTGCACAAGTACCTTTTGTAGCAAATTACCATTTTGCTGCAGGTACCATGTTTTGGATGCGACCCGTACTACTAAAACCTCTACTACCTCTACTTGAAAAAGACGCATTGGTATTTGAAGAAGAGTTTGGACAAACAGACCATACACTGGCACATGCTATGGAACGCTTTTTTGGTCTTTTATGTGAAGCACAAGGATATAGACTTGAAGAGAGTCATGCAGACTACACAAAACTTGATGCCAAAACCTTAGATGACTTGGCAGTTTTAGCCTTTACCCAACGTTTTAAATATGATATGCTTATCCATAGTAAAAATCTTCATATTCATGAAAAAGATGAGATGCTTCATACCCTACTCACCTCAAAAAGCTATCGATTTACCAAGCCATTTAGACATATGGAGTTTCTTTTTAAGACACTTTTACACTTTAAATTGGCAAAAATAAACTCACATGGGACAAATGAGCATAAACTTGCCATGGCTATTAAAAGACGTATACCAGAACGACTCTTTCTTGCTATTAAAAGTATCATTAAAAGAAAAACCCTGCGTACCAAACAAAATGCTTTTTGGGATGTCCCTCTGACAGATGTTTCCAAAGATAAAGGCAAATCGATTCTCATCATTGCAGAACTCTCGATTCCTCAATGTAAAAAATACCGTGTTGACCAAAAAGTAGAAATGTTTACCTTGCTTGGTTATAGTGCTAAAGTCGTTTCATGGACAGAGTATCAAGAAGCAAGAAACCTTTTACAACTCTCCTCTTTGGTTTTTTTCTATCGTGTGCCGGCAGAAGAGAGTGTATTGAACTTGGTGCAGGAAGCAAAAAGGCTAGGTCTTACAACACTGTTTGATGTAGATGATCTTATCTTTGATGAAGCCTTGCTCAAAACCAATATCAACATACAAAATTTACCACAAAAGATACAAGCACAGGTCTTTGCTGGCGCAAAAACCTATAAAAAAGCAATGTCTGTTATGGACTACTGTAGTGCGAGTACAAGTGTTTTGGCTGAATATATGCACAAGCACACAGACCATGAAACCTTTGTCATTCCCAACGCATTGGATGAAGAACTGCTACAGGCATCAAAGCTTCAAAAGGTTGAAAAATATACTTCGACCATTAAAATAGTATATGGAAGTGGTACTTCTACACATGATGTGGACTTTCAAGAGGTCTCTGAAGCGCTTCTAGATATATTAACAAAATATCCTCATGTGCACCTCATCATTCACGGTACATTAACCTTGCCAGAAAGTTTTAAAGGGTTTAAAAACCAAATCCATACTATCCCTTTTATGAAAGCATCAGAATATTATGCAGCCTTAAATAGCTATGATATCAACATTGCTCCTTTGGAACCAAGTATCTTTAATGATGCAAAAAGTAACATTAAATATCTTGAAGCATCAGTCGTTCGTATGCCTACGATTGCTTCTGGGGTCGTAGAATACAAAGCAATCATTGAAGAGGGGGTCAATGGCTTTATTGCTACCAATAAAGAAGAGTGGATTGCAGCCTTTGAAACACTCATCCAAGATGAAAGTTTACGTAAAAATATGGGTGAAGCAGCCTATAATACAGTCATGCAAAGTTACAAACCAAATGTCATTGCAGAAGAATATGTCACGCCAATCTTAGAGAAATGCATACCACAACAAGAGAAAAATACACAAAAAGTATTGATGGCAAATGTTCTCTTCCATCCAACAAGTTTTGGAGGGGCTACGATTGTCGTTGAAGAGCTTGCCAAACGTATCAATGCAGAGAAAAAT
>Ga0256843_1001552_pt1 | contig 17933 bp, 15 predicted proteins | sample AlvinellametaG_FD_191572 | JGI IMG/M metagenome (GOLD analysis project Ga0256843, IMG submission 191572) | Pompeii worm associated microbial communities from hydrothermal vent at the East Pacific Rise, Pacific Ocean - Alvinella | ecosystem: Host-associated > Annelida > Integument > Unclassified ... | reverse complement strand
GGCCGCCGGCGACCACCGAGACCTTGGCCGGGCCACCCAGCTTGTGGCCCACAGCGGCCAGGGGAAAATCGATAAAGAATCGTTGCGCACCGCTCGTCTCCAGAAACGCACCGAACACCACAAACAACAGGATGTAGGTGGCCAGCACGTTGGCCATGATGCCGAACACGCCGTCGCTCTTGTAGAAGATCGAGGTACAGAGGTCGGGAAAGGTGTCACCGGCGTGGGAGATCAACTCTGGCATGTAATCGCCATAGATCCCGTAGAGCAGCATGATGGCACCAATCACGACAAAGATGTTGCCCACCACTCGACGCGCCAGCTCCACCCCCAGCAACACGCCCACCATGGCGATGACTTGATCCAGCTCGGTCTCCGCCCCCGCCCGGTAGTTAATCACCTCGAAGTTGTAGATCCAGTAACCGATGGTGACGATGGAGAGCAGGATCAGCAGATAATCAACTGCCCGGCCAACCGGCGTTTTCGAGCGGTAGAGCAGGAACACCAATACATAGGTGATAACAATATAGATGCCGCGATGGAATTGGGTGGCGGCGGGTTCAAGAACAGCTGAATAGGCGTAGAAAAGGACCAAGGCCACTGCCAGCAGATCAAACACCTTCTGCTCAATGTGATGCAGCTTCTCGAACATGCGCCTCTCCTGCTAACTGTTGCCCAAACAAAAAGGACGGACCCGATTGAGTCCGTCCTTTTATTGTTATCGGCAGCTCAGAGCAATCCCTTCTCTTTCCAGAAGCGGATCGCACCGGGGTGCATGGGCGTCACAATACCGTTGACGCCGGTCTTGATACTCATCTCCTTGAAGGTCTTCTTCTGGCTGCGCATGTGGGCTAGGCCCTCATCGGTATAGATCTTTGACAACATGTCATAGACCACATCATCGGGCACCTTGGCGTTGGCCACCCACAGCGCTGAATCCTGAAACGACGGGGCCTCGTGGTCCACACCCCGATAGGTGCCGGCGGGTACCGACAGCTCGGAGAAGTAGGGGTAACGCTTGAAGAAACCGCTCACGTTGGCATCGGCCTGCAGATCAATCAGATCGATATCATTGGTCTGTGCCGCCATGATTACCGCGCCACTGGGGAAGGCGGTGAACAGCCAGAAGGCATCCAACTGCTTATTGCCAAATGCCTGAGCCGCATCATTGTAGCCCATGGCGTTGCGCTTGATCTTGTCCCAAACATCCATGTGGGAGAAGAAGAGTTCGCAGTTGGCAAAGGCGCCCGAGCCGGCATTACCCACCCCCACCTTCTTGCCCACCAGATCCTTTACGCTCTTGATCCCGGAACCCTTGCGCACCACCAGCTGAGCCGGGGCGCCATAGAGGTAAGAGACCGCTAGGACATCCTCATATTTTTTCTTGTCATTTTTCAGGCGTCCTTCTCGCCCGAGATAGACATGCCCCGAATAGACCACGCCAAAGTGGGCGCGCCCCTTATTGACCTTGCGCAGGTTCTCTACCGAACCGGCCGAAGACTGGGCCTTGACCTTGTAGGCCGAGTTCTTCTTCACCGGCCCATAGACCTGCACCGCATTCGCCACCACCTGAAAGGTGCCACCGGCGGGGCCACCACTGAACACATATCGCTTGCCGGCAAAGGCTGCCGACGGTAGGGCCAGGCTCAGAACGAGCGCGGCAACAGCGCCTAATAGAAAAGACCGACCTATCAATCTCATGCTGCAATCTCCTGTATGGCAGACAGATATGGCCCCGTCAGAATGCGGGCCCCATAGATATTTATCACGCATCCCTATCCCGCTCAGATCTGCAGGCTGAGGATCAACCCTGCAGCTCCATCACCGCATCCATCTCAACCCCCGCATCCTTCGGCAGTCCCGCCACGCCGATCGCCGCCCGTGCCGGATAGGGTTCGCTAAAATATTCGGTCATCACCTGATTAACCACCGGGAAGTTACCGAGATCAGTGAGAAAGACATTCAGTTTGACCACATCCGCCAGGCTGCCACCCGCGGCACGGGCTACCGCCTGCAGATTATCGAAGACGCGACGGATCTGCTGCTCGATCTCTCCCTCCACCATTTCCATGGTCTCAGGCAGCAGCGGGATCTGACCCGACAGATAGACAGTGGTACCGCACTTGACGGCCTGGGAGTATGTACCAATGGCTTGCGGTGCCTGATCGGTGCGGATGATCTCACGGCTCATAGAGTGATCCTCAATAGATAGAATGGCTGGACGGAGACTCTAGCACAGCAGTCGGCGCTAGTAATTCGACCTTAGAAAACTCTCTGGAGCCTGCGCACCGTTGAACCTGGACGTGGCTAATGATAGGCCCTGCCCTGCGGCATCGACCTGATCGAAAACGGCCCAGATCGATGACAGAGAACATTGTTCAGGTTGCTTCACAGCATGTCACCGACGTTCAGGATATCAATAAAAACCTGGTGGAGAAGACCCTGTGCATGCGCTGTCTCGCCAATCTCTCGCAGGTCAAATCCCGGCTGCTGGTTGAGACTATCCATGACATGAACAACAGCCGCCAAGAGCTGGCTGATCTCTCAACCGACCTGGCGAAACACGCCAAACAGGCGGAGGAGCAGAGACAGGTCATCGAACGGCAGAGGCAACGGCTGGAAGAACAGAACACGGCACTCGAATTTGAGCGGGACCTACTCGAACTGAAGGTTGCAGAGCGCACCGAGGCATTTGAAAAACTGGCCCACTACGACTCATTGACCAACCTTCCCAACCGTTTTCTCTTCAATGACCGGTTGAAACATGCCCTGGCCCGTGCCGGTCGGGAAAAAAGCAAAGTCGGCCTATTGCTTATCGGCGGCGTCGGCTGCAACGATGTGCAGGGCTATCTCTACAGCAAGCCGCCCCCCTGCAACCAGTTTCAGCTTAACTATCCAGGCCCCGCATAACAGGAGACTTGCTGAAGCTCCCCAGATCTCAGATATTCTGCCGGTTGATCTTCAGCACCGAAGAGAGTGTCTTGACCCGCCGCATGATCCGCGCCAGATGGCGGCGGTTACGCACGGTGATGACAAAGGTCAGGGTCGTGGAGAGGCCATCGCGCTCCTCGGAAAGCACATTCTCAATGTTCGAGCCCTCCTCTGAGATGGTCGCGGCCACCGTCGCTAGCACACCACGCCGGTTGCCTGCCTCAACCCGGATCTCGGTGGAGAAGTCACCGTCCACCTCAGGCTCCCACTCGGCGTCGATCCATTTGTGGCCATGCTTGGCATACTCACCCAGATTGGGGCAACCCTGGCGATGCACCACGATGCCCTTACCGGGATTGAACACACCAACGATCGCATCCCCCGGAATCGGCCGGCAACACTTAGCATACTTCACCACCATCCCTTCGGTGCCCTTGATCGCTAGCGGGCCAGCCGACTTCTCGGTCTTCTCCGGAGTCCCATCGGCCGGCACATCATCCCCCACCAGACGCCGCGCGATCAGCACCGGCATCCGGTTGCCCAACGCCACCTCCGCCAGTAATTCATCCAGATCGTCGAGCCGGTACTCCTCCAGCAGCGCGTCGATGTGCTTCTGCTCCAGCTCATAGAGATTCAGCGAGAAGCTCTGCAGCTCCCGCTCCAGCAGACGCCGCCCCAGCTCCACCGCCTCCTGCCCCTGCAGATTGCGCAGGAAGGCGCGAATGTTGATGCGTGCCTTACTGGTCACCACAAAGTTGAGCCAGGCGGGGCTCGGGCTGGCCCCTTCGGAGTTGATGATCTCCACCGTCTGCCCGTTGCGCAGATGACTGCGCAACGGCACCAGACGACGGTCGATACGCGCCGCCACGCAAGTATTACCCAGGTCAGTGTGCAGCGCGTAGGCAAAATCCACCACCGTTGCCCCCTGCGGCAACACCATGATGCGACCACGCGGAGTGAACACATAGACCTCATCGGGAAACAGATCGACCTTGACGTGCTCGAGAAACTCCACCGAGTCACCCACCCCCTGCTGCATCTCCAGCAGGTTGGTGAGCCAGTCGGATGCACGCGACTGGGCCCAGTGGCCGCCACCGTCATCGCTCTTGTATTTCCAGTGGGCGGCAATGCCTGACTCGGCCAGACGCTCCATCTCCTCGGTGCGAATCTGGATCTCGATCGGGATGCCCTGGGGGCCAAACAGCACCGTATGCAGCGACTGATAACCGTTCGCTTTGGGGATGGCGATATAGTCCTTGAAGCGCCCCGGCATCGGCTTGTAGAGATTGTGCACCGCGCCGAGCACCCGGTAGCAGGTATCCACCTTGTCGACGATGATGCGGAAGGCAAACACATCTACCACCTCGTGGAAGCTCAGCTTCTTCTGCGCCATCTTGCGGTAGATACTGTAGAGATGCTTCTCCCGGCCGCTGACCCGCCCCCCCAGTTCATCCTGCTCCAGCCGGCTACGCAACGCCACCTCCACATTCGATACCAGCTCCTTGTGGTGGCCACGGGCCTCCGCCACCGCCTGCGTCAAGGCCCGGTAGCGCATCGGCCAGTGGGCGTGAAAACCCAGCTCTTGCAGCTCCAGACGGACACTATTGATGCCGAGCCGGTTGGCAATCGGCGCATAGATATCGAGGGTCTCGCGGGCGATACGGCGGGCCTTGCCGGGACGCATCACCCCCAGGGTGCGCATATTGTGCAGCCGGTCCGCCAGCTTGATCATGATCACCCGGATATCCTGGGTCATCGCCAGCAGCATCTTGCGCAGGCTCGCCGCCTGCGCCTCCACCTGGGACTGGAAGTCGATCTTCGAGAGCTTCGAGACGCCATCGACCAGCGATGCGATCTCCTCATCGAAGGTCTCGACGAGTTGCTCCCGAGCGGTATCGGTATCCTCGATCACATCGTGCAGGATCGCCGCCATCAGGCACTTATGATCCATGCGCATCTCGGCAAGGATTCGCGCCACAGCGACAGGGTGGTAGATGTAGGGTTCGCCGGTCTTGCGATGCTGCCCGGAGTGGGCTTCAGCGCCAAACAGATAGGCCCGGTAGACTTCGCGGATCTGCGCCTGCTTGAGATAGTTTTCCAGGTAGACGCAGAGGTCACTGATCAGGAAGCGGGGAACCTCCTGATCGGATGGGGTCAGTGGTTTGGTGGGTCCAAGGGGGTTGCTCATGCAGCACTCCGTCACAGTGATGTGACGATTCTGTGCTGACAGGGCCGTTCAAGGCAAGACCCATCTCCGCCCAATCAGGGCGAAATCACCATGAACTCGCTTGAGCAGAGGATTACTGCCCCAGCAAGGAGGCGTCTAGTGCGGAGATGGTCGCGTCCACCACCATCGCTTCATCCTCTGGCTGCTCCAAATCCTGGCCGGCGATCAGACCGTCGGCGATCTCGCGCAGCGCCATCACGGTCGGTTTGTCGTTCTCCCAGGGCAACAACGGTTCCACCCCATGCTCCAGCTGGCGAGCCCGCTTGGTCGCCACCAGCACCAAATCGAAACGGTTATCCACGTAATCCAGACAATCTTCTACTGTGACGCGAGCCATTTAATCACTCCGGGAATCATTCATTACGACCAGCTGGGCCGAGGGAACGGGAAATGATATACGATCCGCTCCCATGACTCCACACCTACCCGGCCTGTTTGTCGCAAGGGCGTGGGCCCTGCTTGGCGTCCTCATACTCCTGCAGCAGAGCTGCCCATGCCTCTGCAGGCAGAGGCGGCTCGCCTTGGAAGGAGAAGTCGAGCCAGTGTCGGCTCTTCTCACGGAAACGCGGCCGAACCTCAGCTGCAAAGCCTTTTGCCACCACTGCCTTGCGTCTGATTACCGCACGATCCATGGAGCGGAAGAGCCCCAGTGAGATGGCATGGGCCAGTTCTCCGCTAGTGAAGCGCCACAGGTCCGTAATGCCCGCCAGCTTGAGGCGTTCGACCAGCTCGGCCGCCTTTTCACGACTTTTCTGCGGCGGGATCAGCACCCAGAAGCCCGCCTGTTCCTGCACGGATTCTGACCTATGCGTGGCCTTCACGCCCTTCGCCAGTAGCTGCAGACGCAGCTTTTCCGCCTCTGATTGCAGATCCAGTGGACCGACGCTCATGCAGACACGGGCGGGCGGCGGTGGAGCCGGTGGGGTCTTTGGCGTTTTCTGCTCAGGCGCGGGCGCCGCCAGTGTAGGCGTCTCTGGGGCAACAGGGACCTGCTGCTCAGCGACAGGCGAAGGCGCAGCCTCCTCAGCCAGCGGTTCCGACTCTACCGTCACAACTGGTGGCTGCGCCTCCTCCACCTCTTCATCTTTGTCTACCGCTGCCAGTTCAGAAGGCTCACTCTCCGGCAGCAGTTCTGCCGGCGGGTCAAGGGACTCGGCGGGCCGACCTGTTTCCGGCTCAGTAACCTCCTGTAGCTCACTGAGCAGCTTTAGATTACCCAGCGCGGCTGCCCCGCGCTCGGGGGCCGGGTCGCTGACCATGCGTGGATAGCCCCAGATCAGCGCACCAATATTGGCCAGAAGCAGTATAAAAAACAGCCACCTTGTCATCGGCTGCTCCGATCTGTTGCGATTACTATTCCCATCAACACAAGATGCGGTTCATACCGCGTTGCTATCCTAATCCACTCTCTTACTCGTAGCGCGCCCCCGCCGGTCAGTAGGCAGCGCGGCGTCTCACCGCTGCGGGCCTCCAGTTCAGCGTATGCCCGCTCTATCAGGGCAACTGTCGAAAACAGCGCACCAGCAGCAATTCCGGAACCGCTATCAGCCCCGAACAAGCCATCGACCTCGAGTGAAGACGGCGGCGGAATGTCGGTGCCTCGGATCAGGGCCTGGACTGCCATCTCCAGCCCCGGCAGGATCAACCCGCCATGATGTGTACCATCCCGACCCAGAGCATCGATCGTGGTTGCCGTGCCACAGTCTACGACAATGACGGGGGTCACAGAAAGCGACTTTGCAGCTTGCAATGCAAGAAAACGGTCGACCCCCAGGGTTTCCGGCTGTCGATAGCCACTCTTCACCCCGCCCTGGGCTGCCTGGGCGCGCAGGAAATCGGGCTTCAGTCCCCAGTGCTTTGTGCACCAGTCACGCAGCTCACACCGCACTGCCTCACCTGCGACACAGCTTACCCAAACTGCTGCAGGCGCTGCCAGCTGCCGCCATTGGGCATCGAGCAGTGGTGTGAGCTCACCCAGGTGCTGTTGACTGCTGACCGAGCCGTCCGCCAGGCCCGCCACTGTACTCCAGCGAAACGAGGTGTTTCCAATATCGACGAGCAACTCCACGCTTCAGGATCCCTCAGAGCGGAGACTGACTTCGCCGGCATGAAAGCTGCGGATATCTCCCTCCACCGCCAGCAGTAGCGCACCATTTTCATCGATTCCCCGGTGCTGGCCCTGGATCGCGCCCCTCGCATTGCGGACAACAACCTGTCTGCCCAGCATCAGATCAGCATCGTGCCACTCCTGCATGAGCGGCTGCAGCCCCTCGCTTGCATAAAGATTCGCCACCCTGACCAGGTTCTCGATCAGGCTCGCGACCAACTCATTGCGGGTGTGGGGCCTGACGCCGGCGATTGAACGGAGATCGGTCCAGGGCTGATCGATGACCGCCCCCTGCTCGTCCATATGGGTATTCAATCCCACCCCGAGCACCACTTGGGCGGGCCCTTCTGACTCCCCCGACACCTCGAGCAGCAGACCAGCGAGCTTTTTCTGCTGCCAGAGGATGTCGTTGGGCCACTTTAGACCTGCCTCGACAGCTCCAAACTCGCGCAGCGTGCGCAGCACAGCGATACCGGCGGCCAGGCTCAGTCCGCTGAGACGCATCGGCGCCAGCTCAAAGCGCCACAGCAGCGAGAGATAGACGTTGCTACCGTAGGGTGAGATCCAGCGGCGACCATGCCGACCGCGCCCGGCCGACTGCTGCTCGGCCAGACAGACGGTACCATTCGCTGCCCCCTTGCGGGCCTGTTCCATCAACCAGCTGTTGGTGGAATCCAGGCTCTGATGGAGATGGATTACGCTGATCTGCGCCCCGGTTTCGTCGCTGAACTGTGCACTGATCCGTTCGCTATCGAGCAGGTCCAGCGGTCGGGCGAGTCGATAGCCCCTGCCGCGCACTGCATGAACATCCTGGCCGAACGCATCACGCAGCTGGCGGACTTGCTTCCAGATAGCAGCCCGGCTGACCCCCAGCGCTACGGCCAGCGATTCACCGGAGTGAAAGCGCCCGTCGGCCAGCAATTGTAGCAGTCTGATCCTAGTCGGCATCACCACTTAAGGAGCCTCTGAACGAATCATGAACGGCAGCCTTATGGCCCAAATTTCCCGCTGCTGCGTTAAAAGTCTCGGCAATAGTCCGACTATTACCTGCGATTTCTGCCTTGCATCGAAAAATTTGGCCGCACAATTCTGCTCGTCCAGATACATTCAGAGGCTCCTTAACCAGGCGTCGCGCCGCGCCTGCTGTGCTGGCGGGATCGCCTCTGGCAGATAGAATTCGCAGGTATCGGCTGGCGCCACTTGCGGCACAAGCTCAAATTGCATCAGCTCATCTCGTCGAAAGGCATGCACCGGCACCGCCTCACCTGGCGGCAGGACGGCGATGCGTTTTTCGATCTCCCCCTGCCGGACCCGCAGCCCATCAACCGCCACGATCAAGTCACCGGCGGCGATCCCCGCGGCCATCGCTGCACCACCCTCATACACTTGCACAACCTGCTCGCCGGCATCCTGCCCTTTGATGCGGGCACCCAGTACCGAACGCGGCTTTGCATCTGCCACTTGCTCATCAGTCACTACGCCACCGTTGTCCTCCGGGCCGGAGGCGGGACGTAGGCGCATCTGTACACCAAACGCCGCCAGCGACTCCTGCAGGGGCAGTTCTTGGGTAGTGCGCAGGCCAAGCTCAAACAGCGGCGCTAGATCCAGCCCTGTCACCTCCATCGCCACTTGCTCGAATCCCCTCTCGGGCACCCCGATACCCGGCTTGCCGTAGCGGTGCCACATCACCTGCATGACGTGGTCAAGAGAGCTGGCGCCATCACTTTCTAGTCGCATCCGTAGATCAAGCAGCAGTGCGAACAGGGCACCCTTGGCGTAGTAGCTGACAATCGCGTTCGGGGCATTCTCGTCTTGTTTGTAGAATTTGGTCCAGGCATCGAAGCTCGACTCTTCCAGAGTCTGTTTCAGACGCCCGCGGCCGCGCATCACCCGAGTGACAGTTTCGGCCAGCAGTTCAAAATAGTCTTTACGCTTAATGCAGCCGCTTTTCAGCAGCATCAGATCATCATAGTAGGAGGTGATGCCTTCAAACACCCACATCTGTCGCGTGTGGACTTCCGCGCTCGTGTCGTTCTCGAGGAACACCGCAGGGGTGATGCGTTTAACATTCCACAGATGAAAGTATTCATGGCTGCAGAGCCCCAGCAAACGCCGATAGTTCTTGCTCGGTTCCGTTTCGTATCGCCCTGGCAGATCCTTGCGGCTGGCCAACAGGCTAGTGGAGTTTTGGTGCTCAAGCCCGCCATAGCCCTCTCCGACCACGCTAAGCAGGAAGAGATAGTCGTTGAGGGGGAGTTCGCCAAACAACGCAACTTGCTGGCTGCAGATTCGGGTCAGGTCGCTCTTCAGACGGTTCAGGTCTGCGCTGTGTCTGCCCGCCACGACAAAGCGATGCGGCTTGCCGGCCACTGCAAAATCAAAAGCGTCGTGCACACCGATCTCAACAGGCTGATCGATCAGCTCTTCGTAATTCTGCAATAGATAGCAGCCAAACCCCTGCTCATCGGCACCCTGCGATCGCATTGCCGCGGCGACCCGCCATGATTCATAGCGCTCTCCTGCTGGCCGGTTGATGGTGAGAGTCAGTGGCTCTTGCTGCTTACCGTGCACAGCCAGGAACAGGGCAGCACCATTGAAGTAGGCATGCGTGGTATCCATGTGAGCACCTCGCACTGACAGATCCCAAGCGTAGACCTGATAACGGATTGTCAGATCGCCACTGGCCGGCTCGCATCGCCATGTCTGCTTGTCCAGTTTTTTTATCGCAAGCGGACCCGTGCTGTCCTCAGCGTCGATAATAATGATATGTCGTGAGAAATCCCGGATCATGTAGCTGCCACGGATCCAAGCCGGCAGAGAAAAGGTTACACCGTGCGGTTCAGGATCCGGGATATGGATGCTGACCTGATAGAGATGCGCCTCCGGTGACGGGAGTTCGACTGTATAGTCAATCATCGGTACCTCCATTCAGTCACTGCTTGTTCTGCCCGGGCATTGCTTGGCCGCGCAATCAGACCTGACATGGTTGCGCTAACGATGAACTCAGCGCCTTCGGCCAGAGGCATATAGACTGAGCTACCGTAATAGGCGTCCACCATTCCAAGTTGTTCCGCGATAGTCATCGCGGCACTGATCCAGGCGCCAGGCGACTCAATCAGTTCGATGATCACGGGTTCAGAAGCGACTTGCGCGTTCTTCTCCCGACGAGAGGAAAATCGCTCAAGTCGGACGTTTGGTGTTTTTCCCAGCAGAGCCGCCCACGCTTTCCACTTCAAAAAGCGTCCATCAAGTTGCCACTCCTCTCCTGGCATATCCAGCCTAATCGGTTGCTTGCCGTCGATACGGAGCATCAACGCTCGCCCCAGCTCTGATTTCTCGCCCACAATAACCTTGGCCAGAACCCGCTCTGCGGTCAGTTTTGTATAGGTATGCAGATTCAGGCCAAGCAGCATAAAAAAGAGCCCCACCAAAGCAGCGCTGGTTCCTGCACTACCAGCCAAGCTGGCCCACAGAATTTTTCGCTTGGACACCAGCCTCAGGCTCATCAGGATGATGCTCCCCCAAGGCAATCGGATGCCATCTCGACGCTCATCATGGATTAGGATCAGTTTTGACTGAGAGAGCCGTCATTCTACACGCAATAAAAAACCCCGGACCATAGTTGATCCGGGGTTTGGAATAAGCGCCTGGCAGTGACCTACTTTCACATGGGGAGACCCCACACTATCATCGGCGCTAAGTCGTTTCACTTCCGAGTTCGGGATGGGATCGGGTGGTACCAACTCGCTATGGCCGCCAGGCAAACAAGTGGTCCTGCTCCTATCGGAGCAGAACAGCATTCGGTTAGATCGCTTGGGTGTCGCATTCGCTTAACCATCCCAAAACGTTTGGGGTTATATGGTCAAGCCTCACGGTCAATTAGTACTGGTTAGCTTCACACATTACTGCGCTTCCACACCCAGCCTATCAACGTCATAGTCTTTAACGGACCTTCAGGGACCTCAAGGGTCCAGCGAGATCTAATCTTGGGAGGGGCTTCCCGCTTAGATGCTTTCAGCGGTTATCCTGTCCGTATGTAGCTACCCGGCAATGCCACTGGCGTGACAACCGGAACACCAGAGATACGTCCACTCCGGTCCTCTCGTACTAGGAGCAGCTTCCCTCAAATCTCGAACGCCCACGGCAGATAGGGACCGAACTGTCTCACGACGTTCTAAACCCAGCTCGCGTACCACTTTAAATGGCGAACAGCCATACCCTTGGGACCGACTTCAGCCCCAGGATGTGATGAGCCGACATCGAGGTGCCAAACACCGCCGTCGATATGAACTCTTGGGCGGTATCAGCCTGTTATCCCCGGAGTACCTTTTATCCGTTGAGCGATGGCCCTTCCATACAGAACCACCGGATCACTAAGACCTACTTTCGTACCTGCTCGACGTGTCTGTCTCGCAGTCAAGCACCCTTATGCCTTTGCACTCATTGCGCGATGTCCGACCGCGCTGAGGGTACCTTCGTGCTCCTCCGTTACTCTTTGGGAGGAGACCGCCCCAGTCAAACTACCCACCATACACTGTCCCCAACCCGGATAACGGGTCTAGGTTAGAACTTCAAACATACCAGGGTGGTATTTCAAGGTTGGCTCCACCGAAACTGGCGTTCCGGTTTCAAAGCCTCCCACCTATCCTACACAAGTAGGCTCAAAGTCCAGTGCAAAGCTGTAGTAAAGGTTCACGGGGTCTTTCCGTCTAGCCGCGGGTACACTGCATCTTAACAGCGAGTTCAATTTCACTGAGTCTCTGGTGGAGACAGTGTGGCCATCGTTACGCCATTCGTGCAGGTCGGAACTTACCCGACAAGGAATTTCGCTACCTTAGGACCGTTATAGTTACGGCCGCCGTTTACCGGGGCTTCGATCAAGAGCTTCGCTTGCGCTAACCCCATCAATTAACCTTCCGGCACCGGGCAGGCGTCACACCCTATACGTCCTCTTTCGAGTTTGCAGAGTGCTATGTTTTTAATAAACAGTCGCAGCCACCTGGTCTCTGCGGCCCCCCATAGCTTGCACTACGAGGGGCGTACCTTCTCCCGAAGTTACGGTACCATTTTGCCTAGTTCCTTCACCAGAGTTCTCTCAAGCGCCTTGGAATACTCATCCTGCCCACCTGTGTCGGTTTGGGGTACGGTCTATATGCAGGGGCTATTTCCTGGAACTCCTACGCCACCATATCGACAACCAACGCGATACAGTAACTACCGGAATTCGTCACCACCTGCAGGCTCAGGAATATTAACCTGATTCCCATCGACTACGCCTTTCGGCCTCGCCTTAGGGGCCGGCTAACCCTGCGCCGATTAGCGTTGCGCAGGAAACCTTGGGCTTTCGGCGTGCGGGCCTCTCACCCGCATTATCGTTACTCATGTCAGCATTCGCACTTCTGATACCTCCAGCATGCTTTACAACACACCTTCGCAGGCTTACAGAACGCTCCTCTACCATGCGTGTAAACACGCATCCGCAGCTTCGGTACACAACTTAAGCCCCGTTAAATCTTCCGCGCAGGCCGACTCGACTAGTGAGCTATTACGCTTTCTTTAAAGGATGGCTGCTTCTAAGCCAACCTCCTAGCTGTCTATGCCTTCCCACATCGTTTCCCACTGAGTTGTGATTTAGGGACCTTAGCTGGCGGTCTGGGTTGTTTCCCTTTCCACGACGGACGTTAGCACCCGCCGTGTGTCTCCCGCGATTGCACTTCCAGGTATTCGGAGTTTGCATCGGTTTGGTAAGCCGGGATGGCCCCCTAGCCGAAACAGTGCTCTACCCCCTGGAGTGAGACGCGAGGCGCTACCTAAATAGCTTTCGAGGAGAACCAGCTATCTCCGGGCTTGATTAGCCTTTCACTCCTACCCACAGCTCATCCCCTCACTTTTCAACGTAAGTGGGTTCGGGCCTCCAGCGCGTGTTACCGCACCTTCACCCTGGCCATGGGTAGATCGCCCGGTTTCGGGTCTACTCCCAGCGACTATGGCGCCCTATTAAGACTCGGTTTCCCTACGGCTCCCCTATACGGTTAACCTTGCCACTGAGAAGTAAGTCGCTGACCCATTATACAAAAGGTACGCAGTCACCCCCGAAGGGGCTCCCACTGCTTGTACGCATACGGTTTCAGGTTCTATTTCACTCCCCTCAACGGGGTTCTTTTCGCCTTTCCCTCACGGTACTGGTTCACTATCGGTCGGCAGAGAGTATTTAGCCTTGGAGGATGGTCCCCCCATGTTCAGACAGGATATCACGTGTCCCGCCCTACTCGATTTCACGATAAATAGGCTTTCGTGTACGGGGCTATCACCCTGTATCGCCGGACTTTCCAGACCGTTCCACTAACCACTCTATCGCTTAAGGGCTAATCCCCGTTCGCTCGCCGCTACTAAGGGAATCTCGGTTGATTTCTTTTCCTCCGGGTACTTAGATGTTTCAGTTCCCCGGGTTCGCCTCTACACCCTATGTATTCAGATGCAGATACCTCCTAAGAGGTGGGTTCCCCCATTCGGAAATCCTCGGATCAAAGCTAGTTTGACAACTCCCCGAGGCTTATCGCAGCCTACCACGTCCTTCATCGCCTTCTGCCGCCTAGGCATCCACCGTATGCGCTTACTCACTTGACCATATAACCCCAAAAATTCTGGGATACAATCAATGGTTACGAATGCAACATACCCAGTATCTAAGCCTTGAGAAACTTAGATACTTAATTGATAAGGATATCTTTCGATATCACCTATCAGCGATCTAACCTAATTTTTAAAGAGCAGACTTCGCAAATGCAAAGTGGCTAGCCTTCTCGCTAGACACTTCCCACTCATGAATTTGGTGGAGCCAGGCGGGATCGAACCGCCGACCTCCTGCGTGCAAGGCAGGCGCTCTCCCAGCTGAGCTATGGCCCCTGAACTCCAATCTGGTGGGTCTGGGAGGATTTGAACCTCCGACCTCACCCTTATCAGGGGTGCGCTCTAACCAACTGAGCTACAGACCCAATTTGCTCAAGTGCAGTACAGATGCTTCAAGCAACAGGCCTGTATCTGCTTTAACTGTGGATAGGTAATTTATGTGAGTACTCCGCCGACCCGGCGAAACTTTTTAAAGGAGGTGATCCAGCCCCAGGTTCCCCTAGGGCTACCTTGTTACGACTTCACCCCAGTCATGAATCACAAAGTGGTGAGCGCCCTCCCGAAGGTTAAGCTACCCACTTCTTTTGCAACCCACTCCCATGGTGTGACGGGCGGTGTGTACAAGGCCCGGGAACGTATTCACCGCGGCATGCTGATCCGCGATTACTAGCGATTCCGACTTCACGCAGTCGAGTTGCAGACTGCGATCCGGACTACGACCGGTTTTCTGAGATTGGCTCCCCCTCGCGGGTTTGCAGCCCTCTGTACCGGCCATTGTAGCACGTGTGTAGCCCAGCCCATAAGGGCCATGATGACTTGACGTCATCCCCACCTTCCTCCGGTTTGTCACCGGCAGTCCCCTTAGAGTTCCCACCATTACGTGCTGGCAACTAAGGGCAAGGGTTGCGCTCGTTACGGGACTTAACCCAACATCTCACGACACGAGCTGACGACAGCCATGCAGCACCTGTCACTCGGCTCCCGAAGGCACCAATCTATCTCTAGAAAGTTCCGAGGATGTCAAGGGCTGGTAAGGTTCTTCGCGTTGCATCGAATTAAACCACATGCTCCACCGCTTGTGCGGGCCCCCGTCAATTCCTTTGAGTTTTAACCTTGCGGCCGTACTCCCCAGGCGGTCAACTTATCGCGTTAGCTGCGCCACTAAGCCCTTATAATGAGCCCAACGGCTAGTTGACATCGTTTACGGCGTGGACTACCAGGGTATCTAATCCTGTTTGCTACCCACGCTTTCGCACCTCAGCGTCAGTATTGGTCCAGGAAGTCGCCTTCGCCACTGATGTTCCTCCGGATATCTACGCATTTCACCGCTACACCCGGAATTCCACTTCCCTCTACCATACTCTAGCCTGCCAGTATCAAATGCAGTTCCCAGGTTGAGCCCAGGGCTTTCACATCTGACTTAACAAGCCGCCTACGCGCGCTTTACGCCCAGTAATTCCGATTAACGCTCGCACCCTCCGTATTACCGCGGCTGCTGGCACGGAGTTAGCCGGTGCTTCTTCTAAAGGTAACGTCAAGACCCAAGGGTATTATCCTCAGGCTTTTCTTCCCAATTGAAAGTGCTTTACAACCCGCAGGCCTTCTTCACACACGCGGTATTGCTGGATCAGGCTTTCGCCCATTGTCCAATATTCCCCACTGCTGCCTCCCGTAGGAGTCTGGGCCGTGTCTCAGTCCCAGTGTGGCTGATCGTCCTCTCAGACCAGCTATGGATCGTCGCCTTGGTAGGCCATTACCCCACCAACTAGCTAATCCAACGCAGGCTCATCCAATAGCGCGAGGTCCGAAGATCCCCCGCTTTCCCCCGTAGGGCGTATGCGGTATTAGCTCGGATTTCTCCGAGTTGTCCCCCACTACTGGGCAGATTCCTACGCGTTACTCACCCGTCCGCCACTCGTCGCCAGAGAGCAAGCTCTCCGCGTTACCGTTCGACTTGCATGTGTTAAGCATACCGCCAGCGTTCAATCTGAGCCAGGATCAAACTCTTCAGTTTAAGTTTGATAGCTACTTATGGCAGCCAATCTTTTTGACTCGAAATTCAATCGAATTAACGCTTGAGTCTCTCGTCGATCTTTGGTCTCACCAAAGTCAACGGAGTACCCACACAAATTACCTATCCGACTTGTTAAAGAGCTTCCGGACTTTTCGTCCGGGAAAGACCGCCTATTTTACAGACCTCCAATCTGGTGTCAAGAACTTTTTCTTGGATCCCGATCAGCGCCGTAGCGATCTCGTTTGGAGGCGCGTATTCTACAGGGCTAAGGTAGTCTGTCAACCCCTTTTTTTCAGCCCCGAGAAGCGCGCTTCCCGTCTCCTCCGTGGCCCGACTCAACCGCCGTTCGCCCCGTAAAGAGCCGCGCATTATACGGCCATCTTCCTCCCCGTCAAGACCTTATGCCATCTAATTGCACCCCCTCCCCTTCAAGCCTCAAACCTCACCATCAAACCAGCGTTACACGCGCAAACCGACGCTTGCCTACCTGGCAGATACTACCCCCCCAGAAGCAGGTAAGGGTAAAACCAAGTTGAGCTACATAAGGCATCTGCTGACGGGGAACCGCCAGGTCGTGGCGGTCGATACACACACCACCCTAACCAGTGGACACGCCAACCAGAAAGAGACTCTCGAAAGGGTCGGTTCGGACACGGGATAGGACACCACTAACTTCGTCGATAGATTGCGCAGAACGGCTGCAGCTGCAAATCAGTTATCGACGATCGTGCGACGCATTATTCAGGCTATCGGATCAGACAGAAGATCCGCAAACAGATCGAAGAACGCTCGACTGGGCCAAGACCTTGTGCCCGCCGGACCGCATCAAACCGATCCAGCGCTGACCAGATGATCATCGATTTGCGCGAATGGCGGTCGATTTCAATCTGGCACGCGAGTAAATTTCCTACATTGTAATCAGAAAGGTCCGCTTAATCTTTGACGTCCATCACCTGTAGATTGTGGGTCACAGGGATGACCGATAATGCATCGGACACGAACAAGGATGTTCACCCTACAAACGACTTTTGGGGCTTGAGCTAGCTTTGCTATGGAGAGCGTAAAATCCCCGCCACCGTCATCAAGGGAAGCGAATATGATATCGAAGCTCATATTGGGTTGAGATCAGTTTTGGCTGAGGGAGCTGTCATCCAACATGACCGAGTAGGAAGCGGGATTGCTCCCGCCATCCTCTCACACCATCGTACGTACGGTTCCGTATACGGCGGTTCATTCAAAACATTTGAGCCGATGGCCTTGATCCATCAGCGTTACTAGTCCAAGGCGATCAACGAGCTTCTTTGAAAGCACCTGATTCAGGTGCAAAGCACCCGAGTTCCGCCAAGGGCCACCCCCATTGGCAGCGCTCATCCAGTGCACGTATCTCAGATAATTCCAATCGCATTAGCATCCTCGCCCGCGAGTACTGGTGCTTCCATTGCCCCCAGAGGGTCTTTCTCAGATGACGCCGTGTCTAGCCGTCCAGTTTCTCGAAGACCCCTTTCACTCCCGTATGGCGGAAGTAATTGGCCCAGCCCATGCGTTTCGGAGTCAGAGTCGCAATGCTCGTCCTGATGGAGCGGTCCTTGCTTGAACAGAAGAGCATTTTGAAGTTAACCTTAAGCCGTTGAATCAGTTTATTGGCCATTTTTAGGTGCACATTAGTTTCAGGACACTTCGTTCAGGCCGGGTAGCGGCTGTCTGAGATTGATCGCCATCATCAAGGCCAGGATCACCCGGGCTTTCTTCATCCGCCAATCCATCGCCCAGCACACCACACGGCGAGAATACAGGTCGATCACGACGGCCAGGCAAACCCAGCTCTCCTGGGTCCACAGATACATAATATCCGTTCCCCAAACCTGACATGGTTGCGCTAACGATGAACTCAGCGCCTTCGGCCAGAGGCATATAGACTGAGCTACCGTAATAGGCGTCCACCATTCCAAGTTGTTCCGCGATAGTCATCGCGGCACTGATCCAGGTGCCAGGCGACTCAATCAGTTCGATGATCACGGGTTCAG
>Ga0256843_1001551_pt1 | contig 17951 bp, 16 predicted proteins | sample AlvinellametaG_FD_191572 | JGI IMG/M metagenome (GOLD analysis project Ga0256843, IMG submission 191572) | Pompeii worm associated microbial communities from hydrothermal vent at the East Pacific Rise, Pacific Ocean - Alvinella | ecosystem: Host-associated > Annelida > Integument > Unclassified ... | reverse complement strand
CCTCAAGAGCCAAGCTTTTAAAAGATTTTGGCATAGAATTTATCCAAAAGGCTCCACAATATGATGAAGAGCAGATAACCACTACTATAGCCAAAGATTTTGTCTATATAGCAAGTAAAGGAAAACTAGAGTCTGCTATAGAGGAGTTTGGATTGGATATTCCATTACTTACTGCTGATAGTGTAGTGGCTACAAAAGATGGTCAAATCCTTAGAAAACCAAAGGATATAGATGATGCAAAAAGGATACTAGAGTTACAGAGTAATTCTGAAATATCTATAATATCTGCTATGCACTATAAAACCAAAGATTTTTATCTAAATGATATATCTGCTACTTATTATAAGTTTGCTCCATTTGATAAAGATGATTTGAAAAAGTATCTTCAAAGTGGTGAGTGGATGGGAAAAGCTGGTGGATGTATGGTTGAGGGATTTTGTAAAAAATATATACTAGAAGTTAATGGATATGAGAGTACTGCTATGGGATTACAAGTTGAGAGACTTCTTGGGTGGATAAGATAAAAAACTAAATTTATAAATATTTCATATTTACTACTAAATCTTATATTAAAATTTTGATATATAAATTAAAACAAAGGATTTTAATATGAGAATGATATCTTCACTAATAGTACTAATGTTACTACAATCATCTTCGCAATTCGCATGTAAAACTCGTCGTTATCTACAAAAAAGTATGATTGAGTTTTTTTAACCAAAAACGGGATAAATATTTTATCCCAATAAAGTTACACATAATCTACCAAAACAGAAAAATTAAACTCTATTTATATGAATTTATAAGTAAAAAATATTATAATTCATAAATGAAACCTGTTCAATTTTTAAGCAATTCTGCACAAATCGATAATATTGTTAAGGGGCTTACTATTAGTAAATCTCTGTTTGTCTCTGTAATAGTTACAGGAGAACCACACACAGGCAAAAAAAGTTTAGTCAAAATGCTATTTCCAAATTCAAAATTTATTGATGCAAATAACGAAGAGGAGATGTTAAAAGCACTAGATAGTTATGATGAAGTAATTATCTATAACTTTGAAGCTGTATCAAATCCAGAGGCTTTAAATTTTGAAAATAAGAGAGTTATAGCTATTGCAAATAGGGTCAATAATAGTAAAGCTATAGAGAAAAAATTTGCATTTATATATCATCTACCTCCACTAAGAGAGAGAGAAGAGGATGTAGAGATGTTGATGAACTATTTTAGTAAAAGTATTAAAAAAGAATTAATGCTAGATAGTAATATAAAGTTAAATTATAAAGATATGGATTTATCAGAAAACATCAAATCCCTAAAAGCATCTATCTATAAAAAACTCATATTAGATAATCTATCATCCAAGGATATAGAAAATATTTTATTTAATTACTTGTATGATAAAATAGATGGAAATAATGCCTATAGAGAGTATTTACCTCTTTTTGAAAAACCATTAATAGAAGCTGGATTATCTAAATATAAATCTCAACTAAAATTATCTTCTATACTTGGACTAAACAGAAATACACTAAGGAAAAAAATTTATGAACTCGGTATTAACTGACTTTAGGTTTTTTATTGAATATGATGCTAATCCATTTGTATTATTTAACTCACAAGGCAAAATTATATATCTAAACTCTAGTGCAGAGATATTAATGGGTTCGTGTACTAGAGAGAAACTTTTTGAAGTAACACTATCTTATGCCCCTAAAAGTTTTGGATATAAAAAGAGCCTACTTGATTTATCTTTTGGTTATTTTGAATTTTATGCTATCAATGTACTATATGAAAATGAAGAGGAGATAGCTATACATCTATACAACAAACCAATGGCAAAACTAAATAGCAGTGTAAACCTAGAGGGTTATAGTAAAACAGATATTAATTTACTATTTGAAGCTAATATTGAACTATTTAAAATGCAATATAATGGTAAACTAAAACTGATTACTGATTATGATTTACCAAAACTTCATATTCACCAAAACAATTTCTCTTTTTTAGTCCGTAAAATTTTTGAGCAGATGAAAGACTCTAAAGAGATTACTATAAATATCAAAATAAAAATCGGAGAGATGATTGTAGTAAATAGTAAAAAATATCCTATTATATTATTTATATTAAACAGTGAACAAAGAGAGAAAAAAAATGATAAAGAGATACAAAATATAGCGATGGAAAACTATATCAATATACATTTCAAAGAGACCTCTATAGCTTTGGAGATACCTGCTATATCGTAACAAGAGAAAAAATCTCTTGTTGTAAAAAGATAAATAGACTATCTTTTTGAGAATTGTGGAGAACGACGAGCTTTTTTCTTCCCTGGTTTCTTTCTCTCTACTACTCTTGAGTCACGAGTTAGAAGCCCCATAGGCTTCAAGATAGCTCTAAAGCCCTCTTCATACTGAACCAATGCTTTAGTAATACCATGTTTAACAGCATCAGCTTGAGCTGAATAACCACCACCTAAAGTAGTCGCTTTGATATTTACAGACTCTAACTGCTTTGTAGCTTCAAGTGGAAGTCTAACTTTCATTTTAAGTGTCTCATGTCCACCTAACCACTCATCTAATGTTTTACCATTGATACTCATCTCACCATTACCTGGTGTTAGCCATACTTTTGCTATAGCTGATTTTCTTTTTCCTGTTGCATAGATAGTTTTTGCCATCCTTATGCTCCTTTGTTAATTTGTGCAGTATGTGGATGTTCAGGTCCAGCATATACTTTTAATTTTTTAAGCATCGCTCTACCAAGTTTTGTTTTTGGAAGCATACCTCTTACAGCTAATCTATAAAGCTTTTCTGTATTATTAGTTAACATGTCATCTAGTTTTCTACTTTTTGTAGAACCAAAATAACCAGAGTGAGTAAAATACTCTTTTGTATCTAATTTAGTACCTGAAAATTTTGCTTTTTCAGCATTAATAATAACTACATAATCACCACAATCAACATTTGGAGTAAATGATGGTTTATGTTTACCTCTTAGGTATGTTGCAACTTGAGTCAATATACGACCAAAAGTTTGACCTTCAGCATCAATGAGAATCCAATCTCTTTGTACTTCATGAGGCTTCATGACAGATGTCAATTTCATGTTGTGTCCTTGGAATAAAATAAGCCTATTTGGCTTTTGTGAGTGGAATTGTACTGTAATATTCTTAAATAAACTTTAAATTAAGCTATTTTTAAGTTTAAAACTGTTTTTTATAAAATAATATGAAATTATAACTTCTAATTACTCAAATAAACTTTAATCTAACTTCACCATTTTTATCTTCATTTAATTTCTTTGATAGTACAATTAATATTATCAATTAAAGGGAAGATATGAAAAAGATTTTATCACTAGCGACTATACTATTTCTAAGTAGCACTACAATAGGTGCAGATAACAAAATTACAATTACAGGTAAAATTTTACCAAGTGCTGTGGTTGGATTTGATGCTGTTAATACAGAGACTTTAGGGGAAGATAAATTTATTGATGCTACTATTGATTTGGGCGAACATGAAGTAGATGATTTTAATGCTAATGCACTAAGTGAATCAACTCGTTCTATTTATGTCAAAACAAATATTCCTACTGGTGGGGCTGTGACTATAGCAATTAGTAGTGATAATGGTGATGATTTAAAAGATAGTGTATCAGGAGAGACTATTCCTGTAAAGTATAAAATAGGTGAGACTGAACTTAAAACTGATGGAAGTAATGCTGTAACTATTGCAACAGAAGCTAACGATGGAAGCAGTGCTATTGATGATAAGTTTACTGTTACACCTGATGCTGATGATGACCAACTGGCAGGAACTTATGGTGCAGAACTTACTGTGACTATTAGTGCTAACTAACATATCTATAGTATTATAAAGTAATATGAGATTTATTATTTTAATATCTCTATTACTCTCTTATATTCATAGCATTACTATGACACCACTATATGCTACATTGGAGAGTAGAAAGGATAGAAATATTATATTTCGAGTAACCAATCCCACAAAAGAGCCTGTGGCTGTTGTTATGTCGGTACTCGAACTTATAGATACTAACCATAACAAAGAAAAAAGAGTAGAGACTGACAAGGTATCTTATTATCCCTCTCAATTTGTATTAAACCCCCATGAAACTAAAAATGTGCGTGTTCGTTATATGAAAAGAGCTTTACCATCAAAAGAGGAAGTTTTTCGTATTATTGCCCAAGAGCTAAATATTGACCTATCTGATAAAATGGCAAAGAGACTGGATAACAAAATAAAAGCAGAAGTAAAAATGAGATTTAGTTATGAGGGATTACTATTTGTTCGACAACCAGATAATAAACCAAAACTCTCTATCTCTAAAATAAAAAAGAGTCCAAACGGAGTAATAGTTGAGATTTATAATAGTGGTGAAGCAAGTGCTATTCCTAATGGTGAGCTTTATAACTATATTGTAACAACGATAAATCATAAAGTATATACTCTAACTAAAGATGACTTAAAAGGGGCAGAATTTAGGAGAGTTCTTCATGGCAAAAGCAATCAATTTTTACTCAAAAATATCTCTTCTATTCCTATTAGTGATATTCAAACTATTCAATTAGAGAAAAAATGAAAAAGTTATCACTTCTTCTACTTATAACTATTTGGTTGCATGGGTTTGGATTTCCAATTACTACACCTATAGACCCTATTATCAACTGTTTGGAGGTAGGAGATAGTTCAGGACAAGAGTGTTCTGGTAATGAGATAACAATGAATGATATAGATATAGACTTTACTACCGTAATGAAAGTAGGACAAAGTAACTTAGAGGTAGTTAGTATTCCTATATATGTTGATACAGATTCTAATGATAAAGTTAGTATGATTATCACTGATGAGAGCGATTTACAAAATAGTGATGGTGAGAGTATCGATTTTTCAATGGAGTATATCTCCAAAAGTAGTGGCTCGACTCAAACTATTAGTAGTGGAGTGGCTTTTACTATATTGGATGAGGGAGAGAGTGGTAGAGATGGTGATACGGTAGTGGGAAATATCCGTATTATTATCGATTCTCTTTTGGATACTCAAACTATGGGAACTTATAGCTTTTCTAAAAAAGTAAAAGTAAAACTGGGAGATATAGAGGAGTCTCTTGATGCTGATTTTGATGCCAAAGGAGAAGTTGAACAGGTAAGTGTTGTAGGATTTAGCTCTATGTCTTCTTTTCAAGAGGGAGTTTTTTTTGTTGATTCGACTGTTGATTATGGTGATTTTAAATTAAATGAAAACAATGAAAAAAGAGAAGATGTTTTTGTCAAAAACAATACCAATGGAGCAATAAAAATTAAATTTAATACTTCTCCTTTAGTCCATACTCTTGACAATAATTATCAAATTGATATGAGTTATTACTATAAAGCTGATGGAGATAGTGAACAAGAGATAGAAAATGATACCTATTTTACTATAAGTAGTGGCAAAAATGGAGGGGATAAAGTCGGAGAGATGAGATTTGTAACAGAACCTCTAACCAAAGCTCTTCTGGCAGGAGAGTATAGTGCTACTTTAAATGTTACGGTTAGTGCCAATTAGATGCAAAAGAGTATTACTGTTTTTTTTATGAGTTTTTCTCTACTTTTTGCAGAGATGAGTTTAGAGGAGAAAAATGCTCTACTTAAAGCTAAACTCTTATCTCAACACCCACCCAAAAAACAAAGCAAAAAAATCTATCTACCTCTTAGAGTTAATAAAATCTTACAAGATGAGGTTTTGGTTAAAATTGATAATCATGATAAGATATGGATTACAAAAGAGACTCTTTTATATATCGCTTCACTACTCAAAAAAGAGTATCAAAAACAGTTTATTATTAAAACTAATGCTGATGGGTTTGCCCCACTTTCACAAGTTGAACAGCTGGGAATAAAAAGCAGATACAATAGCCAAAAGGTGCTTATTGATATATATCTCCCAGTTCAGCTCAAAAAGGCTTCAGTTATAAATTTGGGTCATAAGTATCGCTATGATACCAATAACTCTATACTTCCCGAAAAGTATTCAGGAGGGGTAAATCTCTATCTAAATGAGCAGTATAACCCGATAGAAAATGATGAAAATTTCAATCTCTCTTCTGAACTATTTTTAAATATCAAAGATACCCTACTGGAGGGGCGAGTAAATTATTATGAAAAAGAGAACCGATTTGAGAGAGGAAGAGTAAGGCTTATTCATGATGATAAAGCTCATCAGTTACGCTATGAATTGGGAGATATATATCTACCAACAGATAAAAGAATGTCTCATATTGAGGGATTTGGTGTAAGTGTGGAGAAAAATTTAAATATTGGAGATAGCTATAGACAGCGAAATAGCACTCGTATTAACTCATTTGAGTTTTTTATCCAAAATCCAAGCCGTGTAGAGATTTATATCAATGGACATTATCGAAATAGCATTAGATTAAAAGCAGGAACACACAACCTCTATGACCTTCATCTCTCGACAGGTATCAATAAAATAAAGCTAAAAATTATAGAAGATGGAGGAAAAGTAGAGACTATTGAGTTTAATGATTTTCACTATAGTGAGATAGTTCAAAAGGGCTTTTTGGCTTATGGTTTGGGTGTAGGGATAGAGAGCCAAAGAGAGGAGGATAGATGGCATTATTATCATGATAAATCTATTGGTTCATTTTATATCAACTATGGTTTATTGGATAATATGACTATCAAAACAGCCATGCAAGGGGCTAATGGTTATCTCTCTAACGGTATCGAAACTCTTATAGGAACAAAATATGGTCTCTTTGATACCTATCTCATACGAAGCCAAAGTGACAATCAAAATGGCTATAAAAAAGGGATAGAGTATCGTACCAATATAGGAGCTTCCTCTTTTAATATAGGTTATGAAGATGTCTCCAAGGGATATTTGAGCTATAATTCAAACTCCAATCAAGCCTCTACTCTATATAGAGCCAATTTCTATACCCCAATTACTCAAAATATGAGTTTAGGGCTTTCGGCATGGGATTATGACAAAGAAGAAGATAGAGAGAGACAATATGAACTGCTATTACGCAAAAATTTTAGAGATTGGCAGGTAGAGTTTAATCTTGAACATACAGATAGTGAACAACAAAAAGATGAGGAGATAATCTCATTTACTATTGAGTATCAATTTAGAGATTACCGTAGCCGATATAAACATTATCTCAATGAAGATAAAGAGCAGTTGGATATTCGTTATAGAAATAGAGGTAGATATGGTTGGGATAGTGGTTTACAAGTGGATAACGATACCAAATCAACCCGTTATGCACTGGATGCTGATTATGCTGATGAGAAGTTTAAATTGGATAGTAGTTACCGTATCAATGACCCAAAACAGGGTAAACAAAATGAGATGCTCTCAATGCAACTCTCTACAGGAGTAGTCTTTGCAGGAGATAAAGCAACCATCTCTACACCTATGAATTCCAGTTTTATTATTGTTGATAATGATGATAGACTAAAAAGACCTTTAGGTATTGTGGGTTATCATAAAGATAGCCGTGCTAAATATGACACTTATGCTATTGAGATGGGAGATTATACTTATAGAGAACTTTTTGTTGATGAGTCACAGCTTGATTTTGGGATAGACTTGGTTCGTTCCAATGAAAAATTTGTAAGTAATTATCGAACAGGTTCACAGATGAATATAGATATTGATAACTTCTACTCCATAGAGGGATTTTTCTATGACAAAAAAACTAAACAACCTATTAAAAATAGAGCATTTAAAGTCTTTAATCCAAAAAGTGGCAAAAAGAGAATGAGCTTTACCAATCAAGATGGAAAATTTATTATTCATCATCTTGAAGCTGGAGTTTATAATATTACTTTTGTTCATCAAAGGGGTGATAAGGGTGTTGCAAGATATAGATTGGAGATAAAGCAGACTGATAAGAGTCTGCAAAATGTGGGTCGGATTTATTTGGAGATGCCCTAAATATAATCTATTAAGAACTGTTTTTTATAAAATATCATGCAAAGTATTAGCCTCTAGCATCCATTGATGTAATGCTTCCCAATCCTCATCTTCTATCATTTTTTTACAAAGTAACATCTCTTTGTTAAAAACCTCTATAGATTCTAATAAGTTTTCTCTATTTTGTCTAAATATATCTTCCCACATATTTGGGGAACTCTTTGCTATACGACTCATGCTCTTAAATCCTCCACCTGCTAATGCTACAATATTGGCTGAGTCTTCTTGTTTCATAACAGAATTAGCTAAAGCGTAACTAACGGCATGTGGCATATGAGAGATAAATGCAGCATGTCTATCATGCTCATTGGCATCCATAAATACTACTTTGGCTTTTATATCTTCAAATATACTGTTTGCCATATCTCTTTGTAACTCACCACTCTTTTCTATATCACAAACAACCATTACTTTATCTGTGTATAAATTTTCAACAGAAGCAGTTGGACCAAATTTTTCTGTTCCAGTCATCGGATGTGCTGTCACTACTAGTTTTCTCATCTCTTTTGGAATACTATTTGATATTTTTGATTTACTACTACCAAAATCTATAATAGTTGAATTTGGATTTATATCTTTTAATCTTTTGATTGTATCTATGATAGCATCAACTGGAATTGTTAAAATTATAACTGAACACTTTTTTATATCTTCAAAATTTTCAGCAATTTCATCTACTAGATTGAGTAATAGAGCCTCTTCTTGATGACTTTTATTGTGGTCATAACCAATAATATGATATTTTTGTGGAAATTTTTTTAATGCTAAACCTAAAGAACCACCCATCAAACCAAGACCTATAATTCCAATATTCATCTAATCTCCCTTATTTAATTAGTGATTATAGCACTTTTTTAGTGAAAAAAAGATACACTAATGCTTATTTTAATAACAAGATATATATTTAAGGGATTATTAACTATATGAATAAAATTCTACCACTATCAGTTGTACTAAGCTCAATACTTCTTTCTCAACCTATTACAAGAATAGAATATAAAGGTTTAATGCACCTATCAAAAGATGTTGCATCAGAAATTTCAGGAATTCACATAGGAGATGAATTTGATATTAACAAAATAGATGAATCTCTCAAAAAATTCTATAAACAGGGATATTTTTTGGATATATGGATTTCTGCAACAGATGATGGAGGATTGATTTATAATTTCAAAGAAAAATCTGCTATATCTAAGTTAGATATGAATGGATATAGCTCTGATGATGAACAAGAAGCTTTATTTATTGAGATAGGTCTAAAAAAAGGTGACTTGTATGACAAGAAAAAAATTGAAAGTGCAAAAAAGAAGCTAATTAAAAAAATCGAATCAGAGGGCTACTATGATACTGTGGTAGAGGTAACTGTTGAACCCAAAGAGGATAGTGTTGCTCTAACCTTTGATGTCAATAAAGGTGAGAAGATATATATTAAAAATATAGATTTTGAAGGTGCCAAAAAGATTGATACAGATGAATTAGAAGATGCACTAGCAAACCAAGAAGAAGATACACTAGGATGGCTACCTGGTCTTCATAATGGTGTAGCACATATAGACCAACTTGAATATGATGCTTTTAGAGCAAAAGATGTATATATGAAAAACGGTTATCTTGATGCACAAGTAGATGAACCTCTAATGCGTGTTGATAATGGTTCATACCTTGCTGATATAACATATCAAGTAAAAGAGGGAGAACAGTATCGTATAAATAGTGTAGAGATAGATGGTTTAGTAGATGGATTAAATGAAAATGATATATTAGATGATTTGAATTTAATAAAAGGCAAAATATTTAATATTGAAAAGCTTAGAAAAGATATATCTTTAATAAAAGAAAAAGTAGCAGACTTAGGTTATGCTTATGCAAAAGTAACACCAAATTTTAAACAAAATAAACAAAACCATACTGTTGATGTTCAATTTTTAGTTCAACCTGGAAACAAAGTATATATCAATGATGTTATCATATCTGGAAACTACTCTACAAAAGATAGAGTCATAAGAAGAGATATATATCTAGCACCAGGAGATTTATTTAGTCTTACTGATTTAAAAGATAGCAAAAGTACATTAGGAAGAAGAGGATATTTTGAAAAGATTGATATAGAACAACAAAGAGTTGATGCCAATAGAATAAATCTACTAGTCAAAGTCAAAGAGACTGCAACAGGAAGTATCCAAGCAGGTGGTGGATATGGTTCATATCAAAAATTCATGATTAATGCTTCTCTATCAGATAGAAACATATTTGGTTCAGGAATTAGCTCTAGTCTTAGTTTTGATTTATCTAAAGTATCGAGAAACTACTCCTTTTCTATCAATAATCCAAGAGTTTTTGATAGTGAATATAGTTTAGGTATGAATATATATAACAATAGTTATGAGTATCCAACCTATGAACAAGATACATTTGGAGCAGGTGCAAATGTAGGAAAACAACTAACTAGAAATCTATATGGATATGTTGGATATAGCTACAGTAAAAATGATATAGATGCAAATGAGACTTCTACTGATTTAGTTAGTAGTGTATTTAGCAATGAAGATTTAAGCTACACCAAAAGTACTATTACTGTAGGGCTATCTTATGATAGTACAGATGACTATTTTGTTCCTAGAAAAGGTATTATCTTGGGTGGAAGCATGAGTTACTCAGGAGTTGGTGGAGATGAGGAGTTTATAGCCTATTCAGGTAGATTTGGTGCCTACTATGGAGTAGAAGATATTATTGACTATGACTTAATCTTTAGATATAAACTACGAGCTAATATGTTACAAGATGAAGGACACATCTCTGGACCTGAGAAACTATTTTTAGGAGGAGTATCATCAGTAAGAGGGTATCAACCTTATACTATAGCACCATCAGAGTATGGAACAAATGAAGATGGAGAAACCACTAGAACTATCAAAGGTGGTAAAAAAAGTTTAGTAAATACTGTTGAAGCTAGTATCCCACTATCTGAAGCTGCTAGAATGCGTTTAGCATTTTTCTTAGATTATGGTATGATAGGAGAGGATAGCTTTGATGAAATTCGTAGAGCTGGTTATGGTGTATCACTAGAGTGGTACTCACCTATGGGACCAATTAATCTAGTATTTGCTAGAGCTAAAAATCCAGCTGAACTAGAGAGAACATCTAGCTTTGAATTTACTATGGGTAGAAAATTTTAAAAGTGATATTCAGGTAAAACCTGTTTATCTATAATCTCTAGCTTGATATGAGGTGGTCTCTCTATCTCTTTTAGCTTCTCTTTTGCTAGATAGAGTGAGTTATCTGCTTTTATAGTTAGATTATCTTTTTCTAATGAGAATTCAAACTCTTTTATAGATGAGTTCTCATGTAATGAGATAGATATAGAGTATATAAAACTCAAAATCTCTAACTCTTTTTTAGATGGTAAAAGTCGCTTATACTGTTTATAAATCTCTTTGTCATATAACCCTTTACCTCCAAATCTAAGCAGTAGTGCTGTTAGAATTATCTCTTTGTGTGTTACTCTATAGTTAAACTCCTGCATAGTTGCATAAAAAGCGTGTTGATAGGATTTATAGATATTAAAAGTATATCCTATAGGTGTAATCTCTACGGCATCTATTAAAGTCTTTAGGTATCTTTTTTTGATTTTATCTCTTTTGTGAAATAGTCTAAAGATAGACTCTACACTATTTTTTGCTCTCTCTGTATGGATACTATGAGTTTTGAACCTATCTAGGATACTAATAATACTAGGATTGATATCTTTTGGAAATCTGAAATCACTATCTTTTAAAAAATCATTTAAAAATACCCCTTCTCTAACCCCTACTCCACTAGTTATAACTCTCTTTGCACCAATAGAGTTTAAAATCTCTTGAAATATCAATGTACCCTCTCTAATAGTATCAAAACGAGCTTTTGATATATATAGATATCTTAGTAGAGATTTATTTGCTAATGCTATATTACTAAAATATTCTGATTGAGCTTTTACTTTATAACTAAAAGCGTGAAGTTTATCTAGTGGATACTCCTCTTTTTTCATAATAGCTTTGGCTAAAGTCCTAGCAGTACCACCTATACCTATTGCCTGTTTATCTCTAAAAGAAGATGGTAACTTTTCAAGCTCTTGTTTTATAAAATCTTTTGCCTCTTGCAGAGGTCTATTTTTATCAAAAAAAAGCTCTTTTAGTCTGACTGTACCTATATTTATAGAGTATGTATCTACTATTTGAGAGTTTTTGATTAGAGCCAAATCAGATGAACCTCCACCTATATCAATAGTGATACCATCTTCTATCTGTAGTAGATTTAATGCAGCTACTGCTCCAAATCTAGCCTCTTGTTTTCCATCTATAATTTTTATATCTAATTGAAGCTCTTTTTTTATCCATTTTGTAAATTCAGAACCATTGGGAGCGTCTCTAAGAGCAGAAGTCGCAACACATATAGTTTTGGTTACAGAGTAGAGTTTAATAGTGTTAATAAACTCTCTAAGAGCAAAATATGCTCTATTAATCCCTATAGGCTGAAGGTATCCATCTTTTTCATAGGCACCCTCTCCAATACGAACTTTTGATTTTTTTTCACAAATAAGATGAAAACCATATTGACTACTAGCCTCATAAATAACAAGTCTAGCAGAATTTGAACCAATATCTATAATAGCTGTAGTCTCTGACATATATTTCAAGCTTATAAAAGAGAGTACTTCTACTCTTCTGCTTCTAATTGTTGGAATTTAAATTTTAACTCTTCAACACTCTCAACATTATCAGGGTCAGAAATAATACAATCAACAGGACATACTGCTATACATTGAGGTTCATCATAATAACCAACACACTCTGTACACCTATCTGAATCGATAATATATATTGGGTCATTCTCCTCTATTGCTTCACTTGGACACTCTTCTCTACACGCATCACAAGCTATACACTCATCTGTAATTTTTAAAGCCATATTCTCTCACTTATATTAATATTATTTTTTAGCACTCCTTAAGTACCTAATTGATTTTATATCTTATCAAAGCTTATAAATAATTTAAATTATTAATGATTATGCAAAAATCTATCAAATGGAAATAAAATACTAGCAATTGCACCTTGTGTTCCATCTGTTCTATTTTTTAGAGATATCTTTACTCCCATAGATTCAGCTGCATTTTGAGCTAAAAAGAGTCCAAGTCCAGCCCCTGTCGATTCAGCAGAGCGTTTAAATGGAGCAAATAGATTTTCAGATTCATCAATACCTTTTCCTTCATCTATAACCTCTACAATAAAATTCTCCTCATCGGTTCTCACTGTAACAGTTACCAGTCCACCCTCTGGTGTAAACTTCAAAGCATTTTGAACAAAATTTTGAAATATGTGCATAAATAGCAGAGGTTGAATATTGATTATAAATCTCTCTATCTCAAAGTTATATATAAAATCTCTATTTTGAGAGTGAGCCAAAAGTTCATACTCTTCAGACTTTTGTGCTAGAAACCTAATAATATTTATCCTCTGTGGTTTTTCAAACTGCTGTCCCTCTGCTCGACCATACTCTAAGATATTATGAATCATATTGTTTAGTGTATCTATAGATTTTATATTCTGCTCAAATGTCTCTTTGTTCTCTTGTAGAAACTCTTTTGGGTCATACTTTTTTTTGTATTTCATAAGTGTTATCTGATTTTTGAGTTTCATTACAGCCAAAGGAGTTTTGAGTTCATGTGCTGTTCCTATATATAACTCTTTTCTATAGTTGATTGAAGTCTGTATCTTTGTAATCAAATCATTAAAGGCATCTCCCAACTGTTTAAACTCTGATGGCAACTGCTCTGTTTTTATAGGTTCAAGCAGACTCTCATTCATATTATAAAATTTATTTGTAATCAGATGTAGTGGTTGCATTATCTGTTTGGATAGTTTTGAGGCATAATATATAATAAAAAGAAAACCTCCAACTGTTACAAGTATCATAATCAGATATATATTTGTCAACATATCTTTTTCATCACTTATATTTTTGGTTAGAACAATTACTTTGCTTGAATTAGGATAGGGATAAGAGACTTTGATATAATCATTATTATTCATAAAAACTCTTTTTATGGGTAACTGATTTATATTCTCTTCTATAGTAACCTCTATACCAAATATCCTTTTGAGGTTAAAAGTATCTAATTCATTTAAAAGTTCTTTATTATCTGGATAGTATTGTACGATAGTAGCAGCTTGTTTTTGGAGGGTTCTTTCTGTATTTTTTGTTATATAAGAGGATAACATATATGATACAAATATCATAATAGCAATGAGCATTGCTGTCATTACGACAACAATCTCAATGAAAAAACTACTACCTAAGCTCCTTTTGGAAAGCAAAATCTATAACCCCTTCTTCTCACTGTTTCTATAGTGGTAATATTTAATGGTTTATCCATTTTTTGTCTAATCTGATTAATAGCAACCTCAATTACATTTGGTGTTACTAGTTCAGGCTCTTCCCAAATAGCATCAAGTAGTTGCTCTTTTGATACGATTTGGTCTTTGTGCATCGCTAGGTGTGTTAGAACCTCAAACGGTTTACCTTTTAGTTCAATCTCTTCACCATCATAAATAATTCTCTCCTCTTCAGGATTAATAATAAGATTATCTACTTCAATAATATTTGAACCACCAAATCTAAGCTTTGCTTCAATTCTAGTAGTCAATACTTCAAAGTCAAATGGTTTTCTGATAAAATCATCAGCTCCAGCTCTGAGTGCTTCAATCTCACTCTCTCTATCATCTCTAGCTGAGAGAATTATAACAGAAGTTTTTGGTGCTTTCTCTTTTAATTTAACAATTATATCAATTCCATTACCATCTGGTAACATCCAGTCCAATAGCACCAAATCATAATTTCTAATTCCTAAATAATATTCACCATCTTTGATATTTGCTGCTACATCGTTTTGAAATCCAAACTCTTTAAGTCCGTCAGAAAGTGTTTTGCTTAAAGTTACTTCATCTTCTATAATTAATATTCGCATTTTATTTAAAACTCCTTGTTTAATATTTTTTTAATATTATAACACAAAAATATTATAGTTTAAAGTTTTTTTAAATATTTTTCGTTAAATTCTAAATATTTTTCAATTATTTTATATTATTGGCTGTTAATAGTAATTAATTCCATGATTTAGATAAAGCTACACGGGCGTTTTTGATAATATCAGGTTTTGAGATTTTTAAATATAGAGATACAACTTGTGGGTAATCCCTCAATATAGTTTCACCTATCTCCTCTATAGCATCTTCAAGTAGCTTATATTCTCTCTGGATTAATAGATTTTCTATCATATTAATTACGATAGAGTAATCAATAAAAGAGTTTTCTGTATAATTATAGTTAATTTTTGTCTCAACTATAACTGTCTGTTTAGAAGTACGCTCAAAATCTAAGATACCAATGATAGTATCTATAGTTAACGCCTCTATATGTATAGTCATACTACTTTAGCTTCCTCTTTTTTGAAAAGTCTAATGATATTTGGAATATGTTTATAAAAGATAATAAAAGCGATAATCCATATAGGAGCATGAGAGTGAATTTCAGGCATATCAGGATGTATTATATATGATGATATCAATAGAGCTACTAAACCTATAAGAGAAGAGAGAGATGATATTTTAAGTGCTTTTCCTGCTATAAACCATACAGCTATAGCAATTAGTGCCTCAACTGGTACCATAACTAGTAGTACTCCAAATCCAGTTGCAACCCCTTTTCCACCTTCAAATCCCAAAAATGGACTAAAACAGTGTCCTATAACACTAAGAACAGCCAATGTCCACAAAACACTACCATCTGCACCTAATGCTTTAGCTATTAAAATAACAACTGCACCTTTTAGAGCATCTAAGGCAAATGTAGCTATAGTTAATTTTTTTGCTAATGCTGGGTCTTTGGCTTTGACCACTCTTAGTACATTAGTAGCTCCAATATTTCCACTACCTTCTTGACGAACATCTACTCCAGCAAAAATTTTTGCCAATATAAAACCAAAAGGTATAGCTGCTAACAGATAAGCTATTATGTATAGTGCTATATTTAAATTCATGGGTATTCTCCATTTTTTATCGCAATTCTAACGAAAAATATACTATTTTAACATTAAGGGGTATCTTATTTTTAATTCTGTATAAATACACATTCATCTCTCGGGGTGCTACGCAAAGTAGCTGAGATAGCATGTATTGCTAGTCCGTTGAACTTGAACCGATTAATATCGGCGTAAGGAAGAGATTGTATTTAACTTAATATCATATAATTATCTACAATTCTCTCTTTATGAAACTTTAAAATAAAAGAGAAATTATGAATAACTACAAAGAGACACTAACAACATCAAATGAACTACTAACAAGAGAGCCACTTCCTGCCTCTACCAAAATATATCTAAAAGGTAAAATACACAAAGATATTAGAGTTCCAATGAGAGAAATCTCTCTAAGTAATGGCACAAAATTAGCTGTTTATGATACATCAGGAGTCTATACAGACCCTACAGTTAAAATTGATGTAGGAGACGGAATTCCTGCTATTAGAAAAAAATGGATAGAGGCTCGTTGTGATGTAGAGGAGTATGAGGGACGAATAATGTCGCCTAATGATAATGGCTACTCTACAGACGAGCAACTAGATTTTGTTACAGCAGGTGCAAAAGGACTTGTAAGAACTCCTCTAAGAGCAAAAAAAGGTAAAAATGTCACCCAACTTCACTATGCAAGAGCTGGAATTATCACGCCAGAGATGGAGTTTGTAGCAATTCGTGAAAATCAAAATTTGGAAATGACCAAAGAGTATTTGAACGATAAAGATAGAGAAGAGAGATTAAAAGGTGATAGTATGGGTGCAAATTTACCAGAGAAAATAACTCCAGAATTTGTGCGAAAAGAGATAGCAGAGGGTCGTGCAGTTTTACCTATCAATATCAATCATCCTGAGGCAGAACCTATGATTATTGGTAGAAACTTTTTAGTCAAAGTCAACTCAAATATAGGAAATTCTGCTACATCATCATCAATTGCCGAAGAGGTAGAGAAGATGGTATGGTCAACTAGATGGGGAGCTGATACGGTGATGGATTTATCAACTGGTAAAAATATTCATACCACACGAGATTGGATTTTGAGAAACTCTCCTGTACCTATTGGAACTGTCCCTATCTATCAAGCCTTGGAAAAAGTAAATGGAGTAGCAGAAGATTTAACATGGGAAGTGTTTAGAAATACTCTCATTGAACAAGCAGAGCAAGGAGTTGACTATTTTACTATTCATGCAGGACTTCTACTTCATCATATACCAATGACTGTCAAAAGAGTAACAGGAATAGTAAGTCGAGGTGGCTCCATCATGGCAAAATGGATGATAGCTCATCACAAAGAGAACTTTTTAAATACACATTTTGAAGAGATTTGTGAGATTATGAAAGCCTATGATATTACATTCTCTCTAGGTGATGGATTGAGACCAGGTAGTGTAGCCGATGCAAATGATGAAGCACAGTTTGCTGAATTAAAAGAGCTAGGACGGCTTACAAAAATCGCATGGAAACATGATGTTCAAACTCTAATCGAAGGACCAGGTCATGTACCAATGCACATGATAAAGGAGAATATGGATAAACAACTAGAGTATTGTCACGAAGCTCCATTTTATACACTTGGACCACTTGTAACTGATATAGCACCAGGATATGACCACTTTACATCAGGAATAGGTGCGGCTATGATTGGTTGGTTTGGATGTGCAATGCTCTGTTATGTAACACCAAAGGAGCATTTGGGACTACCTGATAGAGAAGATGTAAAAGAGGGACTTATTACCTATAAAATATCTGCTCATGCGGCAGATATTGCCAAAGGACACCCAGGAGCAAGAGCTAGAGATGATGCCATGAGCAAGGCTAGATTTGAATTT
>Ga0256843_1001550_pt1 | contig 17951 bp, 21 predicted proteins | sample AlvinellametaG_FD_191572 | JGI IMG/M metagenome (GOLD analysis project Ga0256843, IMG submission 191572) | Pompeii worm associated microbial communities from hydrothermal vent at the East Pacific Rise, Pacific Ocean - Alvinella | ecosystem: Host-associated > Annelida > Integument > Unclassified ... | reverse complement strand
AATTATCGAAAAGTCACAGATGAGTGCGGATGAGATCATGATGATTATGGATATCATGCAGTATCAGGATATACACCGCCAGAAAATCGAACGTGTTATCAATGTCATGAGAGCGTTGTCAAAATACATGAACTCTCTGTTCGAGTCTAGTGTCGATGACTCTCAGCGTGTCAGTTCTGCGGTACATATTCAGGGTGATACCGATACGGACAATGTCGTTACTGAAGATGAGATCGAAGCGTTACTCGCAAGTTTCGGTCAAAAGTAAGGATAGTATAAACAAAACCTGTTATAGTGGCACAAAAACGCTATAACAGGATGGTTATAATTGAAAAAAGCTGAACTTCTTTCTCCTGCAGGAAATTTCGAAAAACTTAAAATCGCACTTGCTTACGGGGCTGATGCCGTTTACGGCGGTGTCAGTCACTTTTCGCTTCGTATTCGCTCCGGTAAAGAGTTTACCTACGAGAGTTTTGCCGAAGCGATAGACTATACTCATGAACAGGGTAAAAAAATCTACGTTACCGTCAACGGTTTTCCTTTTAACAACCAGCTCAAAATGCTGGGTGAGCATATCAAAAAAGTAGCGGCGATGAAGCCGGATGCTTTGATTGTCTCCACTCCCGGTGTGATCAAAATGGCAAAAGATATCGCCCCTGAAATTCCCCTGCATCTTTCTACGCAGGCAAATGTACTCAACTACCTCGATGCCGAAGTCTTTTACGATATGGGTGTCGAGCGGATCATCGCCGCGCGTGAAGTGAGTCTCAAGGACCTGGTAGAGATCAAAAAACATTTGCCCGATCTTGAGATCGAAATCTTCGTGCACGGTTCGATGTGTTTTGCATATAGCGGTCGTTGTCTGATAAGCTCTTTGCAAAGCGGACGTGTACCAAATCGTGGAAGTTGTGCTAACGACTGTCGTTTTGACTATACACTTTATGCGGAAAACCCCGATAACGGAGTGCTCATGAAGATAGAGCAGGATGAAGCGGGTACGCATATCATGAACGCTAAAGATATGAATATGGCTGCACACGTCAATGAGATCCTGGAAACGGGTGTGATCGATTCTCTGAAAATCGAGGGACGTACGAAAAGCCCTTATTATGCTGCGATTACGGCAAGAACGTATCGTCAGGCGATCGATGACTTTTATGAAGGCAAGTTTGATGCCAAAAAGTATGAAGAAGAACTTTTGACAACCAAGCACAGAGGCTTTAGTGATGCTTATCTGTTCCAGCGTCCGCATGACAGAGACGATACGCAAAATCTCGAAACGGCGATGAGTGAAGGAACGTATGAAGTAAGCGGACTGGTGCAGGAAGACGGGATGCACTTTATGTGTAAGTATAAAACCTATCCCCATACACCGATAGAACTGATCGCACCGCCTCATGAAGAGATCGTACCTGTGGAAAATGAACTGGGTAAAATCTACACACAAGATGGAAAATGGTGGATCGAGTTTTATAAAATCATCACCAATACCGATAAAGAGCTTGAAAGCGTACACAGCGGTTATACGTTACCGATCAGATTACCGGGTAAATTACCTGCCTTTTCCATTATGAGGCAAAAAGTTTTATAACTATTGTAAAAATATTTGATAAATTGTCGATCTTTCTTATATGGAAAGAGATGTAAACAAATATCATATTCTTATTGTCGAAGACTCGAGAACACTTGCGAAGTACTTGGTTCGTAAGCTACATACGTTGATCGAAAACGTGCAGATCGATGTTGTATCCACTTACGATGCTTTGCAAGAGATGTTGCAGAAAGAAAAGAGTTACGATCTTGCTCTTTTGGATATCTATTTACCCGATATGCAGGATGAAGAGTTGGTGGATTTTGTTCTTTCTAAAAAGATACCCGCCGTGGTTATGACAAGTGATCTGGATACATCTCTTTATGAAAAATTCATACAAAAAAATATCGTCGATTTTGTTTTGAAAGATTCCGCCGAATCTTTGGAATATCTTGTCAATCTAACATCGCGTTTGTTACAAAACAGCAAAACGACCGTATTTGTCGTAGATGACTCGAAAGTGGTACGCACACAGATACAAAACTATCTTGAAAACCAGCTTTACACCGTTAAAACGGAAGCCAATCCTGTTAAAGCACTTGAATATCTGGAAAACGACAAATCCCGCGAAATCTCTATCGTGATCAGTGACTATTATATGCCTGAGATGGATGGTGTCGAGTTTTTACAAAAGCTCAGACGTTGTAAGAAAAAGGATGAGTTGGGGATCATCGGTGTCTCTTCTGATACCCAGAGTGCTACGATGTTTTTGAAGTATGGTGCAAACGACTTTATCAACAAACCTTTTGACAAACAGGAGTTTGTACACCGCGTGAACAATCTGGCACAAAGCTTGGAAAATGTCGCTAAACTCAAAGCCTTTGCAAATCAGGACTTTTTAACCAAGCTTTGCAACAGAAAATACTTTTTCGAACAGGCGCAGCACTATTTGAAAAAGGTAAAAAAAGAGGATGAGTCGTATGCCGTTGCGATGATTGACATTGACAACTTTAAAAGTGTCAACGATACCTACGGACATGATATCGGTGATAAAGTGATCAAAGCGTTGGCAAATGTACTCAAAGGCAAGACCAAAGGGGAAGATTTGGTTGCGCGTTTCGGGGGAGAAGAGTTTTGTCTGCTTTTGAAGAACATTCCTCCCGTCTCTGCCGAGGCATTTTTTAAACAAGTATGTATCGATGTCAGTCAAACGGAGGTGGAAGTGGACGTGGGACGTTATATCAACTTCACCGTTTCCATCGGTTTGGAAACCGAACCTCATGAAAATCTTGACGATATGATCAAACAAGCGGATATTTTCCTTTACGAAGCCAAACAAAACGGCAAAAACAGAGTTGTTACCCACGCAAGCGAGCCGGTATCTTAAAATACAAAGCACAAATTTGCTAAAATCTCCTAAAATAGTGATATTAGGAGATTGTTTTGAAATTCGTATCGATTATTCTCGGTAGTAAAAGTGATTATGAAGTTGTCAAAGAGTGTGCCAACACCCTTGAAAAGTTTGGTGTTTTACATGAACTTGTCATCTCTTCTGCACACAGAAGTCCCCAAAGAACCCATGCTTATGTCAAAGAAGCCGAGGAGAAAGGTGCGCGTGTTTTCATAGCAGCAGCAGGTATGGCGGCACACCTTGCCGGTGCGATCGCTGCGATCACCATCAAGCCTGTCATCGGTATCCCTATGAAGGGTGGTGCGATGGACGGTATGGATGCGATGCTCTCAACCGTTCAGATGCCCGCAGGTATGCCTGTGGCAACAGTTGCCATGGGTAAAGCCGGAGCGGTCAATGCCGCTTATCTTGCGATGCAGATTTTAGCGCTTGAAGATGACGACTTGAAGATCAAACTCGAAGAAGATCGTATCTTAAAAGCTAAAAAAGTAGAAAGCGATTCTGCTGATATCGAGGTAAGGCTCTAAAGATGGCACTAGAGTGGGAAGAAGAGTTAAACGACGAGATCTTCGAAGAAGAAGTCGATCTTGATCGTGACAAAAAAGTTCTTCCCCTCGTGACTGCCGAGTTTGTCAAAGAGAGTTTCAACTCTGTTTTGGCACTTCATGAAGAGATCATCACCTCCAAAAATGAGCAAATCAAACAACTTCAGGAAGAGAACGCCTTTTTGAAAGAGTCTTTGCTGATGGTACAAAAGCTCTATGAAGAAGATCGTGAACTGTTAGGTCTTTTGAAAAAAGAGATCTATGATCTTCAGGAAGAGCTGGAATTTACACGTCGTAAATATAAGATGATGTGGAATCAGGCGATCGAAAACTACTCCAAGAAAAAATAGTTGCAAAAATTTATGCAATCCGGTTTACACGAATATTATAAATTTGCTATAATGCCAGCGAAAAAATTTTGAGGAGGGTTTCATGAGTGAAGAGAAAAAGAAAAGACAAAAACGTGTTGTTCTGTTTACTTCTCCTTCATGTCACTGGTGTACGGTAGCCAAACAACATTTTAGAAAACACAATATCAAATTTCGCGAGATAGACATTACCAGAGATCAAAAAGCGGCAAAAGATTGTGAAAACCACGGGTGCCGCGGTGTACCTGTCGTACTCGTCGGAAGCCGCTGGATTTGCGGGTTTGATCAGAAAAAAATAGATAAAGAGTTAGGAATTTCATGAACCAACAAAGTAAACCTTTAAACTTCTCACAAATGCTTTTAAAACTTCAGACCTACTGGGCGGATCAGGGGTGTGCGATTGTACAGCCGTACGATATCCCTGCCGGTGCGGGTACGTTTCACAATGCCACTTTTTTAAGAACGCTCGATCCGACACCGTGGTCGGCTGCTTATGTCGCACCTTCACGCCGTCCTACAGACGGGCGTTACGGTGAAAACCCGAACCGTTTGGGTGCGTACTATCAGTTTCAAGTCATCATTCAACCAAGTCCGGACAATATTCAAGAGCTTTATCTTAAAAGTCTTGAAGCACTGGGATTGGATCTGAAAGATCATGATATTCGTTTTGTTGAAGATAACTGGGAGTCTCCGACACTAGGTGCCTGGGGGCTTGGCTGGGAAGTCTGGCTGGACGGTATGGAAGTGACGCAGTTTACCTACTTTCAGCAAGTAGGTGGTTTCCCATGTGATCCTGTCGCCGTGGAGATCACTTACGGAACAGAACGTCTGGCAATGTATCTGCAAAATGTAGACAGTGTCTATGACATCGTCTGGAGTGAAAACGAACATGGTGTGACGACATATGGTGATGTACACAAACGCAGTGAGTATGAGTTTAGTAAATACAACTTCGAAGTTGCCGATACCGATATGCTTTTTAAACATTTTGACGACTATGCAAACGAGTGTAAACGTTGTTTGGATGAGAAACTTCCTTTACCTGCATATGACTACTGCCTTTTGGCATCACATACCTTCAACACCCTCGATGCCAGAAAAGCGATCTCTGTAACGGAGCGTCAAAACTACATCCTCAAAGTGCGTGAACTTGCCAAAGGGTGCGCGGAAGTGTATAAAGAGAGTTTGGAAGAAAAAGCAGATGCAGCTGAAGCAACTTCTTGAGATTTTAGACGAACTCAGCCCTTTTGAACTTCAGGATAGCTGGGATAATAGCGGTTTGATCGTCGGGGAGTTGTCTCAGCAAGTCGGACAGATATATCTGAGCCTGGATATCGAAGAAGAGGTGCTTCATGATGTGGAAGAGGGGAGTGTGCTTATCGTACATCATCCGCTTATTTTCAAAGGACTCAAACAAGTTGATTTTAGCAAATATCCTTCCAATATCCTGAAAACTGCTATCAAAAAAGATATCGCTATCATCGCGATGCATACCAACTATGACCAGACCCATCTGAACCGTTATGTACTGGAAAATGTTTTGGGATATCGTGTTGATGAGGTAGATGGTTATCTTGCCTATTTTCAGGTTGATAAACCTTTTGCCGTTTTTGCAAAAGAGGTGGCGGATAAACTGGGGCTTGATCCTGTGCGTGTGGTGGAGGGGACTTCTCATATAAACCGTGCTGCACTTTGTACAGGTTCGGGTGCAAGTTTGCTTCCGATGCTTCAGGCGGATTGTCTTTTAACCGGTGATATCAAATACCATGAAGCACTGGCGGCAAAAGAGGAGAAAAAAGCCTTGATCGACATCGGTCACTACGAGAGTGAACGCTATTTTGCGCAATCTTTACAAAAAGAGTTGCAAAATAAGGGTTTAAATGGTATAATCGCGAATTCTAAGAACCCATTTCGCTACATCAAAGGATAATCAGACTATGAATCCATATATCAAACAGCTTGTAACATTGGCGGAGATCGATAAAAAAATCGACGCATATGAGCCTAAGATCGCACAGATCAGAACAGGTTTGGATGCCAAGCTTCAGGAACAACAAGCACTTCAAAATCAAATCGTACAGTATGAAGAAGAGCTTACGGATATCGAACAAAAAAGACAAAAAAACGAAGCGCACCTTGCCGAGTTAAATGAAAAACTAAAATCATTCGAGCAAAAAAGTGCTGCGATCAAAAGTGAAAAAGAGTTAAAAGCGCTACAACTCGAAGAAGAGATCGCAAAAGAGCAAGTTGCATTTGCAAACGAAGAGATCGAGCGTCTCGAAAAACTTGCCGAGCAGAAAAAAGAGATGATCGAAGAGGCAAAAGCGAAAATCGAGCAAATGAGAGAAGAGCTTGAAGCTTTGCAAAAAACGACAGAAGAAGAAGTGGCAAAAATCGAACAGGAACGTTTGAAAGTTTTTGAAGAGAAACAAAAACTTCTTTCCGAAATGAATCAAAATATCATCGTCTATTATGAAAAGATCAGAAGATGGGCAAAAAATACAGCAGTGGTTCCTGTACGTAAACAAGCGTGTTATGGATGTTATATGCGTATCAACGACCATACGTACTCCAGTGTTATCAAAGGTGAAGAGATCACTTCTTGCCCACACTGCGGTAGAATTTTGTATCTTGAGTCTCAGTTCAATAACGAGGAAGAGGAGCAATCAGAGGAGAGCGCAAGTCTCTAAGCGCACACTTTTGTGTTTACCTTTCTCTACTTAACGATCGGATGGGTCGCATATGTGGCGGCGCTTCCGTTTCTTATATTACTCTCTTTCACTCCCAAATACCGAAAATCTATACCTGCACGTTTTTTTCTGTGGAAAAATCCATCCTTTGAAAACGAGGCTATCTGGTTTCATGCCTGTTCTCTGGGAGAAGTCAAATCTTTAGGCGCTATTTTACAAAGGCTCTCTCATGAAGCAAATCTTTCGGTCATCACCCATACCGGATACGAAGCGGCAGGGGCGATGAAGGTGGTACGCAGGTTTTTGCCTTATGAAATCTTTTTGCCGTTTTGGGTGCGAAAGCAAAAGGCACTGGTGGTGCTGGAAGCGGAACTTTGGTATATGCTCTTTTATATTGCCAAAAAAAGAGCTACCAAAACCTTTTTGCTCAATGCCCGCATCTCGGATCGCTCTTATAGTCGTTATAAAAAGTTTGCATGGTTTTATCGTAAGATTTTTGAAAATGTAGATGTTGTATTTGCCCAGAGTGAAAAAGATGCAATACGTTTAGAAGAACTTGGTGCAAAAGAGGTAAAAGTGACGGGTAATATCAAAGCCTTTCATCAAATAGCGGTTACGAAACAACTTTCAAAACCTGCAAAAGAGTTGGTGGTTTTGGCAAGTACGCATGAAAAAGAGGAGATGCTTTTACTGCAAAGGTTAAACTTTGCAAACAGGGTAGTGGTGGTTGTACCAAGGCACCCCGAGCGGTTTGGACGTGTAGCGGAAGAGGTAGCGCGTTTTGCAAAGGAGAAGGGTCTCTCTTTTGGGCTTTACTCCAAAGAACAGGTATTTGAGAAAGATATCGTCGTGGTAGATCAGATGGGACTTTTGATAGATATCTATGCTATAGCCGATGTGGTGCTTTTGGGTGGCTCTTTTGTAGAGGGAGTGGGTGGACACAACCCTCTTGAACCGGCACATTTTGGGGTGAAGCTTTTAAGTGGAAACTATATTTTTAACCAACAGGCACTTTTCCCATTGGTGGAAAATGTTGTTTTTACAGATGTAGACGCTATCGAAGAGGCGATTGCCCAGGCAAAGCCTTCGAAAATCGCCGGTAAAGTCGATATCGAACCTATTGTGGAGGCGTTAGAGAATGTGGTATGAAATGAAGGAAGATTGTGTTATCTTTCGTATCAAAGCAGTGCCCAACTCGAGTAAAAACGTAGTATCGGGTATCCATGACGATGCATTGAAAATCAAGATCAAAGCACCGGCTGTCGAGGGTGCGGCAAATAAAGAACTGGTAAAATTTCTCTCCAAGCTTTTTAAAGTTTCAAAAAGTGATATTGTGTTTATAGGCGGGGAGACCAGCAAACAAAAGCGGATAAGTGTACCTTTGAATGAAAAAGTGCAGACATTTATTCAAGCGTTAGAAAAGGAAATATAGATGCAGGAAAAAGCATATAAACTACTCGCTGTTCAGGAAGGTATCACCAACCGTTCGGCAAAAGATTTGATCGACAACGGGCTGGTTTACAGCGGGGGTAAAAAAGTAGTGATGGCAAGGGCGTTGATGCCGGTGCGTACGACGTTTCGTATCGAAAAACCGTTAAAAATCAAAAAGATTTTCGAAGATGACAAAATCATCGTTATCGACAAACCGGCATTTGTTACCAGTGAGCAGATTGCCAAAAAACAGGGTGTACCGCTTTTACACAGACTGGACAAAGAGACAAGCGGTCTTTTGCTTTTAGTAAAAGATGAAGATTTTCAGAAAAAGGCGATAGAAGCGTTTCGAAAACATGAAGTGGATAAATCTTATGTGGCATGGGTACAGGGTGTTATCGCCGAAGAGATGCAAATAGACGCGCCGCTTTTAACCATCAAAAGGGGAGGAAGTGCATTTACCAAAGTTTCCAAAAACGGTAAAGAAGCGATCTCCATCGTCGAACCGCTGGAAGTACATGGTAAACGTACTAAAGTCAAAGTGACGATTAAAACAGGTAGAACACACCAGATCCGTGCACACCTCAAACATGCGGGATTTCCTATCATCGGGGATAGAACGTATGGTGGAAGACCGCATAAAAGAATGTTGCTCCACGCATATCATATCAACCTTTTGGGATATGACTTTACCGCCGATACCCCAAAAGATTTCTGGATCAATTAAGCAGAAAATAGGCTGCTGTGGTGACGATTATCGTCACGGCGGCATATTTGACTGCCGTACCGATGAGATTGCCTATTTGGCAACTGGTACATGAAGTATACTTTTTCCCCTCTTTGATACCTACGATGAAATATCCGATGATGAGCAAAACAATAGCGCCGGCAGCATATTTGTCAAATGTCCAGATGGATTGAACGGTCTCTTCTTTAAAGTTGAAAAGAGGTGTAAAGAGTGTAAGTGTCATGAAAAAGAGTACCTTTTGCATCATACTCGTAAAGTAGTCTTTCATGAATACTGTCGGGCAACTCTCAAAAGAACCGGGCATTCCCTTATTTGCAAGTTCCTCTTCCAGGATCTTTCTTTGACTTGCACCGACACGTGTGGCGATGGTGTCTCCGTATAGGTAGTCGATTTTTCTTTGCAGGACGATTGCCAGATCACCTTCGGCTTTGAGTGCTTTTTGTTCGCCGTGTCTGTCCTGATAGATAAGTCGGATCATTTCGTATCGATTGACAGTATGTGTCGTATTTGGAAAGTAGAGGGTCTCTTCTGTCGATTCGACGGAGCCTTTTTTACCGATGATACGAGGATTGACAATTTCAAGATAGCTACCGTCGTCCTGCTCTACAACCAGTACGGACATAGGGATGGCGATTTGAGTAGCTGCCATCGCTTTGACATTGTGTGCTTTCATAGTGTCTTTTAAATCCTGAATCACAGACGCAAGTGCTTCGTCGAATTTTCTCACGTCCGGTGCCGTGATGTTGATGCGTTTATCCGGATAGACTACGATATCTCTGACCATATATTCTCCCTTTTATAATATATTATTATAGTTTAAAATTTTAAACATTGGCTGAATGAAGGCACGTTTTAAAGGGTTTTTCTGTTAGACTTCGGTTATGAAAAACAGAAGTCTGGAAAAATTCAACAACCTTGTAGAAGCTTTACAAACCTTGCCGGGAGTGGGAAAAAAGTCCGCACAACGCTATGCGTATCATATGGTGCTTGGAGATTCGTTTTCGGCTTTGAAACTGGCTCATGCCATCGAAGATGCGGTGGCGCATATCCGTAAGTGTACGATTTGTAACGGTATTTGTGAAGATGAGATTTGCGAGATTTGTCTGGATGAGTATCGGGACAAAGAGAAACTGTGTGTGGTGGAAAGTGCCAAAGATATCATGATCATCGAAGAGAGTGTGGATTATGACGGGCGCTTTTTTGTGTTGGAAAGTCTGGATGAAGAACATCTGGAACAGTTGAAAAAATTGGTGGAAGAGGGTGTCAAAGAGGTGATATTTGCTTTTACACCTTCTTTGTCAAATGACTCTATCATCATGTATATCGAAGAGAAGTTGAAAGTGTACGAGATTAACTTTTCCAAAATCGCACAGGGTGTACCAACCGGTGTCAATCTCGAAAATGTCGATATGCTTTCACTCTCAAACGCACTCAAACAAAGAGTACGTCTTTAAATAAAAGCCTTCTTCATGAAGCGGGTGATCTCTTCTTGTGCATAACAGTGTCCGTAGAAGAGATCAAACGCGATAACCCCCTGATACAACAGCATTTCACTTCCGTCTTTACACGGTACACCAAATGCTTTTGCCATTTGTAAAAAAGGTGTGTTTTTATTGTAAATAACATCGATGGCGTATTTTGTATTTTCCAAAAGTGTGGAGATGATCTCTTTTGGTGCAGGGAGACTCTCATCCTGTAATCCTGCCGAAGTGGTATTGACAAGCAGATCGGAGGCAAAAGGTTTAAAACTTTCCCATGTATAGGTTTGAAAGCCGCGTTCATGAAAGTAGTCAAGCCGCCCTTGTGATCGGTTGATAATTGTCGTTTTGATACCCTTTTCTTTAAATATCGCAGCAAGAGCCTTCGCCGTACCTCCCGCACCAAGAATCGTTACGGAGTTGATCTTTCCAAAACTTTCGGCAGATTTGAAAAAACCCGGTGCGTCGGTGTTATAGCCGATGAGTTTACCGTCTTCCAAAACAATGGTATTGATCGCTTCGATTTGCTGTGCGATACCGCCTACTTCGTCACAGGCACGAAATGCCGCTTCTTTATGCGGTACGGTGACATTGACGCCTGAGAGTTTGAGCTTTAAAAAAGTCTCTTTCAAGCGATCAGGATCTTCTAAAAGATAACGGGTGTAGCAGTCACCGGTTTGCAACCCTTTATGTGCATAGTTGTGCATCAGTGGAGATATCGAGTGACTGACAGGATTGCCGAAGATGGCAAAAAGTTTGCGTTTACTTGGCATTGAGCTTTTCCAAAGATGCCATATTTGCGGCAAGTTTGTTCTGTACTTCCAGGTATTCCAACTCTTCCTTACTGTCTGCGACGATTCCCGCACCGGCTTGAAAGACTATCTTCTCATCATCGAGGTAGGCTGTACGGATGGCGATGGCGGAGTCCATATTTCCGTCAAAACCGAAATATCCTACCGCACCGCTGTAAAAACCGCGTTTGATACCTTCAAACTCTGCGATGAGTTCCATTGCACGGATTTTGGGTGCACCTGTCATCGTACCGGCGGTAAAAGTCGCGGCGAAGAGATCAAACATATCGTATTTTTCATCAAGTACGGCATCGATGTCACTGACCATGTGCATAACATGAGAATAGCGTTCTACACGCATCATTTCCGTTACTTTTACAGTGCCTGTCTTTGCCACGCGTCCGACATCGTTTCTACCAAGATCGATCAGCATCAAGTGTTCTGCACACTCTTTCTCATCGTTTAGCATTTCCTGTGCAAGTTCCGCATCACGCTGTGGTGTGTTTCCTCTGCGTCTGGTTCCTGCGATAGGGCGGAGCAGGATGTGTTTGTGATGAAGTCCTACCATCACTTCGGGTGAACTGCCCGCTATGGTAAACTCTTCATATTCGAGCAAAAACATATACGGAGAAGGGTTTTGACTGCGCAGTGTTCTGTAAAAACTGAGCGGATCTATCTTTGTATACTGGGTAAAGCGGTTGGACATAAGGATTTGAAATACATCACCGCTTTTGATCATCTCTTTGGACTTTGCAACCATCTCGAAAAAAGTCTCTTTGTCAAAAGCGAACTTTCCTTTTTCAGGATCGATAAGTGTGCGTTTCATATCGACATAGGCATACGGCTCTTTCAGGTAAGAGACGATATCGTCGAGCTTTGCTCCCATCGTTTTATCAGGTGTGATAAGGGTGAGGGTATTGGTTTTATGTGAAAAAGCCAGTGTCAGTTTTGGACGAACAAGATCGATATCGGGAGATCCTAGTTCATCTTTTAACGGATCCATATAAGATTTTAAAACCGGTTCAAAGATCTTAACTGCATCATATCCTATAAAACCGACAAAGCCGTCTACAAAGCCGATGTTAAGTTCTTTAGTAAGTTTTTGGTGGTGTTCAAAGTCTATATTTTGATAATATTTTTTCAGATAAACAAACGGGTTTTCTTCGATAGTTTCTGTAGAACCGTCTGTTTTTTGAATCGTTGTCGTTTCATCTTTGTATGTGATACGCTCACGCGCACCGATGAAAATAAAGCTGAAGTTGCCATCTTCGGTGTTGATGGCACTTTCGAAAAGAAGCGTGATCTCTTTTGGAAAACACTCTTTAAGTTTTTCGTATATTGCGATCGGCGTTAGCTGATCGAAGAGGAGTTGCTTCGTATACACGGTTATTTAACCCTGTATACGTAAGCGCTTGGATTGATGCTTGCCTGAACAGCCGGAAGCTTTCTTTTTGCCGCATTTTTGGAAGAGAAAGGACCGATTAGGATTTTCTTGATCTTCCTACCGTTTACTACTGTCGTATGGACGACATAGTCATAGCCGGCATTTTTGATTTTTTGCAGATATCTTCTGTCCGGAAAACTAGCCGTAGTAGCACCGACCTGAATAAAGTAACCACTAAGTGTAGAAAGTTTTGTACCTTGTGATACAGGAGAAACTTTTGTATCCACAATGATCTCTTTTGGTGGTTCGACAACTCTTTTTTTAGGTTTTGGAGCAGGTTTTACGATTTTTGTTTCGATGATTTTCGCTGCTTCCTCTTTTGTTTTTGTAACTTTTTGTGTCGTTTTCTCTTTGGTTTTTATCACGGATTTTGTAATCTCTTCAACTTTTTTGTCAAAAAGATCTTTGGTATCTTTCACAGCGGTTTTTGCTTTTTCTACGCTTTTTTCGACAGGTTTTTCAACTACTGCCGGCGCAGGAACAGGTTTCTCTTCTTCGGTGCTGTCTTGTGCTTTGAGTCTTCTTACCATCTCCTCAAATTTTAAGTCTGTTTCCGTAGCATCGTTGCTGATTGGTTCTTGCTGGAACAGGCTGTTTGTATCTTCTACTTTTTTACTGATCTGGTCGATCGACTCGTCTACCGGTTGTGTCATCTGCTCACCGACTTGTGCCAGTGTGTTGCTTTTGCTTTGCGGAGACTTGTTAAAGAGTTTCATCACTACCAGTGCCACTAAGAAAAGAAGAATCAAAGAAGCTGCAAAGAGCAGAATCTTTTTCGTTTTGTCGACATTGGACTTCTCTTTTTCCAAAACAATATCACTTAGATCGTTGGACTTTCCGCTCTGTTTTTTTAGTTTGTCTTCCATATCGTTTTCTCCTCTTTTGATACTTATTACTATTTTTTGCATATTTTATTTACATATGGCGTGCCCAGGAAGATCCTCGCTCTTTTGCATAGACTTTCTTAGGCAGGTTGAGTATGTTGAACTCTCTTGGAATATCCGCATTTGGGAACATCTTCCACTCTTTTGGAATTTTGGTCGCCAGTTTTGCCGAAAGGCTCTTTGCAAGTTGACACCCCTCCGCAAATGTAGTGTGTCCTTTATGAATATAGACATGCAGATGTCCCGGTGTCTTACTCTCATATGCCGTAAAGTTGAGATACCCTTCTTCCCGTAGTAAGAGCTGGAGTCTGTGCCAGAACCTTTCGGTATTTCTGCCATTGTAATCAAAAACGATATTTTCCACTTTATCTCTGTCGTTGATCAGAGAATGGGCGACTATGATTTTACCGTTGTCATAGTCGTTCATGACAGAACGGTTCAATGGTTTGTCTATACGCTCATACTTATCGAAGAAGAGTCGTCCCTTATAGTTGATTTTATTGACAATTTTATCTCTTTTGATCCAGTAGTGGTTGTTAATAATCTTGATAAGGGAGACATCTACATTATACATCTATATCATTCCTAATAAATCGGTCTATCATAAATGACGAACTTTTGTGCAAGTTCTTTCATCTCTTCTTTGATCTTTGCATGAAGATCTTTATCTGTTATATTATCCAAAACATCTGCAATTTTACCTGCAATAAGTTCAAATTCTTTTACTTTCATACCTCTTGCGGTTAAGGCTGGAGAGCCGATACGGATACCACTGGTCACAAACGGGCTTCTTGTCTCACCCGGTACGGTGTTTTTATTGACCGTAATTCCGGCATCTCCGAGTGCTGCGTCCGCATCTTTACCACTAAATTCTTTATTTAAGAAAGAGACGAGTACAAGATGGTTGTCCGTACCGCCGCTGACTACATCATAACCTCTGTTCATGAGTACTTCTGCAAGTACTTTAGCGTTTGCTTTGACATCTTTTGCATACTCTTTCCACTCCGGTTTGAGGTTTTCACCAAAACCTACCGCTTTACCGGCGATTACATGAACTAGTGGACCACCCTGAATACCCGGGAAGATGGCAGAGTTGATCTTCTTTGCGATATTTTCGTCATTGGTCATAATCATACCACCTCTTGGACCTCTGAGCGTCTTATGTGTAGTAGTTGTTACGACATCACAGTGAGGGAACGGGCTAGGGTGTTCACCTGCTGCAACAAGTCCCGCGATATGTGCGATATCGGCAAATAAAATCGCACCTACTTCATCTGCGATCTCTCTAAACTTTGCAAAGTCGATTTCTCTCGGATAGGCACTTGCACCACAAACGATGAGTTTAGGCTGGACGATTTTTGCGATATCTCTGACACGGTCATAGTTGATACGTCCGTCAAGTTCTACACCGTAGAAAAAGCTGGAGTATGTTTTTCCGGAGCTGCTGACTTTACTACCGTGTGTAAGGTGTCCACCGTGGCTTAGATCCATACCGAGGATTTTATCGTATGGTTTTAGAAGAGCCTGATAAACACCTTGATTTGCCTGTGAACCGGAGTGTGGTTGTACGTTGGCGAATTTACATCCGAAAAGTTCACATGCTCTGTCGATAGCGAGTTGCTCCACTTCGTCGGCAAATTCACATCCACCGTAGTAACGTTTGTAAGGATAACCTTCTGCGTATTTGTTGGTGAAGATACTTCCCATCGCTTCCATAACGGCAGGTGACGTGAAGTTCTCACTGGCAATCATCTCAAGGTGATTGGTTTGTCTCTCAAGCTCTTTTTCTAAAATTTTAAATACTGCGGGATCTTGTTGTTCCATAAAGTACATTTTATTTTTCCTTCTTTGTTTCTGTAGTTTGTTTTTCTTCGTCTGTTTCCTGCTGCTGTTTCAGCGGTTTCATTGCAGGGAATAAAATCACGTCGCGAATGGAGTGTTGGTTCGTCAAAAGCATCGTCAGACGGTCGATACCGATACCTTCACCGGCTGTCGGCGGCATCCCGTAGCCGAGTGCATGGATATAGTCTTCATCCATTTCATGGGCTTCGTCATCACCACTTGCTTTGTTGGCTACCTGTGCGGCAAAACGGTCGTACTGATCGAGCGGATCGTTCAATTCGTTAAAGCCGTTGGCAATCTCTTTACCGGCTACGAAAAATTCAAATCTATCTGCGATTTCCGGATCTTCGTCGTTTCTTCTTGCCAGTGGACTGATATCGATAGGGTAGTGTGTCAAAAAGGTTGGGTTGATCAACTCTTTTTCAACAAACTCATCGAAAATCTCTTCCTGTAGTTTTGCGATGGAGAGGTTTTGATCTACTTCGATATCTTTTTCTTTTAAAAATGCCAAAAGCGCTTCTTTGTCACGAACTTTCTCTTTGTCCACACCTGCTATCTCAACCAATGCATCTTCCCATTTGATTTTTCTAAACGGTGTGGAGTAGTCGATGACTTGATCTCCGTATGGTAGTTTTGTAGGAAGGTCAAGTTCCTGTAACAATCTTTCAAAAAGCTCTTCAGTCAGTTTCATGAGATCTTCATAGTTATGGTATGCCCAGTAGAACTCAAGCATCGTAAACTCAGGGTTGTGGGTATGATCCATACCTTCGTTTCTGAAGTTTCTGTTGATTTCAAAAACTGCGTTAAATCCACCGACGATAAGGCGTTTTAGGTAAAGTTCCGGAGCGATACGCAAATATCTTTCTACGTCAAGAGCATTGTGGTGGGTGATGAATGGTCTTGCATTTGCCCCACCTGCGATAGGGTGCATCATGGGCGTTTCCACTTCCAAAAAGCCTTTCTCTTCAAAAAAGCGTCTGGTGATGGAGACGATTTGACTGCGGATTTTAAATGTTTCTTTGACTTCCGGGTTCATGATCATGTCAAGGTAACGTTGTCTGTAACGAAGCTCTTTGTCTTGTAGTCCATGAAACTTTTCGGGAAGAGGCTTGACAGACTTTGTTGCAAGGTCGAGTTTGGTGACATAAAGGGAAAGTTCACCGGTTTTTGTGACAAAAGGGTAACCCTCTACCGTGATGATATCACCCACTTCGATCAACTTTTTAAAGACAGTGTTATAAAAACCTTCCGGCAGATTGTCTCTTGCGACGTAGATTTGTAAGATGCCGCTTTCATCTTCTATCTTGACAAATGCCGCTTTTCCCATGAGTCTTAGAAACTTGATACGTCCGCTGACTGTCGCCGGTTTGCTTTCGTCTCTTTTTTCTTCGAGATCCGCTACATAAGCATACTCTTTTTTAAACTGTTCTGCTGTCGTATCGCGTGTAATATTGTGCGGATAGGGGTTGATACCCATCTCTTTAAGCTGTTGGGCTTTTTGTATACGTTGTTGTTCATATTGATTGTCAAATATCAATGGAATCCTCTCTTTTTAAAGTTTATATTTGTTTTATTCTTGTTTCTGACAATTTTGGCATATGCCGTATAACTGCATCAAGTGATCTGTCAGTTTGAAACCGTGCTGTTTTGCGATCTGCTGTTGTAACGCTTCTATCTTCGGATCTTCAAACTCCACGATTTTACCGCATACTTCGCATATCATATGATCATGATGCGGTTTGTTTCCCAGTTCGAACTTTTTTCCCTGAATCCCGAAAGAGAGAGAAGTCGCCAGCTTATTCTCTTCTAAAAGGTTCAAGGTACGATATACCGTTGTGATACCGGTGTTTAGGTTCGGATACTTCTCTTTGACTAGAAGATAGAGATTTTCAGGGGTAAAGTGATCCGGGTGGTCGTACAGTGTTTTAAGTATCGCTTCTCTTTGTGCCGTAAACTTCAGACGATTGTTTTTCAGAATCGTTTTGAATGTTTGTAAAAGCTCTTCGTAAGAGAGGGATTCGATACTTTCCATACGGTTTGACTTTACTCCTTCTCTGTATCGCTGTCCGGTGTTTTTTCACTCTCGACTTTGATACTGTCTTGTACATTGATCTGGGAAGGATCTATCTTGACGATTTGCGCACCTACTTTCTGGAAGATAGGATACATTATGGAACCTGCGAACATATTGTTGATACTCGCTCTGAAAATGCCTATATTGGAAAATACGTAGATGATGACTGAAAAGATCAGAAAGACTTTTGCGCCGCCTACGAAAAATCCCAATAGTTTGTCGATGAGACCAAGCCCGCTGGAATTGACGAGTTTGCCGAGTAAAAATCCTATCATAACGGCAAAAAGCCAGAAGGCTATCAAAACGGCAATGAAACCTATGAGGTACAAAGAACCTTTGTTTTGGAGGTTCAGGAAATTTGCATCGAGAAATTCACCCGCTCCCTGTGCATACCGGCTTGCGACGTAAATACCGCCGATGATGCCTATGAGACCGAAAACTTCTTTGACAAATCCACGGAAAATGCCTTTGATTCCCAGAAAAAGGATGAGTGCGATTGAGACAAGATCGAGTAGTGATATTTGTTCCATAAGACTGATAACCTTTACGATATTATATAGATAAGTAAGGGATTATAACAAAAATTTACCTTATTGTAAATGTGACAATTTACAAACGTAAAAACTAATCATATAAATTTATAAAACATCAAGAAGAAACCCTCCTGATGCTTATTTTATTGATTTGTACAGCTTATAAAAAGCCGATTTTACC
>Ga0256843_1001548_pt1 | contig 17965 bp, 16 predicted proteins | sample AlvinellametaG_FD_191572 | JGI IMG/M metagenome (GOLD analysis project Ga0256843, IMG submission 191572) | Pompeii worm associated microbial communities from hydrothermal vent at the East Pacific Rise, Pacific Ocean - Alvinella | ecosystem: Host-associated > Annelida > Integument > Unclassified ... | reverse complement strand
TTTTTCTGGGCTTCTATTTCGCCTTTGTACACGCTGGTTGCAAATTTTTTCTTATCTGTTACGGTTTCGAACTGGGTGCCGTGGTTTTTTAATTTGATTCCGTTAGCCACCACTTTTATGGGTTGTGAATTCGTGTCTATTTTTATGTCGCTTTTTTTCAAAATAAATTCGGTTTTGAATCTGGTGGCAAGGAGGTTTCTTTTTGCTATTATTTTTATTTTATCATTTATTCCGGCTACGGCGGTTACACCGTTTTGGAGTTTATATATGACGTTGTTGTCGGATATTTCCTTAACGATTTTTTGTGAAAAAACGCAAAAATAATAATCATAGACGAAAAAGGCGGCAAGGATGAAAGAGGAGAGGGCGAGAGCGAGCTTTTTAATTTTTACGCTTTTTGCCGTTTTCGGCAGGAAAATATAAAATGCGGTGCCTATTTCCTTTTCGCTGTCGATTTGTATTTTGCCTCCCAGTGACTCTATTACAGCAGAGGCCATTGTAAGTCCTATACCGCTCCCGCCGTTTCCTTTGGTGTAAAATTTTTTAAAGATATTTTGTTTTTCCGCCTCATCCAGACCTATTCCCGTATCTTTAATCATAAGGACAATACCCCGTTTTGCCGGTTCGATTTTTATATAAACTTTTCCGTTTTCCTTATTGTATTTAACGGCGTTATGGAGAATGTTTAGAATAGCCTTTTTAAGCCATTTTTCGTTTGCGATTATATAAATCTTTTCCTGGGGGTATATCTTTTTTACTTCTATTTTTTTAGCTTTGATATCTAAAGAGAGTTCATCGATTATTTCATCTATCAGCTGCGTAAAATTTATTTTTTGACTTGATAGGAATTTTTCGTTTTTGTATCTTTCGAGTTCTAAAAAATCGCTCAGCATATCGACGCTTTTATCTGTGGTGACGATGGCTTTATCAAGCAGAAGTTTTTTGTCTTCTTCGCTTATGTGAGGATTTTTTAAAAGTGAAAGTGAAAATTTTATAGCCGTCAGTTTGTTTTTCAGATCATGAACAAATGTTTCGATAAAAGGTTTTATTTTGCGCTCAAATATCATATGCCCCCGTTTTTATCTTTATTTGTCGGAAATGATACAAAACGAATGTGACATAATAATGATATTATTCGATAACATATCCGAGGTCTCTTTTTGTTTTGATAATATTTTTATCCCCCAGCTTTTCTCTCAGTCTTTTTACCAGTACGTTTAGGGTGTTTATATTGACTTCTTCGTCCCATATATAGTCTATTAATATTTTTTGAGAAAGGACTCTTCCCCTGTTTTTTAAAAGAAGTTCAAGTAAAAGGTATTCTTTTTTTGAAAGAGGTATTTCTTCTGAATTTTTGATTAAAGTTTTATTTTCAAGGTCATATAACAGACCCGGGGCTATTTCCAGGTGTTTTTTCCTGTTTTTAAAAATTTTTTCGATTCTTAGTTTCAGCTCTTCATAGTCAAACGGTTTTCTGATAAAATCTTCAGCACCTAGGTTAAATGCCTTTTTCATGTATTCAATATCGCTGTGTCCCGTAATTATAAGGGTTTTAACATACGAGAGGTCAGGTCTGCTTTCGAGTTCTTCCAAAAAATTACCGTCAGGAAGGGTGATGTCAGAAATAATTAAATCGGGCATTATTTTTTTATATCTGCTTACAAAATCGCTGAGATTTGAAAATGAATACACGTCAAATCCGAACGATTTTAAAAAAATCGAAAGAGGTATGTTTAAACTCTCTTCGTCTTCAATAAGAATTACTTTCATCCTTCTCCTTTAAAGAAGTATTTTTGCGCTGATGGCGCAGGCTGCAGTCTCGCTTCTTAGTATAAAACCCCTTAAGCGGACTTTTTGTTTGAATTTTTTTCGCTCTTCCTCGCTGAATCCGCCTTCCGGTCCTATAAAAAAAGTGTCGGTTGAGAAATCGTTTTCACATTGTATCATCTTTCCGTCGAAATCTAAAGCCACAAAATCGGGGTATTTTTCAAAAAATTCCTGACTTGAAGGGATTATTTCAATTTGCATAAGATCGCTTCTTCCGCATTGCTGATTTGAGTTTATTAAAATCTTATGAAGTCTTTCAAGTTTTATTTTGAAGTTTCTTTGAGAATAATCGCAATATACGAAACTGATTTTTGACACTCCCATTTCATTTAAAGAAGGCAACGTTTTTTCTATGTTTTTAGGATCTATTACGCACCATGCAAGATGTAAAAATTTTTCGGGTTTTTTTGGCAGGAATATTTTCTCTTTTAAAATCGCTGTCGCTTCTTTTTTGTTTATATCTTTTATTTCGTAAATGTACAAATAGTCGTCTTTCAGGTTTCTGACGTTTATTGTTTCGCCTTTTTTGATGCGGCGTACTTTAAAAAGATATTTGTGCTCGTCTCCAGTTATGATTATTTGGGATGAGGTCTGGGGAAAATATAAATACTGCATTAATTCCCTTTTTTGATAAAATTATAATATATTAATATAAGGAGCATGTTTGAATATAAAAAGATTTTTGGAAAAACCGGAAAAAACGGAAATTTTTAAAATTTTAAACGTTAAACAACCCGAATTGAAAATACTTCAAAAAATGCTTTTGTGGTATCTTGAGGGAAGAGAAGACGTTAAAACCAGAGAACTTTTAAAAGAGGTTTTTCAAAAAGAGATAATTGAGATTTTTGAAAAAACAAAACACGTCAAAAAACTTATCGAAGAGGGATGGTTGGTACTTTCGCTCGGACTTAAAAGTAACGAAATGACCACCCTTGAACTTTTAAATTCGAATGTTTCTTTGTCCGTTTCTTTTCTTAAACTCCTTGAAAAAGGAACGCTTGATTTTGCCACACCTTCAAAGGAACCTTATAAAGACCATCTCGAATATCTTCACGAACAGTTTTTAAGAATAGAATTATATGAACAGCTTGCGAATCTTAAAAAAAATTTTTCATACGAATCCGCTTCAATCAAACGGATACAGAGCAAACTCGTTATCATAGAAAACGCAATCAAAGAAAAGGTCAGAAAAACGACAATAGACCTTCCCGTATTGAATTTTATGAACGAACACGAATTTAATGAAAAAGAAGAACTTATCTTTTTGGCTCTTTTAAAAGAAGAGTATATGAATTCAAATGAAAATTTAAGGGAACTTAATTATCTTTTGAATATGATAAGTTCCGATGAAATAGAAAGAATCAAAAACCGTGCCTTACTTGATGAAAATTCGAAACTCGTCAGTGAGGAGATACTTGATTATGACGAAATTTTCGGGGGGTTCGGCGGATATACGAGAATTTATTTTATTAACGAAGATATTTTAAACGAACTCATCCATCCTAGAAAAAAACATAAAATCGAACATATAGTAAAAGATACGATTTTTGATCTTATCGAGCCTAAAACCAGCCTAAAAGACGTGGTGCTTCCAAAAAAAACGCAGGAGATGTTAAATTCTCTTTTAAAGCAGATAGACAAAAAAGTTTTGAATCTTTTAAAAAAATGGGGAATCAAACAAAGCGAGGACATTGAAGCTAAAATTATTTTTTACGGGGCTCCCGGGACAGGTAAAACCCTGACGGCACATTCCATTGCAAAAGAATTAAACAAACCGGTATTGTCTCTTGATGCGAGTAAGATTCTTTCCATGTACGTGGGAGAAAGCGAAAAAAACGTTAGAAGACTTTTTGACGAATACTATGAAATAAGCGAAAAAATAAAAACAAAACCCGTACTTTTATTAAACGAGGCCGATCAGTTTTTATCGACAAGAACCACCGCTTCTTTCAGCAGCGCCGATAAGATGCACAATCAGATGCAGAACATTTTTCTTGAACAGCTTGAAAAGTTTGAAGGTGTTTTAATCGCAACCACCAATCTTTTGGAAACCATCGATAACGCATTTTCAAGAAGATTCGATTATAAAATCGAATTTGTCAAACCTTCCTTTAAGGAAAGAGTGAAACTCTGGAAAATGAAGCTGCCTAAAAATGCGGATTTTGAAGAGGACTTTGATATTAAAAAACTTGCGAAATATGAACTTACCGGAGCCCAGATAGAACTTGTAATAAAAAATACGGCAATAAAAGTGGCTATGAAAAAAAGACCTGTATTTAGCGTGGAGGATTTTGTAAAAGAGATAGAAAATGAAAAAAGAAACGCTTTTGATTCGGGTAGGGAAGTAGGGTTTAAGCTGTAGTTGAATAAGTATTCGTTACTGAATGTAACTTTAATGTAATGTTAATTAAGAATAAATTTGTCTTGTTTATAAATTTTACTTATAATAAGACAAAATTGAGGGGAAGTCCTTATATTTTGATAATATTCACAAAAAGGAGCGATAATGGAAACCATTTTAATTTATGGTTCTGGATTGGTTGCCGGTGTGTTACTTCTCTATTTTTTGGGAATTATCGTAGCACCGTTTAATCCGGGAGAAATTAAAAACGATCATTTTGAATGTGGTCTTCCGCCGAGCAGTGAAGTGCCTATGAAAGCAAATTTCGGGTATTTTATTTTTGCTATTGCTTTTATCGTTTTCGATATGGCGGGTCTTTTCTTCAGTCTATTTGTTTTTGCAGACAATCCTCAGGCCTTGACATGGGCTATGATTTTTGGAATTTTATTATTCGTGGCTATTACAGTTAGTATGAAGGAGTATAGAAATGCTAAAAGTTCTTGATTTTTTTAATTATGCAAGAAGCAAGAGCCCGTGGATTGTTCACTTTTGTAGCGGGTGCTGTTCGCTTGAGATGTTGGCTGCTATGGGGCCGAGATATGACTGGGAGAGATACGGATATATTATGACTCCGACTCCTAGACAGGCCGACATTATTTTTATTACGGGGCTAGTGAGTAAAAAAATCCTGCCGGCTCTTCTTAGAACTTACGAGCAAATGCCGGAACCGAGATATGTGGTGGCTATCGGTGCGTGTGCTTTTGACGGCGGACCTTATAACGATTCGCCTAGCGTTATTAAAAACATGACGGAGATTTTACCTGCCGACGTGTTTGTTGCGGGTTGTCCTCCGAAACCTGAAGCAATCGTTGCCGGGCTTGAAGAATTGAAAGAAAAAATAAAAAGAGGTGAGCCTAGCGCGTCAAGCCAAGGCGGCCTTTGGAAACAAATGAAGTTTTAAGGGCTGGATATGAGAGAGAATTTAAAAAATATAATTCAAAAATATGACGTTGAATACGTAGAAGACTACAAATCTTGGGTAAAAGCCAAACTTAAAAACAAAGACGATCTTATTCCTTTGGTAAAAGAGCTGAAAGAAGCGGGTGTGAAAACCTGTTCAACCGTTTCTCCTACGGATTTTATAGATGAAGACAGAATTGAAGTAAATTATTTTCTTGAGAGTTTGAAGCCGACTAAATCTTCAAGGGAAGAAGAAAAAGTAAACGTTTGGCTAAAAGTTGATTTGCCTAGAAATCTGGAAGAGTGTGAAATAGATTCTATAACTCCTGTGATGCCGAGTGCGAATTATCATGAACTTGAAGCCTATTCAACCTTCGGCGTAAAATTTAAAGGTCATCCGAATTTAAGATACTTTTTAATAAGCCGCGATTATTACGGTAAATATCCTTTCAGAAAAGATTTTGACTGGAAAGAACACGAAAAGCATTTAATCGAAAACGTAAATGCGATAACAGAGGAGTTTTTGGAAGAATTTGAAGAGCATGAAAAAACTCTTGGACATGAAGACAGCAGAACAGTACTTAACTGGGGACCTACACATCCTGCAAGTGGTCCTATAAGACTGAAAGTATTTACAAACGGTGAAAATATTGAAAAAGTTGAGCCTGATATCGGATACGTATGGCGTGCTCTTGAGAATCTTGCAGAAAGAAAAGATTTTGTTGGTACTATTGTAGCTGTTGAGAGAATCTGCTTTATGGACAATCCGAATCCTATGATTTGTTACTCTCAGGCGGTAGAGGAAATCGCAGGAAAAGAAATTACTCCTTTTGCCAAATATATGAGAGTTGTATTGGGTGAAACTGGAAGAATAGCCTCTCACTTGATTTCAATGGGTGGATTTTTCGGAACAATGGGTCTTCAGACTTTCTTGATGTGGTGTTTGGATGTAAGGGAATATTTCCTGGATGTTCTTGAAGATTATTCAGGAGCCAGAATCGCAACCGCCTGTATCGAACCTGGAGGGGTAAGATATCCTCTTTCTGATTATAAAGCATGGTTTGAAGAAATAAATAAAGCTATTGAAAAATGGGAAAGCGTAAAACCTGATATAGAGGATATTTTCCTTAAAAACCCGCTTATGACAACAAGAGCAAAAGGTACCGGTATATTTACTCTTGATGACGTGGAAGAAAATTATTTAGCGGGTCCTATTGCAAGAGCTAGCGGAGCAAAAATAGACGTAAGAATAGATGAACCGTATGCAGCATACGGTGAACTTGAAATGGATTATGTCGGATGCGACAGTGGAGACGCAAGAGACAGACTTTATATTATTTATAAAGAAATAAATCAAGCTATTGATTTAATCAAACAGGCGATGAAAAAAATAGAAGAAGGTATTGAATCAGGAGAGATGAATCCGACAAAAGACCATCTTATTAAAATGCCTAAAAGACTTCCTGCGGGCGAAGCCGTAACAAGAGTTGAATGGGCAAGGGGTGAAATGCTTATGCATCTTGTGACATTGGATAAGGCTACGAGCCCATATAGACTGAAAATAAAAGCGCCAAGTGTCAATCATACAATGGTACTTGAAAAACTAATTCCTGGACATACGCTTTCTGACATACCGCTGCTTTACGGAAGTATGCACATATGTCAGGGTGACCTAGATAGATAAGGAGGCTTAAATGGGTATAGGAGAAATGCTATTTTATATTCTGGTTTTTCCAGGACTTCTGTTTTTGCTTGCATGGACGTTTTTCGTATTTTATTTTGCAAGAAAAACGCTTGCATATTTGCATAAGAGGGTAGGTCCTCATTACAACGGACCTGCGGGATCTCTTCAAACTGTTTGGGATGTTTTTAAACTTTTGACAAAAGAATCAATTACGCCAAAAAGTGCAGACCCGTATCTTTTTAATATCATTCCGATAATTACGCCGCTTGTTGCTGCATTGCCGGTTATATTGATTCCTTGGACTCCGTTAATCAATAACGGTCATGCGATTTTGGATACTCAGTATGGAGTATTGGGTCTTGTGGTATTAATCGGTGTTGAGCCGTTTTTACTGTTCCTTACAGGTTTCGGAAGTAACAATAAATACTCTTTTCTTGGCGGGATGAGGATTTTGGCTCAGATGCTTTCAATGGAAGCGCCGTTTTTCTTAGCGGCATTATCTCCTGCATTATTATTTGGTACGATGAATTTATATGAGATTATGTATCACAATACCTGGCTTACTAGTTTAATATTACTGCCTGGTGCGATTATTTATATTATTGCTATGCTTGGAATTCTTGAACAGCCTCCTTTTCATATTCCTGATGCTGAGCAGGAAATTGTTTACGGTTTTTATACGGAATATGCAGGAACAAACTATACACTTCTTAAATTTGCAGAATTTACCGAAATGTTAGTGGTAATGGCAAGTGCGGTTGTATTGTTTTTCGGAGGTTACAGAGGTATTTTCTTTGACAGTTTCTGGTGGCTGTTTTTAAAAATTGCGCTTCTTGCTCTTGTAATGGTTGCAATTAGGGCATCAAACCCAAGACTTAGACTTGATCAGATGCTTAAATTCTGTTGGTCATGGCTTACACCGCTTGCAGTTTTAAATCTTGTTTGGATTATTTTTGCAAGACTATATATTTTAGGAGCGTAGAATGATTTTTGACATTGGTGAAAAAATAATAAGAGTAATGAAGGCTTTTACAGAGCCTAGAATTGCAACAAAAGACATCGTAAAAGAGCCTGCTCACAAATCCCCTATTTTCAGAGGGAGACACGAAATAAAATATGAGCTGTGTATTGGTTGTGATGCTTGTAATAAAATATGTCCGGTTGACGCTATTAAAATGAAACCGTTACCGATTAAAAAACCTAGGATTGTTCCTGAGGTTAATCTTGCTATATGTATTTTCTGTGGTCTTTGTGAGGATGTGTGTCCAACAAAACCTGAAAAAGCCATTAAACTTTCAGGCGGTGATATCGAGATGATTACTCATGACGGAACGCATGAAACTCTTGAGAATTTCTGGGTTAGAGTTGATATACCTGAAGAGTGGATAGAACAGAAAAAACGTGAAGAAGAAGAAAAAGCAAGAAAAAAACGTGAAATGATGGCAAAGAAAAAAGCGGAAGCGGAAGCTAAGGCAAAAGCTGAGGCAGAGGCAAAGGCAAAAGCCGAAGCAGCAAACAAAACTGAAGAGAAGCCTGCGGAAAACAAAACCGAAGAAGCCCCTAAAAACGAGGCTGAAGGAGCAAAAGAATGAGCGTATTGATTTTAGCGATAGTAATTATTCTGGCGGTACTTTCATTAGCACAAAAAAATACAGTTCCATCGGTTATTGCTTTTGTGACAATGATGTTTTTACTTGGAATTTATTACATTACCATGGATGAAAAGTTATTAGGTTTATTCCAGATTTTCGTTTACACAGGTGGTATTGTTGTATTGACACTTTTCGGTGTGACGGTTATCGGTGCAAAATATCCTAAGTACGAAATCAGACCTTGGGCGAGCGCGATTGTTACTGTGGTTGTCATCGGTATGATTATTATACCTTTCCTTTTACCGGAAATGCCGTATGAAGGAAAAGCTATTCCATTAAAAGACCAAGTTAAGATTTTTACCGATTTTTATGCTGAAATCGCGATTTTTATGAGTGTGGTTGCGGCTAGTGTATTGTATGGAAGTATAAGAATGCTGCATACACTAAAACATGGAAAGGAATAAAAATGGTACATTTTTACATTGATGCGATAGCTGCAATTATTCTTTTTGCCGTTGGTTTATATGGTGTAACGAGTAAGAGTGATTTTTTGAAAATATTTTTTTCTTTGGAAATGCTTTTGAATGCGGTGATTCTGCTTTTGGCAAGTGCGGCTTATAATTTCGGACTTACCAAAGGGTTGGCTATTGCATACGTAATAATCGTAATAGCTACGCTTGAAGCTGCTGCGGGAGTATTAATCTTTATTCTTGCAAACAGAATTACTGGTAAAATCATTCCAGACCAATTAAATAAGGCGGTGGACGATGAATAATGCAGTAATGATACTTATGTATATGCCGTTTATCGGTGCGGCACTGGCGTATATTTTAGGTAAAGGAAAAAGGGAACTTGCATTCTGGGTTGCTGAGATTGTAGGCGGTATGCTGTTTTTGGCAAGTTTGGTGATATTCTTTAAATATTCAAATTCGCCTATAGACATAGAAATGCCTTGGATTCATTACGGAAACATAATGATTCCTATGAAAATTTATATAGACCATCTCTCAATCGTTATGTTATTGGTTGCTACCGGGCTTGGGTTTTTAGATATCCATTTTGCTCACGATTATATGGGTGAAGATCCGGATCAGCCGAGATATTATGCGAAAGTTCTTTTCTTTATCGGCGGTATGATTCTTTTGGTTATTACAAAAGATTTAATCGGAGCATTCGTTGGTTGGGAATTTATGGGACTTGCTAGTTATGCTCTAATCAGTTTCTGGTATTATAAAAAATCAGCTGCCGATGCGGGTATGCAGGCATTTTTATATACAAGATTCGGTGATATCTTTATTTTAGCGGCAATAGCTATTCTTTTCTATTATGCGGGTACTGTTGATTTAATCAAATTAAATGAAATGGCGCAGGCGGGAGAGCTTAATAAAACTGTAGCGCTTGTTGCTGCTTTATTCGTATTTATGGGTGCAATCGGAAAATCCGGTCAGTTTCCACTTTATCCTTGGCTTATGAATGCGATGGAAGGTCCGACAACTGTTTCTGCACTTATCCATGGTGCAACAATGGTTAACAGCGGTATTTATATTGTTGCAAGAATGTTTGACTTTTTCCATTATACAGATGCTTTATATATTGTTGCGAATGTTGCGGCGCTTTCGGCGTTTATAGGTTCGACTTCGGCGCTTGTACAAAAAGAAATCAAAAAAATTCTTGCATATTCTACAATGTCGCATCTATCTATAGCGTTTGTAGGACTTGGAGTGGGAAGTCTTGCGGCAGGTATGCTTCATCTTGTAAACCACGCAATCTTTAAAGCACTTTTATTCTTGAGTGCAGGTGCGGTAATTTATATCGCTCATCACCAAAAAGACGCATGGAAACTCGGAGGTCTTATCAAAACTGCGCCTTGGGTAGCGTTATTTATGGCAATGGGTTCACTTTCACTTGCAGGTGTGCCTCCGTTTAGTGGATTTTTCTCAAAAGAGATGGTTGTTTCAGCTGCATGGGAGTGGGGTAACGGATTTACAAAAACTTTCGTAACTATAGCTGCACTGCTATCAATCGCTTATATTACAAGACTGTGGATATTAATATTCCTTGGTGAGCCAAGACATGAAGATGTAGGCGGTAGCGTTCATAAACCAAGTAATCTCTGGATGAGACTGCCTCTTGGAATTTTGGCGTTCGTAACACTGTTTATTTCTATCTGGCAAATGGATATAGTTCATTTCATTGTTGGAAAAGAAGTGGTCGAACCGCATGTAGCGGGACTTACAGCGTTTATGTTAACAAGTATGTTATTGATTTTCTTAATTGTTGTAGGATTGTATGTTAAAGGATTGAACCTTCTTTATAAAATCGGTTCTCATCATTTCGTACAGACAATCCATCAAATTCTATTCAACGGTTATTATGTTGAAGCTATGATTACATGGATTTCAAAAAATATCGTGGTAGGAGCCGTTGCTGCGAGTGCAAGATGGTTTGATACTTATGTAATTGATTATATTGTTAATAAAACAGTGGATATGACGAGATGGGTTTATAATATTTTCAAAAAAGGACACACTGGACAAATCGGTTCTTATATGGGACAGTTTGTATTTGGTGTGGCAATAATAGTTATTGCAATCCTAATAATTGTAAAGGGGCTATAAATGGTTGCGGTAGATATAATTTTTGCACCGATTCTGCTTTCGGCCCTTGTTTATTTTCTAACGAGAGGGGCGGAGCATTTTGCCAAGTATATAGCACTTGGCTGGTTTGTAGTATTATTTATAATCGCATTCAACTGGTATCATCAGTTACCGGCGGAAGGTTGGCTGTTTTTAGGTAATTATTTAAGCGTGCCTCAATTCGGTTTCGAACTGACGCTTCAAATAGACGCTTTGAGCGTTGCAATGCTATTACTGACTTCGGCATTATTGATTTTAGTTGTTTTCACATCATGGGAAGAAAAAAAACAGGGTGCTTATTTCAGTCTGTTAATACTTTTCAGCGGACCGATTTTCGGTGTATTTATGACGACAAACGTACTTTGGTTTTTTATGTTTTGGGAATTAACACTTGTTCCGATGCTTTTCCTTGTTGGTATTTGGGGTGCAGAAGACAGAGTTTATGCTGCGATTAAATTTTTCTTATATACACATGTATTTGCAATGTTTATGTTTGTAGGTTTTTATCTGTTATATAAACAAACCGGATATTGGGATCTGTCTTTAATTAAAGAAACTGCTTTGGCAACACCGGCGCTTATCTGGTGGTTGATGTTTATAGGTTTTGCGGCAAAACTTCCGGTGTTTCCATTCCATACGTGGCTTCCGGATGCGCACGTTCAGGCACCAAGCAGCATTTCAGTATTGCTTGCGGGTGTACTTTTGAAAATGGGTGCGTACGGACTTATAAGATTTACAGTTGAGCTTATGCCTATAACAACGATGAGATTTGCAGGATGGATGCTTGCGTTCGGTCTTGCGACTACATTCTTTGCCGGATTTTTGGCAATTTATGAAAGACACATCAAAAAAATGGTTGCATATTCATCAATTTCACACATGGGTCTTGTTGTAGTTGCAATTGCAACGATGACTTACGACGGTTTAAGTGCTGCGTTATATGAAATGATAGGTCACGCGCTTGTAATTTCACCGCTTTTCTTGATTGCAGGTTGGCTGCATCATAAAACACATACATGGTATATGGATGAAATGGGCGGTGTTATGAAAAAAGCCCCTTATGTAAGCGCAATATTCATTCTTGCCGGTATGGCGGCACTGGGACTTCCTGGTACAATGGGATTCATCGGCGAACTTACGATTATTATTTCAGCCGTTAAATCATTCGGCTGGTGGATTGCTGTAATCGCACTTTCAGGACTTATCAGTGCAGGTTATATCATTTGGGCGGTAAGACGCTCTATCCACGGACCTATGAGTCCTCTTGTTGAAAAAGCGGATTTTCATATGAGTTTTGCTGAAAAATTCGCATTAGCTGTTTATGCGTTTTTAATTGTTTATTTTGGTGTAAATCCTCAGCCGATTTTCGATTTAGCAAATCAAGCTTTTAGCTGGTTAGGAGGAATGTAATGAGCTTCATAATATTAATTGCGGCAGGATTGCTTGTACCTGTATTTTATAGAAACAATATAATCATCGCTAAACTTATAGCGATAGCGGCGTTTGTATTTGCCGGATTTTTTATAATCCAAGGTCAGAGTTTAGTTGGTTTATTCCCTGGTTTTGCGGCTGATGAAGCTACGAAACTTATGGAAATTGTATTACTTGTGACACTTGCTGCCGTTACGTTTTCACTTACAGGTTTTGAGAGACCTTTAATCGCACAGATGCTGTTTTTGGCAGGTGCCAGTGTTGCGTTTTTAGAAACTAACAACTTCTTTTTATATATAGTGTTGTTTGAAGTAATTGCGATTATTTCATATATTCTTGTTGCCAATATCAGAAACTTTTACAATGCTGAAGGTGCAATAAAAGCGTTTATTGCCGGTGCTGTGGCAAGTGGTATTATCCTTCTTGGATTTGCTCTTTTCAGTTTTACGACTGACAGTTTTTCATATGCGGACATGAATGTGCACGGTAAATTTACTTTGATTGCTGTTGCTATTATGCTTGCGGGTATTTTTTACAAACTTACAGTCGTACCGATGCACGGATGGGCGGCTGATGCTTATTCACAAGTAAACCATGCAGCTGCCGGTATTTTAAGCGGTGTTATTAAAAGTGTCGTATTGTTTGCTACTTTTAAAGCGTTTTATAAATTCCTTATCGCTTATCCGGTTGCAACAGTTTTAATTTTTGCATTCTTTGCCATTATTACAATGACTCTTGCAAACTTTATGGCGCTGTGGCAAAAAAGAGTTTCAAAAATTCTTGCTTACTCTTCAATTGCACACAGTGGTTACGCATTGATTCCTTTTGCCGCTGCGGCAAGCGTTTATTCGTATGCAGGGGTTTTATATTACGCAATCGCTTATATCTTTATGCAGACAAGCGTATTTTTGATCTTAAACGATTTAAGAAGAGAACTCGGTGTTAAATATCTTGAAGATATTAAAGGTCTTTACAAAAAAGCTCCTTTACATTCGTTATTGTTTACGATACAGCTCTTTTCATTGGCCGGTATTCCGCTTCTTGCAGGATTTTTATCAAAAGCGGTTGCATTTTATGCGGGAGTAGACGTAGGACTTTGGTGGGTTGTATTGATCGCCCTTCTTAACTCAGCGTTAGCTGTGGGATATTATGTTTGGATTGTAAAACATATTTATTTCGATGAACCAAACAGAGAAGAAGTTATTTCAATGTCTCCTGGAAGTTTAATCGGACAGCTTATTTTACTTGCAGGAACTATTTATTTCGGTGTAGTTGCAGCAGATGTATTTAACGCTACTATAAGTTTCTGACCTTTTTGATATAATACATCAAAAAGGTTTGACTTGTTTTTTCTTCTTTTTCCGATTTTACTTTTTGCTCTTAATATAAACGTTGATTACGGAAATGCAAAAAAACCTTACGAAATTCTCACTTTATATAACGACAAACCTTTCAGCTGTTACAGAATATCAGATTCAACGATAAGGTGTAAGTTTAATAAAGTACCAAAAACCCCTGTTTTTAAGGATAAAACCAGATATTTTGAAATTAATCCATTCTTTTCCAAAAAAAACTTTATTATAGATATTAAAATTCATGCACCTTTTAAATACTATTCGTTTAAAGACAATCTTTATAACAAACCTTTAATAACTCCGTTTAAGATAACTAAAGCGAAGAAGTGGGTAATTATTGCAAACGAACAATATTTGAATAATAAAATAGACGGACTTAAATTTTATTATAAACATACATATCTTCCTTATATAGGAGCAATTGACGAAAATCTCAATCCTGTAAAAATCAGCACGAATTCTGATGTTTTAAAATATTTTGAAATATTAAAAGCTTATAAAGCAAACAGAGACGTTATGCCAGAAATTGATGATTTTATAAAAAGATATCCAAAATCGGTTTTTTTACCTGACGTACTGTATCTGAAAATGAAGCTTCTGGAAAAAAACAACGATTTTAACGATTTGATAAATCTTGGAAAAGAGTGGATTAAAAAATTCGCCTATTCCGAAAAAATGCCGGAAGTTTTGCTGATGATGGGCCGAAGTTATGCCAAAGAAGGCTTTGTAAGCGATGCAAGTTACTATTATAACAGGGTTATAAGCGATTATCCTAATACAAAATGGGCTTATCTCGCAATGATTTATCTTGCCGATCAGCTGTATGCCATGGGAGATGAAAAAAAGGCGTTTGCACTTTATGAGAGAGCTCTTTATTCCACTACCGATCTTGACGTTGCATCGCTGGCCGCCGCCAGACTTGCCCAAAGATATATGGACAAGGGAGACATAAAAAAAGCGGTCGAATATTATCAGAAAATTTACAGGGCAAATAAACAGTTTTTATTAAAAGACAAACAAAAAGCGTATGAACTCGCAAAAATGCTCGCTTCCCACGGAATGTACACGCTTGCTATAGATATAGGAAGAGACCTTCTCAAAAAACTTAAAAAACTAGATGATTTATATGAGCCGCTATTATACAATCTTGCTAAATGGTCTTATGAAAACCACGATTACAAACAGGCGCTTGATTATATTGAAAAATATCTGAAAATGTTCCCGTATGGAGATTATTCCGATGCTGCCAAAATCTTGAGGGACAAAATATTATTTAATCTGCCTGAATCGAATTTGACAAAAAAACTTCAAAACATAGAAGTGATTTTGAAAAACTATCAGGGTGAAATAAGACAGAAGGCTCTGGTTGAAAAAGCAAAAATACTTTATCAATTAAAAAAATACGACGAAATAATAAAAATGCTGCCAAAACTTAAAAATCTTCCAAAAGATATTTTCCCTGATAAACAACAGTTTATTTCAAAAGTTCTAAAAGAATATGCGATTAATCTTTTGAAAAACAGACAATGCATAAAAGCCATCAGTCTGATTAAAAAATACAAATTGACGCTTGATAAAAAATATGACGATATGGTGTATGAATGCGCAATAAAAGCGAGAGATTTTGAACTTGCGTCCGTAATTTGCAATAAATATCTTGATTCACCGGATGACAAAGTATTTATTAAATGGATGAAAAGAAAAATAACGGCACTTGAAGGATTGGAAGATTATGAGGATATAGTAAATGCGGTAGATGATTTGTGTGCGGTTATGAAAAAAGGGTGTTATAAATATTATCTTATAAAATTTAATGCTTTATGGCAGCTTAAAAGATACAGTGACGCGCTTAAAGTTGCCAAAAAACTGGATAAATATCAAAATATTCAAAATGCAGACGCTTTTATTAAAATAGTGAGATGGGCTTTGCAAAATAATGATAATCTTTTAGCCGCCGCCTATGCTAAAAAAATAATTGACCTTCAGGATAAATTCAAGGCATATCCTTATTCTCCGTTTGTTGAATTTGTTTTTGCAAAATATACCAAAAACAAAAAAGAAGCTATAAAAGTACTTAAAAATCTGTTGCCAAGAGTCAGCGGGGAAGATAAGGCAAGGGCTCTTTTTATGCTTGCGAATTTGACGGGAGAAAAAAAATACCTGAATGAATGTCTGAACGTAAAAAATTCGACTTTATGGAAAAATCTGTGTAAGGATGCTTTAAATCTCTTTTAAAATTATTTTTTCAAGCTCGTTTAGAGGAGCTGAAATTTTGTTTTTAAACTGAGTCTTGTTAAAAGTCTGCTGTCTTTTGGCAAGGCGGGCGGTATTGGTTACGATTTTGTTAAAAAGCTCTTTTTTTGAATATATTCCGTTAAAATAATCAAGAACTTCTTTAATTCCTATAGCTTTTAATGCGGGAAGTCTCCTGTCTTTATATCTTGCTTCAAGATAAGCGACTTCGTCTATCAGTCCTTTTTCAAACATTTTTTGAGTTCTGATTTTTATTCTTTCTCTTAATGTATTTCGATCAACCGCTATTTCGAAGATAGGAATCTGAGGCAGTATCGCAACGGGAGGATTTTTTTTGAAATATTGTGTTGGAGGCATATTTGTGGCAAGGAAAATTTCCGCCGCTTTCTGGATTCTGTAAGAGTCGTTTTGGGAAATTTTCGATGCAAACTGAGGGTCTATTTTTTTAATATCCTCATATGTGAATCTTTTTGCTGCTTTTTTTATTTCTTCCGGAATTTCAGGTATTTGGGATATTCCTTCTATCATGGCTTTAAGGTAAAATCCGGTACCTCCGACTATTATAATATTTTTATGGGGTATTTTTTTATAGATTTCAATGAATTTCATTACGTCGAACTTTTCGTTGGGATATATTTCATCCACTCCGTAATGTCTGACCTCTTTAAGTTCTTCTTTTGAAGGTTTTGCGGATGCTATGTCTATTTCTTTGTAAATACTGAGGCTGTCAAGTGAAAGGATTTCGTAATTCAGCTTTTTTGCCAGTTTAATGGCGAGGTCGCTTTTGCCGCTTGCGGTAGGGCCTATTAATGCAAACAAATTTCTCCTTTTTTGATACAATTATACAATATGAAAATAAAATTAAAAACCGGGAAAGAAAATGAAAAAATATCTTGAGCTTGTAAAGTTTTCTCATACTATATTCAGTATACCTTTTATTCTGATAGCAATGATTGTCGCGGCGAACGGCTGGTTTGGCTGGAAACTTTTAATACTCGGTATATTGGCGGCAGTCAGTGCGAGAAACTTTGCAATGGCTGTTAACAGATATCTCGACAGAGATATTGACGCCAAAAATCCGAGAACTTCAAACAGGCCGTCCGTAACAGGGGAAGTAAGTGAAAACGAGATGCTTTTGTTTATAGCCGCCAACGCTCTTATATTCATAGGTACGGCTTATCTTATAAACGATCTTGCGTTTAAACTTTCAATTCCTATTCTTGCGGTTTTGGGAGGATACAGTTATTTTAAAAGATTCAGCGAATTTGCCCATATTGTTCTTGGTTTGTCTTTGGGGCTTGCCCCGATAGCCGGTGCGATTGCCGTTAGCGGTTCAATACCGTGCTGGAGCGTTTTTCTGGCTCTTGGGGTAATGTTTTGGGTTGCTGGATTTGATATTTTGTATTCTCTTCAGGATATGGAATTTGACAAAAACGAAGGACTTCATTCTATTCCGGCACTTGTCGGGGAAAAAGGGGCACTTTTTATTTCAAAAATGTTTCATATTTTTGCGGTTGTTTTCTGGGCGCTTTTTGCTGCGTATGCGAATCTCGGTTTTTTCGGATGGCTTGCAGTCATTGTTGGAGCCGCCATGCTTTATTACGAACACAGGCTGATTCAGCAGGATTTCAGAAACATACCGAAAGCCTTTTTTGACGTAAACGGATTTTTGGGTATTATATTTTTGATACTTATAATCTTGGACAAGGCCTGATATGAGACTGATACCTGCATATGTGGAAATTGAATTTGACGAATTAAACGAAAAAACAAAAGAAGAATTTGACAAGTTGGGGGCTGAGAGCGACGATCCTATCGGACAGTATATAAAACTTGCAAAAGCCAGGGGGGAAACAAAAGATACAGACCCGGTGCTTCTTGAGCTG
>Ga0256843_1001547_pt1 | contig 17976 bp, 11 predicted proteins | sample AlvinellametaG_FD_191572 | JGI IMG/M metagenome (GOLD analysis project Ga0256843, IMG submission 191572) | Pompeii worm associated microbial communities from hydrothermal vent at the East Pacific Rise, Pacific Ocean - Alvinella | ecosystem: Host-associated > Annelida > Integument > Unclassified ... | reverse complement strand
GCAATTTATCGTGGAGCCGTTACAGCTATGTTTCTTTTTGATACACTTTCACTTGTTTTTGTTGCACTTATCCTGCTTGGAAGTGTGCCAAATCTTTTTTATTCATTTGGATATTTGCCTCATATAGAGCGAAAAATGCACTATCTGGTGCATTATTTTGCTTTTATACTCTCAATGCTTGGTGTCGTAACGAGTGCGAACGCGTTGGTGTTTTTGTTTTTTTGGGAATTGATGAGTTTAACCAGTTGGCAACTTATTCTTACCGAAGCAAAAGAACACTCTACCATCAGTGCCGCACGGTTTTACTTCCTTATGACCCATTTTGGATTTTTGTTTTTACTGCTTTTCTTTTTAATGGTAACAAACGGTGATCTGGAGATGGGATTTTCGCAGATGCATACTGTTGCTTCGGCTTTTACTTATTCAACACTCCTTTTTTTCTTTTTGGTGCTTGGTTTTTTAAGCAAAGCCGGAGCCGTTCCTCTGCATGTTTGGCTTCCCTATGCCCACCCGGAAGCCCCAAGCCCCGTTTCGGCTCTTATGAGTGGGGTGATGTTAAAAGTTGCGATCTATGGGATGTTTCGCTTTTTGTTCGATGTTTTGTATCCGTGGCCACTTGAGTGGGGAATTGTGATTGTAACCATAGGAGCACTCTCTTCTCTTGTCGGGGTATTGTATGCACTGAGCGAACACGATATCAAAGCACTTTTGGCAAACCATTCCATCGAAAATATCGGAATCATCCTTATAGGATTTGGAATGGGGATGATTTTTGACAGTTTGGGGCTTAAGACACTCAGCACCTTTAGTTTTATAGCAGCACTCTTTCATACCTTCAACCATATGAGCTTCAAATCACTTCTTTTTATGGGAGCGGGAAGTGTTTTGCACCAGAGCCATACCAAAAATATGGAACAATACGGCGGTCTTATCAAAACAATGCCCATAACGGCACTAAGCTTTTTACTCGCGGCTATTTCTATCTCTGCACTTCCACCGAGTAACGGTTTTTTAAGTGAGTGGATGATCTTTCAGTCTATGCTTGGATCAAGCCACATAGATGATGTCTCGCTCAAACTTGCCATACCGTTTGCGGTGTTTGCTCTGGCAATGACAGGAGGTTTGGCGATAGCATGTTTTGTCAAAGCATACGGGATCACATTTTTGGGACTGCACCGAAGTACAAATGCCAAACATGCAAAAGAGGTCAATCTTTTAATGAAAACGGGAATGGTGCTGATGAGTTTGGTAGTTCTTTCGTTAATGGCACTTGCTCCATTTTATATTAAAGCGTTTGATGATGTATTTATCTCACTTGGAAGAGATTCTGTTTATGCACAGATTTTCCCGCAAGGTCTATGGCATATCCACTCCATTGGAACAAACGGAGGGGTTGTTTCTCCTATGATATTGCTTCTTGCACTCGTTACTATTACCTTTGTTATGATGGCAGTATACAAGCTCTTTGGTGTTAAAACCCGTATCCACCACACCTGGAGTTGCGGATATAAAACATCTCCAAAAACCCAATACAGTGCCACCGGGTTTGCAGGTCCTATTCGGCGATTTTTTGCCTGGTTGTATCAACCAGATGAGCATTTTCACAAACAGACAATCGCCGGACATGAAACAAAATTCAGCGATTCACTGTATGAAGTACATGTACAACCACTTTTTGAACGCTCTTTATACAAAAGTGTTGCCAAAAGTGTTAATTTTATGAGTTACTGGGTGTATCGACTTTCCCATTTTGAACAAACCCGTTATGCGGCGATGATCTTTAATATGATGATGGTGGTACTTTTTTCCTACCGGATATTTGCGCATCAGTTCTCATGGGCAACTTTGTCTTTGGAACTTGCTGTTATGATAATCTCTGTAAAAATTCTTATTATAGGAGATAAAAAATGATCTATTATTTTGCTACTATCGTTCTCCTTGTTCTTTTGGCACCTGTTTTACTCTCCTATATCAAAGCAACAAAAATGCTTCTTTTGTTTAAAAGACCGATTTCTTTGCTTCAAGGGTATAGAAACTTTGCAAAACTACTTCATAAAGAGACAATCATCTCCAAAGAGGCAAGTGTCATTACCCACTGGGCACCTTTTTTGGTACTCTCGCCGCTTATTGTGATTTTGTTCTTTCTTCCACCTATTATGCAGGGGGCATATTATGTAAGTTTTGTCGATGCTTTTACCATTACGGGGCTTGTTTCACTTTCCACTTTTTTCCTTATGCTTTTAGGACTTGATAGTGCCAGTGCATTTGGTGGGATGGGAAGTAGTCGTGAAGCGTTTATCTCTGCTTTGGTTGAGCCTGCTATGGTACTGACGGTCTTTTCGGTTTCTCTTATGGCGGGGGATTTGGGTATCGGTCAAGCAGGAGTCAATCTTGCTAAGCATTTTCCACAAGAGCATATGGCAAGTTTTTTATTTGCCGGGATTAGCTTTTTTATCTTGCTTATTGCCGAAAATGGACGCATCCCCGTAGATAATCCAGAAACCCACTTGGAACTTACCATGGTGCATGAAGCGATGATTCTTGATATTACAGGAGTTTATCTTGCCATCATTGAGACGGCATCATCTATAAAGTTCGTTATCTTTGCATCTTTGTTTGCATCGCTTTTTTTGCCTTTTGGTTATACACTCCCCGTAGTACCTGCCTTTTTAGTGTTTGTGCTCAAGCTTTTTCTTGTCGCTACACTCGTAGCACTTATTGAGGTAAATATGGCAAAACTCAGACTCTTTAAAGTTCCCAACCTTTTGGGAATCTCTATAGTTTTTGCATTTTTATCACTGATAACTTTTTATGTTTTAGGGGCATAGGTGATGGGGGATTATGTAAAAATTATCGCTAAAGAAAGCAATCAAAAGGGTTTAGCGTGAGAACATATATAAATAATTTAAACAGACTTTACCAAACGGGCAATGCACGAGAGCACTCTTACAGAGGGGATTTACAAGAGCTTTTAAATCGCATTATAAACAATGATGAAGTTGTCATTACAAATGAACCAGCCCACATCAGAGATGTGGGAGCTCCAGATTATAGCATCACAAGAGGTGATATTCCTATCGGTTATATTGAAGCCAAAGATATAGAAAAAGATTTAAGCTCAAAAAGTTACAAAGAGCAGTTTGAGAGATACAAAAATGCACTTGACAACTTAATCATAACAAATTATTTGGATTTTTGGTTTTATAAAAACGGGGAACTAACGCATAAAATAGCCATAGCAAAGATAAAAGATAACACTATAATTCCGCTTGAAGAAAACTTCAAACTTTTTTTTGATAGCATAAAAGATTTTAGCAATTTTGTATCACAAAGCATTACAAGTCCTTTGAAGTTAGCAAAACTTATGGCAGGAAAAGCAAGACTACTTGAAAATGTGATAGAAAAAGCCCTGCTTAGCGATGAAGAAAGCGAAGAAAACAACTCTTTAAAAAACCAGCTTGAAGTGTTTCGTCAAAATATCATCCACGACATCACACCGCAAAGTTTTGCGGATATTTACGCACAAACTATCGCTTATGGGCTTTTTACCGCAAGGCTGCATGATAAAACACTCCAAGACTTTTCTCGCCAAGAAGCGCAAAACCTCATACCAAAATCAAATCCATTCCTAAGAGGGCTTTTTAACTACATAGGTGGGATTGATTGTGATGAGAGGTTAGTTTGGATTATAGACAGTTTAGCTGAGATTTTTTTAGCAACAGATTTGCGAAAACTTTTTGCTTCTTATAAAAAAGATCCCATAGTGCATTTTTATGAAACATTTTTGGGCGAATACAACCCAGCTCTTAGAAAAGCAAGGGGAGTTTGGTACACACCTTTGGAAATAGTGGATTTTATAGTGCGAAGTGTAGATGAAGTGCTAAAAAATGAGTTTGGTTTAGAAGAGGGGCTTATAGATGATAGTAAAATAAAGATAAAAATCCAAAGTCCAAATATACTATACACAAAAGATGGTAAAAAGAAAAAAGACCAAACTATCACAAAAGAGCTTCATCGTGTTCAAGTGTTTGACCCAGCAACAGGAACGGGAACATTTTTGGCGCAAACTATAAAGTTTATCAAAGAGAACTTTTGGGGTGGTAGTTGGAGTAGCTATGTAGAGAACTCACTCATCCCAAGGCTAAATGGTTTTGAACTTCTTATGGCTTCGTATGCTATGGCTCATCTAAAACTTGATATGATTTTAATGGATAGTGGTTATAAACCAACAAATAACAATAGGCTAAACATCTACTTAACAAACTCGTTAGAGAGTTATCACGAAGAGACAAACAACCTCTTTAGCTCATATCTTGCCAACGAAGCAAAACAAGCAGATAGGATAAAAAAAGATACTCCCGTTATGGTAGTGATGGGGAATCCGCCCTATAGCGGGGTGTCTGCAAACAATAGCGAGTTTATAAATAACCTTTTAAATGATTATAAAAAAGAGTGGGACGGCTCAAAACTAAAAGAGAAAAATCCAAAATGGATAAATGACGATTATGTAAAATTTATAAGATATGCCCAGTTTCTTGTAGATAAAAACAAAGAGGGCGTTTTAGCATATATAACAAATCATAGCTACATAGACAATCCGACTTTTAGAGGTATGAGATACTCTTTACTAAAATCTTTTGACAAGATTTATATACTTGACTTACACGGAAATGCAAAGAAAAAAGAGGTTTGCCCAGATGGGTCTAAAGATGAAAATGTATTTGATATAATGCAAGGCGTAGCTATCATCATAGCCATAAAAACAACTGCATCAAATAAATTGGCAAAACTTTACAAATATGACCTTTATGGAAAAAGAGAAACTAAATACAACTTTTTAGATACAAACTCGCTAAACTCTTTACAATGGGAAGAGATACGATACAAAGAGCCAAACTTTTACTTTTTTAAACAAGATTATAAGCTAAAAGAGGAGTATGAAAAAGGGTTTAAAATTGATGAATTGTTTAAAATATTTACGCTTGGGTTAATTACAAAAAGAGATAAACTTGTTATTGATAATGACAAACATGATTTAATTAATAAAATTAAATATTTTATTAACACAGACAAAACAACAAAAGAAGTTTGTGATGTTTTTGGTTTGCCAGTAAAAGATAAAGATAAATGGGATGCTGAAAAAAGTATTAAATCTATTAAAAATAATGAGATAGAAATATTTATAAAAAATATAACTTATAGACCATTTGATATCAAAAATATTTTTTATCATGATAATTTTGTAGCAAGACCTAATAAGAAAATATTTCAGCATTTTATATATGACAATTATGCCTTAATTATTGGGAGGCAAGGGGAAGCTGTTGGAGGAGATGAGTGGAATGTTTTATTCTGCACTAATAATCTAACAGATCAAAATATATTTAGAAGAGGTGGTGGAACATTATTCCCTCTTTACCTCTACCAGGAAAACTCTCTCACAGAAGAAAAAACACCAAACTTTAATAAAGAGATAGTCGATAAGATAAACGCAAACTTAGGTTTTGAGGTTGAGCCACTTGAGCTATTTGACTATATCTATGCAGTGCTACATTCTCCAAGTTATAGAGAAAAATATAAAGAGTTTTTAAAGATAGACTTTCCAAGAGTGCCATACCCCACAAAAGATAGTTTTAAAAAGCTTGTAGAGTTTGGAAGTAGGCTTAGAAAAATCCACCTTTTAGAAGATAGTAGTTTAGATAAGCGAACCATCTCTTTTATAGGTGAAGGTAGCATGAAGATAGAAAACAAACTAAATAAAAAAGATATTACTATAGAAGATGATAAAGTTACCATAAATCTAAACAAAGAGTTTGCTATAACAGATATACCAAAAGTTGCTTGGGAGTTTTACATAGGTGGTTACCAACCAGCACAAAAATACTTAAAAGACAGGGTAGGGAGAAATTTAAGTAGAACTGAGCTAAAACACTACAATCGCATTGTAAATGCTTTGGTAAAAACTGATGAAATTATGAAACAAATAGATGTTTTTTTAAAGGCTACAAATGGATAAAATAACAAGTAACTCATTTATCCAAGATATAAAAACTCTTTTAGATACCGCAAGAGGTAAAGTTTATAAAAACATAAACGAGATTATGACAAAGACCTATTTTGAGATAGGTAAGAGGATCGTTGAAGAGGAACAAAACGGAAAAAACAGAGCGGAGTATGGCAAAGAGCTTTTAAAAACACTCTCCAAAGAACTTACCAAAGAGTTTGGTAAAGGTTTTTCGGTAGATAATTTAGAAAATATGAGGAGATTTTATCTTGCTTATTCGAAATCCGAAACACTGTCTCGGAAATTCGAACTTAGTTGGTCACATTATATTTTTTTATCTCGTATAAAAAATGAAGATGAGCGAAATTTTTATGAGATAGAAGCTATAAAAAACACTTGGAGCCTAAGAGAGCTAAGAAGGCAGTTTGATAGTGCTTTGTTTGAAAGACTTAGTCTTAGTAAAGAGAAGAAAAAAGTGCAGGAGTTGGCAAATAAGGGACAGATTATTCAAACTCCGCAAGATCTGATAAAAGATCCATATATTTTAGAGTTTGTCGGACTTGAGGAGAGGGCAAGTTATAGTGAAAGTGAATTAGAACAAAAACTTATCGATAAGATAGAGCATTTTTTACTTGAGCTTGGTCGGGGGTTTACTTTTGTGGCTCGTCAAAAAAGATTTAGTTTTGATGAGGAGCATTTTAGGGTTGATCTGGTTTTTTATAACCGTTTTTTAAAGTGTTTTGTGTTGATAGATCTAAAAATAGGAAAGCTCAAGCATCAAGATTTGGGGCAGATGATGATGTATGTGAACTATTTTGACAGATACGAAAAAACTGAAGATGAAAACCCGACAATCGGCATCATCCTTTGTAAAGATAAAAATGAAACATTGGTAGAGCTTACTTTGCCAAAAGACACCCCAATCTTCGCAAGTAAATATCAAACCGTTTTGCCAAACAAAGATGAACTCAAAGAACTCTTAGAAGATAAAAACTCCAAAGAAGAGGATGTGAAATGATCGATTTTTTTATAGGGTTGTTTTTAGCTTCACTTATTGTCGCACTTTTTACGACACGGCTTTATCGGCTTTTGCTTTGGTATTCGCTTAACTCCTTTACCCTTGGACTCTTAGCTTTGGGGATAGGAAGAAAGATTGATGATGATGCGATGATTATAACAGGGATTGCTACTCTTATCATAAAAGCGGTGGGAATACCGTATGTTTTAAAAAACTTTTCCCAAAAGTTTCATCTTGTGCGACAAATTACACCCGAAATCAAAGTGCAGTATGCCATAATGCTCGTACCTGCCATCTTGGTTTTTACCTTTTATCTTTCCGAACCTATTGTCCATATGATCCACACAAATGCTAATTATGTTGCTATAAGTATCTCCTCTTTGTTCTTATCGCTTGTGTTGATGATGGAGCATAAAAATGTTGCCCCAAAGATCATAGGATTTTTATGTATGGAAAATGCACTTTTTTTACTCGGTATTACTGCAACACAGGGGATGCCGATGCTTGTTGAACTTGGAATATTTTTCGATTTGTTAATGGCGATTGTGGTGATGAACCTTTTATTTCACAAAGAGGGGATAAAAGCATGAAACTCTTACTTTTGCTTTTACCCGCTATGGTTATGTTTGGGGTGAGCTTTATTAAAAACAACAAAGCCAAATACCTTCTTGCATTTAGCTCGCTTATTATTCTTTTACCGATCGTTGAGCTGTTTTTGCTCCCAAAACCTTATGCGATTTTAAGCTCATACCTTGTTGCAGACAAGCTTGATACTTATGTGCTTTTGGTCTCTTCGATCGTTGGTATCGGTGTTACATTGGCGCTTTTGACGCTTGATAAACATGTACAAATTTCCACTCAGGCATATAGAAGATTTTATAGATTTTTTGCTATTTTTTGGGTGGGACTGATTTTTTCTATCCTTGCAAACCATATGGGAATCTATTGGATCGGTTTGGAGTTGGCAACCCTCTCTACTGTCTATATGATCAAAACAAACACCACTCCTGCTGCCCACAAAGAGGCATGGAACTATATGATTGTAGGTGCAATCGCCATCTCTTTGGTGCTTTTTGGAATCATTTTAATGTATGCAAGTGCAAAACCGATCCTTGGAGAGGATGCGATGCGTTTTGACCTGCTTGTATCGCATGCAAAAGAGATACAATCTTCATTTTTATTTGAGATTGGATTTGCTCTAACTACTGTTGGGATGTTTGTTAAAATGGGCTTTTTCCCGATGAATTTATGGTTGGCAAATATTGAAAGAGCTTCTTTCTATCCTGTTGCAGCACTTTTTAGCGGTATTTTGGAATCAGCCGTTATTGTCGGTTTTTTCCGTTTTTCAAAAGTTGCCATGGCTATCAACTACGATCATCTTTTTGTATTTGTATTTGTCTATACGATTTTGACAATCTTTATTGTATCATTTTTGATATACCGTGCAAAAGATTTTATGCGACTCTTTTCCCTCTCTGGGATCGAACATATGGCGCTTATTGTACTGTTTTGGGTAAGTGGTGCGCCGTTTGCCGCACTGCTTCATTTTGGAGCACATGCCTTTTTAAAACCGGCACTTTTTCTCTCTACCGGTGTGCTTGAATCCAACGGAAAATACAAAATAGCAGGGGCATTACGGGGATATAAAGGAAAAAAAGGGACTCTTTTTTGGTTTTTGGTCTCACTGTTCCTGCTTGCTATTATCTCCTTGCCGCCAAGTCCGATGTTCTTTAGTGAGTTGTATGGTTTTGGAGCGATGATAACGACCGCAAAGGCAAGTGATCATATGTTGGCGATGATAGCAGCGGTGTTGTTTTTGTTGGTACTGCTCTCGATTATCTTTTACCGTTTTGTAGCGATTTATCAGTCGATGAAATATGAGGGTAAGACCGAAGAGAAGCAACTTTATAGCAGTGAACTTGTGGCATTAGTGTTGTTTGCAGTGGCTTTGGTGGGGTTGCTTTTTCCACAAACGCTTGATTTTCTCAAAACAATCGCATAAGGAATGGATATGAGATTTATAGCCCGGTATGCAAAAGAACTACCAAACGAATTTGAGATTATTACAGTTTATGAAAACAAAACCCATAGTGAGAAGATCCCAAAAGAGAGCCCGAACATCAAAACACTGGCAAAAAAATACCCAGCAGCAATCTGGTTTGAGCGAAAGATGTATGATGACTTTGGGATTATCACAGAAGATGCCTTTGATACACGTCCCCTTGTGCATCAGGAGCGTTTCCCTAGAGATCTGCATCCACTTAGAAAAAACTTTAGTGAGATAAATGTGCAGGAAGATATATATCGCCCTTATAAATATGAAGCGATTCAGGGTGATAGTGTCTTTGAAGTCGCAGTCGGTCCTATTCATGCGGGGATCATTGAACCGGGGCATTTTCAGTTTTCTATGGCCGGGGAAGATATGCTCCATTTGGAAGTTCGCCACTTTTACAAACACCGTGGTATCGAGAAGATGCTTGAGGGTAAAACACTCCAAGAAGCAAAACCTATCATTGAGCGAATTAGCGGAAATGAAACAATCGCGTATCAGCTGTGTTTGCGCGACATCTACCTCCAAGCAACCCGTCAGGAATTGCCCCTTGCTTTGCAAAAACGCCATGCGTTCTTACTTGAGCTTGAGCGGATCATCCACCATCTTACCGATCTTGGATTTATTCCAAACGATGCGGGATTTGGTGCGGCACTGGCGTTTGGATCCAAACTTGCCGAAGATGCCAGAAGGATGATGCAAACACTCACCAACCATCGCTTCGGTTTTGGAGCGATTTCATGGCAAAACGGTTTTGTCGATCTGCTTGGTATCAAAGAGGAGTTAGAACGCTTACGCCAAGAGGTGGCATTTTTTAAAGAGTGGATCATGGATATCCCTTCTTTATGGGATAGACTCGATACGACGGGGAGATTAGATATCAAAAAAGCACTCAAATACTCTTGTGTCGGAGTGGTAGCTCGTGCTTCGGGGGTTGCGATTGATCGCAGGATCAACCCTTTTTATATAGAACACGGTTTTACGATGGCAAGTGAGATCAGCGGAGATGTTGCGGCTCGTTTTAAAGTGCGACTTGCAGAGGTGGAGAACTCCCTTGAGATGATGGAACATTTTTTAGAAGAAGATGAAACTTCTATGATTCTTCAGTCTGTTCAAGACGGATCATACAGTGCTTTTGCAGAGAGCTCACTCGGAGAGCTTTATATGGCGATAGATATCAAAGAGGGTAAAATCAAGCGATTTTTTGTTCGTGATCCGAGTTTTATAAACTGGCAGGCACTCCATATTATGATGCGAAGCGACATCATTGCTGATTTTCCACTGATCAATAAAAGTTGCGATTTAAGTTATGCGGGGAACGATCTATGATAAAATTTTGGACAAAACGGGTACAACTTGGCACACTCACACGATATCCTCAACTTGACGAGGAGTTGCAAAAGATTCAAAAAGAGATCAAATCACATGTAAAAAAGAAATTTGCCGGAAGTTTGGCTATACGGATGGTTGATAGTGGAAGCTGTAATGCATGTGAAGCAGAGTGTAATGCCCTTGCAAACCCTTACTATGACTTAGAGCGACTTGGGATCTACTTTGTAGCAAGTCCAAGACATGCAGATGTGATGCTCTTAAGCGGAGTGATGACTTTTAATATGACACCACATGTAAAAGATGCATATGAGCAGATGCCTGAGCCAAAATGGGTGATAACGATGGGGGATTGTCCAGCTATGGAGGGGGTGTTTGAAAAGAGTTATGCTATCAATGCTCCGGCAAACAACCACATCCCTATAGCACACCACATCAAAGGGTGTCCGCCTTCTCCAAGAGAGATCATGGAAGGGATCTTGGAGTTTTTGAAAAAGTTGTAAATGTTAAGTTTCTTTTTTTATATGTAAATATCCTAAAATTTTCTTCAATAATTTACTTATAAGAGTTATAATTAAATAAATAGTTAGTTAATTACAATCTCAAAAGGAAAAAGAGATGAAAGAGCATTATGATCTTGTAGTAATAGGAGGTGGACCGGCGGGTACGCCTGTTGCGATGGAAGTGGCAAAGCTTGAACCGAATAAATCAATAGCACTTATTGATAGTTTGGGAGAACTTGGCGGGGAGTGCCTTTTTCAAGGGTGTATCCCTTCAAAGATATTAGAAGCAAGTGCCAAACATATTCAGGAGTTACAAAATTTATCTGATTTTGGGATTGAACTTCAAGAGAAACACTATGCTTTAGTTTGGGAAAAGATCAAACAAAGAAAACAAGAGATACTTCAAAGAAGAACAAAAGCCGCAAAAGATGTAGCAGAGGGGATTGGTAATATTGAGATTATCAAAGCACAAGCCTCTTTTTGTTCTAAAAATACTATAGAGATTGTTTTGGAAGATAATACCTTTTTGGAGATTACATTTGACAAAGCAGTGATTGCAACGGGGTCTAAAGCATATATACCGACATACAAAGGAGATGGACTCTCTGAGATCATAACCAATGTGGAATTTTTTGCAAATATGGAATTGCCAAAAGATCTCAGTATTATCGGAGGTGGAGCTATTGCGATAGAATTTGCTCAGATTTTGGCTGCTTTTGGAGTAGAGATCAATCTTTTTATACGAGATGATATGATCTTGAAAAATATTGATACAAAAGCAAGTGATATTATTTTGAAAAAATTAGAAGAAAATCCAAAAATCAACCTTTTGTTTGAAACTTCGATAGAAGCGATCAACCGTCAAAATGATCAGCTTGAGATCACTTATATCCAAAACGGTGCAAAGAAAAGATTATTGAGTACAAAGATACTCAGTGCAGCAGGAAGGGTAGCAAATATTTCCCACCTCAATCTTGAAAAAGCGGGAGTGGAATATGTAAAAAAAGGGATAGTTGTTACCAAAGTACTTCAAACGACAAATAAAAATATATTTGCCAATGGTGATGTTGTCGCAAATTTCCCGAAATTTGCACATATGGCACAGTATGCTTCCCATCTTCTGGCACAAAATATCTTTTTGGAGCATAATTTTTTCAAACCTGATTTTTCCAAAAACTCATGGGTACTTTTTAGTATGCCAAATATTGCTTCGGCAGGTTTGAGTGCAGAAGAGGCAAAAAAACAAAATCTTGATGTGATTGTGGATAGTTTCTCTTTCAATGTTGAAGCAAAATCACAAATAGAGGAAGAAGATTACGGATATGTGGAGTATGTTGTTGAAAGAAGCAGTAAAAAAATACTTGGTATTACGATAGTGCATGAAGAGGCAAATGCCATCGCTGGAGAAGCGGCTTTGATAGTAGCAAAACAGATGAACTTAAGAGAGCTTATAGACACTATTCATCCTCATCCAACTTTAAGCGAAGCATTTGTAATGCTTGCAAAACAGATGATGGGGAAAATTATGCTACAAAAACTGCAAAATCCTTTTATGCAGTTTTTGTTGCGTTTGGAACGATTGATCTAAAATCTTTTTACATGTAAAATAGAAAGTTTTTTAAAGGGAAAAAGTGCAAAAACAAAAACGGGATGCCAAGGTAACAAAAGAAAAAATTCTTGTTTGTGCAAGAGAATTGTTTTCCAAAAAAGGATTTGATGCAACGACTATGGATGATGTTGCACAAAGAAGTGGTTTTAACAAGGCATTGATTTATTATTATTTTAAAAACAAGTCTGCTTTGTATAGTATAGTTATGAGTGAGCTTTTTGATGAGATATACGAAAAAATACATAAAAAGCAAAAAAATTGTGAGAGTATCGAAGAGGAGCTCAAAACATTTATCTATACATATACACAATACGCTTATGAACATCCATATTTTCCAGCACTTTTGCTTCGTGAACTCAGTGACAGTGGAGCACATTTACCTGAAATGATGTTTGAGAGGATGAGAAGGTTATTTGTACTTTTAAGTGATATCCTTGCAAAAGGAGAGAGAGAAGGGGTGTTTTCTCACAATATACCGATGGTGATACATTTTATGATTATAGGGAGTATCAATCTTATGATAACTACAAAACCACTTCGGAAAAAAGCGATAACTTTGCAAAATGATATAGATACCTGTGCTAATTGTAGTATGGAGATGATTGCAGAGTATGTCTTTACAACAGTGAAAAAATCTTTGGAGGTGAAATAGATGAAAAAACTGGCATTAAGTATTGTTGTGTTGCCACTGTTACTACAAGCACAGACGATAAATGAACTCTTTGATGCACTTAAAAACCATGCACAGACAAAAGTGGATATTATGAGTGTAGAAAAAAGCAAAGTAAGAAAAAAGATGGCTACATCAGCACTCTATCCAAAGGTAGATCTGTTTGCATCATATGATAATTACAGTGTTCCAACAGGAATGGTAAGTGTTCCTCCAAATGAATTGTTTTCGATGATTAAAGATCAAAGTGTTGCTCAACCTTTTAGCAGGAACATTTATAGAGGTGGTGGATCTTTTTCTATGCCTATCTTTGTCAAATCGATCTATACAAGTGCTAAAAAAGCTGAAGTGATGCAACAAAGTGCAAAAGCGAAAAAAAAGATCAATTTGATCAAAAATGAAGCTGTGATCGTTGGAGCAAATGCTAATTTAGAGTATCTCCAATCCCTTACAAAAGCATTGGAGCTTAAAGAAAAATCTCTTTTAGAAACAAAAAAGACACTTCGTATCAAAGTAAACAATGGTCGCTCCCCTATGTCTGCACTTTATAAGATAAATGATAGCCTCAATGAGATAGCAATCACCAAAAACAATATTAAACTTCAAAAACAAAAGATCATCAGTACTATAAAGAGTTTAACTGGAGTAGAGTTAAAGAGTGCTTTACATGTAAAACAGATCGGTAGCTTTGAAGTTGGAAAATACGGTAGTTTGGAACCATTAGAAAAAAAACTTCAAGCAGATCAGATCTCTATTAAAGCAGAAAAAGAAAAACTCTATCCTTCATTGGTTGCTCATGGAAGTTATGTATTTTCCACAGCTGATGCATACAATAACGGGAAAAACGTCAATGAACATTATGGAAATGTGGGAGTTGTACTAAAAGTTCCTCTTTTAGAAGCAACACAGTATAGCAGTATTGCTTTAGCGAAGATAGAATCAAATAAAACAAGGATCGAGATAGAAAAACTTCAAGATGAGCTCAGTGCAAAAGCACAGATGCTTCAAAATTCATTGGAACTTTTGGATAACTCAATAACATTGTACAAAAAAAGTATCCAAAACAAGAAAAAGCTTCTTGAGATCGCCAAGATCAACTATAACAGTGGGCGACTCTCAACAGAGGAGTATCTTCGTTATGAAGATGCTGTTGTTGCAGAAGAGGCAAATCTCTACAAAGCAAAAGCAAATAAATGGCAAAACCTTATGGAATTAGCCGTCATCTATGGAAACAATATCGAGGAGATTGTGCAATGAAAAAGATTTTAAAGATAGTTATAGCGTTAATTGTTGTTGTAGCATTAGCAGCTGCAGGTGTGAAGGCAGTGAAAGATGCCAAAGCCAAAGAAGCAAGTATGCCAAAAGCAAAGATCTATCCGGTAGTGGTCTCAAAGCTTGAACCCAAGGTCTCACATGTAACTTTGAGTTTGCCTTATCTCGCAGAGGTACAAAATGACAAAGATGTCAAACTCGCTTCTCGTATAGCAGCAAGAGTTGTCTCTATCAAACCAAGTGGTCTGAAAGTAAAAAAAGGGGATGTGGTGGTTGTGCTTGATACTACAAATATCAAAAGTGCATTACAAAGTTTAAAAGAAGAACTTCAAGCAACACAAATAGCATTACAAAACCTTGAAGCAACCCATAAAAGAACACTGGAACTTTTGGCTGTTCAGGGAGCTTCTATAGAACAATCCCAAAAAGAACAGACACAAATTGCTACAACAAGAGCAAAGATTTCTTCACTCAAACAAAAAGAGATAGAATTAAAAAACAATCTCTCTTATGCAAAGATCACTTCCCCCGTTGATGGAGTGATCGCCAAAACATTTGTAAACAAAGGTGCTTTGAGTGCTCCTGGAAAGCCACTTGTTGCTATAAGTTCTAAAAATGGTTTTTATCTTATGGTGCGGGTTCCTTCTGATGTTACGATCCGTGGAGTGAAGTTTATGTCCAAAACATATACTGCTACACCACTTGAGAGTACTTATCATGGTTTAAATGAATACAAAGTGTATGTTAATGATCTAAAGCTTATCAGTGGGGATAGAGTAGAAGTGAATGTTATCACATTTGATCAAGAAGCAACACTTCTTCCGTTTGATGCTGTCTTAGATAGAGATGGAAAAAGTTATGTACTTGTTATACAAAATGATCATGCTGTGCCATACGCCATCGATGTGATACAACGTGGTGAAGAGGGAGTTGTTATAGCACAAAACCTTGAAGGTAAATCGATAGTGGTTGCAAAACCAGATATCTTGTTACGACTTGTTAGTGGTTATGCACTTAAAATAAAAGGATAGGAAATGTTTGATTTTTTCTATAAACGTCCTTATACACTTTATGCACTTATAGCTGCATTTTTCATTATGGGAGTTATAGGTCTTGGAAATCTTCCAAAGAACCTTTTTCCAGATGCAAATCCAGCACAGGTGGTTGTTATCACACAAGTTCCAGGAGCTACTGCTCAAGTTGCGGCTTCAAGTGTTTCTAAACCGATAGAACAAGAAGTAGCAAGACTTGGACATGTGAGTGATGTCAGTAGTATCAATGTCGCAAACTTTTCCATCGTCAAGATCGATTTTGATTATAAGAAATCTTTAAACGCTGCAGCAGTGGATGTTGCCAATGCGTTGGCGATCGCAAAAGCAAAACTGCCACAAAATGTAAAACCGGCTATCTATACAGCAGGGGATTTTACCCTTCCTGTAGATGTGATATCACTAAGTCCAAAAAATGATTCTATCACTTTGGCAGATATCAGAAAGATAGCAGATAGCTTTATAAAACCTCATCTTTTAAGTGATCCAGAGATAGGAAATGTTGAGGTGTTTGGTGGATATGAAAGCGCGATCAATATAGAGGTAGATCCCTTTAAAGCAAAAAAGTATGGTGTGAACTTCGATACTATCGCAAAAGCTATAGCGACACTAAGTCGAGATATGCCTATAGGTTTTTTAAAAGGGGAGAACAATTTTTATACCGTAACATTTTATGGTGAACGTGATAATATCCAAAAGCTCAAACAGCTCCGTATCTTGCCAAATGTTCGCCTTGAAGATGTAGCTGATGTGAAATGGTCATATAAAAAGAGAACAAGTGGGTATATCGGTAACGGTAAGGATGCTATAGCACTTTCTATACAAAGAGCGCCTGGAGGTAGTGTTCTTAGTGTCAGTGAAGCTGCACGAAAAGAGATGGAAGCACTCAAACAAAAATACCCAAATATCGAGTTTGAGATCAGTGATACCCAAAGGGATCTTATCAATCAGGCAAATGAAAATATGCTTGAAGCGCTTCGTGATGCGATTATCTATACTTTATTGGTTATTATGGTGTTTTTGGGGAACTTTCGGGCGATCATTGCTGCTGGTCTTTCGATCCCTATGGTGTTTTTCACAACCATTGCGATCATATGGATAACAGGAGGAGAGCTAAATATCGTTATCTATACTGCTATTATCTTGGCACTTGGTATGCTCACTGATGATGCGGTTGTCGTACTTGAAAATATAGAAAGGCATCTCAAAGAAAATCATGAACGCCTTGAAGTAGCAGTTACCAAAGGAACAAAAGAAGTACTTGCTCCTGTCTTTGCAGGAACGATTGCCACTGTTGCAGTACTAGCTCCGTTGATGTTTGTTGGTGGATATCCTCAAAAGATCTTTCGACCTATGATAGAAACACTGATCATAGCACTTTTTGTAAGTTGGTTTTTATCTATCACATTTATTCCACTTCTTTCAAAATGGCTCTATAAAAACGGTACAGGCAAAACGAAGATAGAGGAGTATTTTGAGCTTTTTTATCAAAATACCATAGGACGCCTTGTCGCTCCATATGAGGGGATCATCGCTTTTTCAAATGGAAAATTTCGTATATTTCGTCGTATAATGCTTACTATGGGTGTTGTTATGGTGTTGATGTTGAGTTTGAAAAATATCATGCCAACGATCGGAAAAGATGCAATGCCACCAATGGATACAGGGATCATCAAAGCACAAATAGCCTTTAGTGCAAATGAAACGGTAGAAAGTGCAGAGAAAAAACTTCAACCACTCTTAGTATGGCTAAAACAACAACCATGGTTTAGAATGAGTTCTGTTGCTTTTGGTTCAGAACCTGGGGTTTTGAGCCTTGGAAGTGGAAATCTACCAACTGAAGCAAGTATAACTATCAATGCAGTTAATCGATTTGAGAGAAAACAGACCATTTGGCAACTTGAAGATATGATCCGTGATAAGATTGCCGAACTTGAGGGGATAAAAAGAAATGATGTGTTTGATTTTGGTGCTACGGCAGTTTCAAGTATCAAAGCGACTGTTGATGTACGATTAAGTTCTCCAAGTGCAGATGGTTTAAGTGAAGCAGCGCAAAAAGTTCAAAATATCATATCTGATGTAAAAGGATTAACATCTGTTTCAAAAAGTTGGGATAAGGATTTTATGGAAGTAGAGCTTGCTATCGATGAAAATAAAGCGCTAAGTTATGGTATTACCCCTTATCAAATCGTAATGCAACTTCCTCTAAAAGGGCAAGTAATCACTCTTGCTTCAAATATGGAATCGATGAATACCCAATATGTACGACTTTATCTCAAAGGGAAGTTCGCTTCAAATATTCAGACTTTAAGACTTTTGCCAATAAGTACAAAACAAGGGGAGATTCCTCTTGAACAACTTGCTACACTGAAGCCTCATATAACCTATGCGAAAATAGAAAGAGATAAGATGCTTTACAGTGTTGATGTAAACGGATACCGTTCAAAACGGCCGGTAACTCACTTAACCGAT
>Ga0256843_1001546_pt1 | contig 17976 bp, 17 predicted proteins | sample AlvinellametaG_FD_191572 | JGI IMG/M metagenome (GOLD analysis project Ga0256843, IMG submission 191572) | Pompeii worm associated microbial communities from hydrothermal vent at the East Pacific Rise, Pacific Ocean - Alvinella | ecosystem: Host-associated > Annelida > Integument > Unclassified ... | reverse complement strand
TTTTTCGTCTCAATGATCATACAAAAAGATTGAAAGAGTCTGCAAAAATGACTCTGATAGATATCCCTTACAGTGTAGAAGAGTTAAATGCAGCACAGATAGAGCTTGTTCGTAAAAATGAGTTTACCGGGGATAATGTTTATCTTCGTCCTTTCTCATTTTTAGGTTATGGTGTTATGGGTCTGTATCATAAAGATGCTCCGGTTGAGACAGCAGTAGCTGCGTGGGAGTGGGGTGCCTATCTTGGAGAAGAGGGTATGAGAAAAGGAATTCGTCTAAAAATCGTCTCTATGACTCGCCCTGCAAATACTTCAAATATGGGTAAAGCAAAAGCAACTGCTAACTATCTAAACTCGCAAATGGCAAAATATGAAGCGATTGACTGTGGTTATGATGAAGCACTTTTACTTGATGATCAAGGCTATGTTGCAGAGGCAAGTGGTGCTGCGTTTTTTATGATAAAAGATGGTGAGATCATTACACCACCAAGTGACAATGCCTTAGCATCGATTACACAAAAAATGGTTATAGAGATGGCTGAAGATATGGGCTATACTGTAACTCGTCGTCGTATTACTCGTGAAGAGGTTTATGTTGCAGATGAAGCCTTCTTAACAGGAACAGCAGCGGAGATCACTCCTATTGCTGTTGTTGATGCAAGAGATATTGGAACTGGATCTCGTGGAGAGATCACAGAAAAAATTCAAAGTGGATATTTTGATATTGTATTTGGAAGAAATCCAAAGTATGAGCACTATTTGACTTATATAGACTAAAAAAGGGAAAAATTTGAAAGAAAATATACTAATGGCTTCAGATATGAATGACTATTTTAACAAAAAGAAGAGTGAGAGTAATTATAATAAGGGCTCTTCAAATAATTCAGGCGGTGGTAATAACAATGGACCTCGTGGTCCTCAAATGCCAAATGTAAACTTTGGTGGCGGAAAAGCTGCATTGATGTATTTTATTATTGCTATAGTATTAGTACTTGTGCTTGCAAAGCCTTTTACAATTATTCAAGAGGGTGAACGTGGGATTTTAAGTACTAATGGTAAGTATAGTGATCAAGCACTGCTTCCTGGATTACATTTTATCATTCCTGTAATTCAAAAAGTATATATTGTAGATACAAAAGTACGTATCATCAACTATGCTTCTAGAATTGAGACAAACTCTCATGCATCTGGAATCATTACAAAACCTGCTATTACAGTGCTTGATAAACGTGGTTTACCAGTTTCTATCGAACTTACTGTTCAGTATAGACTTAATGCTCAGTTTGCAGCACAGACTATCTCAAACTGGGGTTTTAGCTGGGAAGATAAGATTATCAATCCTGTTGTACGTGATGTTGTACGTAATGTTGTTGGCAAATATGATGCTGAGTCTATTCCAGTAGAGCGTAATAAAATCGCAGCAGCTATTGAACTTGGTATTCAAGACAATATCAAAAGTCTTAAAAATTCTCCTGTAATCCTGCAGTCTATACAGCTACGTGATATCATTTTACCACAGAAGGTAAAAGATCAGATTGAGCGTGTTCAGCTTGCTAAACAAGAGGTACAGCGTGCAGAGCAAGAGGTACAACGTGCAAAACAAGAGGCACTCAAACGTGCAGCAGAAGCTCGTGGTGTAGCTGAAAAAGCGAGAATTGAAGCTAAAGGTAAAGCAGATGCTATCACTATCGAAGCAAAAGCAAATGCAGCAGCAAATATTGCTATCGCAAAATCTTTAACACCAAAACTCTTACAACTAGAACAGATGAAAGTACAAAGTAAGTTTAATGATGCATTGCGTGAGAACAAAGATGCGAAAATTTTCTTAACACCTGGTGGATCCACTCCAAATATCTGGGTAGATATGAAAGATCCGCAAAAAAGAACAACGGCTAAATAGTGATGGATGAGATACTAAACAGAGTTGATTGGGAGAAGTCTGAACTTCTTCCTGTCATTGTTCAAGATGCTAGTACAAATGAAGTGCTGATGATGGCCTATATGAACCGTGAAGCATTAGAACTTTCACTTAAAACAAAAACAGCACACTATTTTTCACGCTCTAAACAGCGTATATGGAAAAAGGGTGAGAGTAGTGGGCATACACAAGAGATACAATCGTTTAATATTGACTGCGATAATGATACGCTTCTTATCAAAGTAAAACAAAATGGTGTAGCTTGTCATACGGGGCGTAAATCATGCTTCTTTACAGAACTTGAGAGTGGTGATGTAGAGATCGATGTTGAGGTTGATACTCAAGCTGCCTATGGTGTTATAGATACACTCTATCACACGATCCAAGAGCGTAAAAACGCAGACCCATCTACTTCATGGACAGCAAAACTTCTCTCTAAGGGTGAAAATACGATTTTGAAAAAAGTTGTAGAAGAGGCCGGAGAGTACTGTTTTGCACATAAAGATAATGATGAAGAAGAGATGGTATATGAAGCAGCTGATCTTACATACCATATGCTTGTAGCACTCGCTTCAAAAAACATCTCTCCAGATCGTATCAAACAGGAGCTTGCACGCCGTTTTGGTATGAGTGGTATAGCTGAGAAAAATTCAAGAGAAGACTAAGTGGCTAATATCAAGTTACAGTTCAAAGAGTTTATAGATGGACTTATTCTCTACGATTATATTCTCTTTGGAGCTGTACTTGTTTTATTTGTACTCTTAATTGTTTTAGCTATTTTAGTAAGACGAAAACTAGGCATTGCAATCTTTTTTGTACTTCTTGCTTTTGCTACTTTTTTACTAGGTCCTACTCTTGGTTATATAGAAATGCATAAGTTTCTTTTTAAAAATGAGACCAAACTTATTTCTCAAAAGAAACTCAACTTTTCAGAAGCTGTTATAGTAAAAGGTACACTTACAAATAGTTCTCGTTTTGATTTTAGACTCTGTAAGATAACTGCAGAAGTCTATAAAGTGACTTCAAACAAATATAAAAATTATATCTTTAGATTAAAGCCTTTTCAAAAGATGTCGATAGTTGAAGAAGATATAAAAAAGGGAGAAGTTCGTAATTTTAAAATTATTGTAGAACCTTTTACATATAAAAAAGATTATAATATTTCACTGGAAGCGAGTTGTAAATGACACTGTTAAATATCTGGCACTTCATAGTTTTTGGCGTTATTTTGGTTATTTTTATCGGTGGTATTATTGCTTCTTTTAAACAAAAAAACTTTAAAATGCAACTCTCCATGCTTTTCTCTGTTACTTTAATCAGTCTTTTTTTAGCAATTTTTTCTGTTTTTGTTGTTGATAAATATACAAAAAAAGTATCACTTTATAAGGTGAAAAATAAACGTCTGTTAAGTGTAGAAAAGATAATTTATACGGGCTTTGTTAAAAATACAGGAAATTATCCTATAGGCAAAGTTACTTTTAGTGTTAAGTTAGTTAATAAAGGGCATGCTACAGGAAATGTAAAGGGAGGTAACTTTTATAAACCTAGTGGCTTTTTATCATTTTTTACCGAGGGTTTAAATATGAAAACAAGACCACAAACTGTAGAAAAAGAGTTTATTATTGCCAAGAATTTAAAACCGGGTCAGGCAAAAGCATTTCGTGTCTATTTTGACTATCCACCATATTTTAGTTCAACTGCCCAGTTTACAAAAGTTTGGGGGCACTAATATTTTAGTCCCACTTTTTTAAGTGCTTGATTGATATGTTTTATCTGTCTGTTTTTATCTCTACACCATTGTGGTGCTAAGAGAGAATCATCATCAATTCCGGCTGTTACACGCTGAACACTAACATGTTGGGGTTTTATCTGTATAGATTTTACCAAAGTATCAAGATAGAGTTTTTCACTGATAGGTTCAAACTCTCCTCTTGTATACTCATTAGCAAGAGCAGTTCTCTTTACAACATAGAGAGGATGGTATTTTACAGAGTCTATACCCCACTTATAAGCTTCTTTAGAAGTATCAAGCATCATCTCTTGTGTTTCACCTGGTAGACCAAAAATTAAGTGTCCACAGACATTTAAACCAGCTTCTTTTGACTTTATGATCCAATCTTTGACGTTTTGGCTGTTATGACCACGATTAATCTTATCGAGAGTTTTATCATAAACTGATTGTATACCAAATTCGATCCAGATCTCTTTAGTTTTTGCAAGTTCACTAAGGTATATAAGTGTCTCTTGCGTAATAGAATCTGATCGAGTACCGATACTAAGACCTACTACATTTTCAAATGAGAGTGCTTTGTCATAGAGTGCTTTAAGTGTCTCAAAAGGTGCATAGGTATTTGTGAAAGATTGAAAATATACTAAAAATTTCTGAGCTCCATACTCTTGTGTCTGACGCTTAGATATAGCATAAAATTGTTGTTCTAACTGCAGGAGTTGCTTTCCCAAAAAAGGATTCTCTTTTGAGTTAAGGTTAAGGTGAAATCCTTTTAGTTCCTGAACTGCATCAGTAGAAGCTGAAAAAGAGTCATTTTCACAAAATGTACAGCCACCTTTAGCAACAGTTCCATCAATATTTGGACAAGTAAAACCAGAGATATTGATGCCTACTTTATATACTTTGACACCAAATTTCTCACGCAGATAGCTGCCGTAAGTATAAATCTGTTTCATTAAACGATATACTTACCTGTAAAACATGCTGTACAGTATTTCTCTTCTTCAACTGTAGAGTTAACACTTCTTAGGAGTGATACTTCATCAAGATAAGCTAAAGAGTCTGCTTCAATAAAGTCACAGATCTCTTGTGTACTCATATTTGCTGCAATGAGTTTGTCTTTGTTTGGAGTATCTACACCATAGTAGCACGGATCAGTTGTTGGAGGAGAAGAGATTCTCATATGTACCTCTTTCGCACCTGCTTCTTTTAGCATTCTGATGATACGTTTTGAAGTTGTACCACGAACAATAGAGTCATCAACAACGATAACACGTTTGCCTTTGATAATATCTGTCATTGGAGAGAGTTTCATTTTTACTTTAAGATCACGCATCTCTTGAGTTGGTTCGATAAATGTACGACCGATGTAGTGATTACGCATAATTCCCATCTCATAAGGAATACCACTCTCTTGCGCATAACCAATAGCAGAAGGAACACCACCATCAGGAACAGGAATAACCAGATCAGCCTCTACAGGTTCGATCTTTGCAAGCTCTTTACCCATGTTTTTACGTGTTTCATAAACAGATTGACCAAATACAGAGGAGTCAGGGCGTGCAAAGTAGACATACTCAAAGATACAGTGCTTTGGAGTTGATTCAAAAACTTTGATACTCTGTGGTGCTTTTCCCTCTTCAAAAATAAGAAGCTCACCTGGCTCTACATCACGAATGAAAGTAGCTCCTACAAGATCAAATGCACATGTCTCACTTGCAACTATATAACCACCATTTGGAAGGCGACCAAGGCTAAGTGGACGAAAACCAAATCTATCACGCATTGCAAACATTTTTGTTCTACTTAAAAATACAAGTGAAAAAGCACCTTCTATTCTTTCTACTGCATCGATGATACGATCAAGTAGTTTGTCTTTTGAACTCTTTGCTATAAGGTGAATGAGATTTTCTGTATCCATAAATGTTTGAAAAATAGCACCTTTTTCAATAAGGGCATTACGAACCTCTTCTGCATTTGTAAGATTTCCGTTGTGAACAATAGCCATCTCTCCAAGATCATATCTTGCAAAAACGGGTTGTGCATCAAGGATAGAATCATCACCTGCTGTTGAATAGCGTGTATGACCAACTGCTGCTGTCCCTTTTAATGTTTTGAGGTTCTCTTCATTAAAAACTTTCATAACAAGACCACGATCTTTAATCGTGTGAACTTTGTGACCGTCTGCAGAGCTGATTCCAGCAGCTTCTTGTCCACGATGCTGGAGAGCATGTAGAGAAAAGTAAGCTAGTTTAGAGGCCTCTTCATGACCAAATATTCCTACAACTGCACATTTTTCATTCATATTTTCGCGCAAAATAAATCCTTAGCAAATAGTTCTTAAATATGTTTGCAATTATACTCAAAATATCTTAAACGCAATCTTTGTAAAGTGGAACTGATTTTGCTATAGAATTCTTTAAAGAAATGTAAAAAGGGTATGTGTATGGATATTGTTTTGCGTAACAATCTCATTCTCATAACAACTGGTTTTGATACACTCAATTCTGAATGGATGAGAGACTTTTTAAATCAACATACTCGAGGTATGCTTTTTTTGCCAAAAGCAGTACTTATTTTTCAAAATGAAACACTCCAAGAGGTAAGAGATACTTTTATACATAAATTGAGCGAGCATCATGCCAAGACACATGATTTTAATCATGAGTTTTTTTTACGTTCTATGTTGAAGTTTGGAACGCAACCTATCAAAATAGAGTTAAATAGATTAGAAGAACCAGAAATTGTAAAAGTACATCTTTATGCTTATGATAAAAATACAGTCCTTATCTCTTTAGAGTCTCCTAATTCATGGGTAACGAATTATTTACGTTCACAGTTGGAAGTTTATGTAGAGAGAGGAACGGATATATCTTTAGTTATTGATGTAAGTGATTACAAAGCCAAGGCAAGACTTGAGAAAGCACTCAATAAACGCCATATTTTGCACTATCAAATTCAATACAGTTATGATAATCATTTTATGTCAAAACTCTATTCAGATTTTGCAAATTTCTCTTTTGGTGATTTGACAAAAGGGGATGAGTTTACAGATAAAAAAGAGTTTTATACTATTTTGGAGTGTCCTATAGGAGCAAGTCAGGATGCATTGAAGAAGAGTTATAAGAAACTTACAAAAGTTTATCATCCAGACAAGGTTATTCACGAAGCACCTCATATGGTTCAGCACTATACACAAAAGTTTCAACTGCTTCAAGAAGCGTATCAAGCTTTACGGGTTGTAAATCATTAATTAAAGAGTGCGTTTTTTAAGTAAAGCTTTGAAGTCTTCACTACTATAAAGTGCGAGTGAGGGACTTTGCTGCATAAGAAGTTCTTTTGAAAAACCTCTTTTTGAGAAGAAGATTATCTGAGTAGGTTCTATACCGAGCTTGGAACACTTATCGCGAATCTTATGTAACTCTTTTTTATTTATCTTATGATTTGTCCATTTACATTCACCTACATAGATACGCCCATTATCTGTAACGGTAAGAATATCAATTTCCAAATTAGCATCCCAGTAACTTCCTGAACTGACTATCTGTTCATCTCTGAGATTATAGTTGAGCAGGATTTCTGAGAGCTCTTCATAAACAAGACTTGTATAGCTGTTATGTCGTTTTTGAAAATCTTTGAAAAAAGCATCATACTCTTGAGCCTCTATCTCTTTTATATGGGGAATGATAAAATAGAACCAAAAACGTACAAAGGGTATCGTAAAGAGGACTTTATGTGAGATACGATGGCGTGCTTCTTCACGTTTTAATTTAGTTTTTGGGTATTTACTACGTGGGTGTTCTTCTCTTGAATATTCAAGTTGAATGAGACCTCTCTCTTGTAGGTAGTTGAGAGCGGCTCCTCCATTTCCATTATTTAGTCCTGCTTTATTAAAAGCTTTGAAGATACGTCTATCTCCTGTAGCAAGTGCTTTTAGCAGTTTACGGTTTATAGCATCATTACGGGTAAGCTCACGCATCTTGATATCAATAATTTTAAAGTTCTTTAATATATGCAGATGAATAAGTTCTGTTATAGGTTTTGTTGTATCTATTTCCCACTCTATACCACCAAAAACTGCAAAGTAAGCAATCTGAGTCTCCATATCATCAGGATAGTTTTTAAAGTAAAAAGATCGAAATTGTTCTAAGAGTCTGTTATTGGTCATTGGTTATTTGGATTGTTGCAGATGGTTGTGAAAAACAGTAGCCTTGAGAAAATTCAATACCAAGTTTTTGAATAACCTGTTGGATTTCTTGATCTTCTACAAACTCTGCAACAACTGAGATATTCATAGTATGTGCAAAGTTACAGATAGCTTTTGTAATTTGGAGACTTTTTGTATTTGTTAACAGAGTTCTTATATATTTTCCATCAATTTTTATGAAATCTATATCTATCTCCGTAAGACGCTCAAAGTTTGAGTATTCAACTCCAAAATCATCAATGGCAAGTTTAAATCCAAGAGCTTTGAGTTGATTTAGCTGTTTGATGTTGTTTTTAGTACCGTTTGATGTAATCCCCTCTAATATCTCTAAAGTTATTCTATGCGGTTCTAAATTATATTTTGTAAGTGTATCCATTAATAGCTCTTTGAGTTGCTTCGTTGCAAGATCATGTTCTGTAATATTTATAGAGAGTTCGATCTCTTTTGGCAGAGTTGCTAGGTATTGAAAACTTTTTTCGATCATAATATTTGTAATCTCATGAATAAATCCACTGCTCTGTGCAACATTGATAAAATAGTAGGGAGAATAGATCTTATCATCATTTTGTAAGCGTGCTAATGCTTCATATTTATAGATTTTACCCTGTTTATTATCATAAATACCTTGGAAGAAAGGGATGATTTTTACTCCATCTTCTCTGTATATTGCTTCATAGAGCATTGTATTGAATTTTATAAAGTTGGAATCAAGATTCTTTTCTCTGTAGTACATAAAGTGAGAAAATGGGTGTTTTTTGGCTTCATGAACAGCAATAGAGAGTTTTGAGATCAGTTTATCAAGTTTTGTTGGAGCAACTCCAAAAGTAAAAGCGATTTGTATGCTGATATCTTTTGTTGTGATTTTAATTGGAGAGTTTTCAAATTTTTCTTTTATCAGCTTAATATCATTCTTTGGATTTTTTGAGAAGAAGAGAAATTCATCTCCATTTAAACGGTAAATTTTTCTTTTTAAGAGTTTTTCAATGCGAATCACACAGGTATGAAGAATTTTATCTCCTGTGTCAAAACCATAGTAGGCATTAAGTTTACTAAAATTTCTAATGTTTAAAATAACAGTTTTTGAGTCTAGGTTATCATTTCTATCTATATCAAATTTCGTTTTTTTATAAGCACCTGTTATTGTGTCAATATAGAGAAGTTTTGTTTTTTCTTCAAGTTGTTTTTTTACCTCATTATCAAGGTTCTTGATAAGGGTTATATTTTTTTTGTACTCTTTTATTGCAAGATAGACTATTGCTAAAAAGAGTAGAGAAAAAAGGAATAAAACTGTATGTAAAATCAGCTCTTTTTGTCTTAGATAGTATTTGTCTTTAATAAAAGCTACATAGTAGGCGATCTCTTTGTTCTGAAAATTTTTAATGGGAATGTTTATAACATAATACCCTGGTTTTAGATAGGAGTGAAGATTGGCAATATAGTGAAACTGTTTAATTTTTGTAAAGTAGTCGATTGAGTGTATTTGTAACATGTGAAGAACTTCGGGGTCTACATTTATATTGGCTATATTATAATCTTGAATAAAGATATTTGAAATTGGGTAAAGAAGCCTATTTTTGAATTTTTTATCTATAATGACAGCAGAGTAGATATCATTTGATTCTAAGTTATATGCGATAGAATTAAAGTATGTTATGGCTTCTATAATACCTAAAAAGTTGTGTTCTTTATCATAAATAGGTGAGATACCTTTAAAAGCAATACTAAATTTCCCAATACTGATGCCATGTAATGGTTTTGGGTCTTTATAAAGATTTTTAAGATCATCACGTGCATTTAAAATATAGTTTCCAAGATCTTTCTTTGTCCAAGAGAGGTAGCGTTGGTAACCATCCTTATCAACAATATGGATACGGATGTTATGATAGTTCAGGTACTCTTTTGGTATGTTGATAAAGTTTGATGTATAGAATTTGGAAAAATCTTTTTCTTTGAGTGTTTGAATAAGCTTCGCATTATTGGCAAGGTTTTTAGCTATGGTAAATGTGTCTAGGTCTTTTTGGTGGATAAGATTAGTGATTTCATCTTTTACTGCTGTTGTATAGCTTTTTTCACTGTTGTTTATATAGTTTTTTAAAAGTAAAAAATAGAATAAAAAAAGAAGAGAAAAGATTACAAGAAAAATATAAATGAACTTCTTTGTTTTTATTAGCATAATTTCTCTTTTTAAAACTTATGCTATAGTATATCTTAAAAACTTTAAAACTAGTTATAGTTTTAGGGAGTAAGTTTGAGAAGTATTGTTGCTTTTTTTATTCTTTTTATTGTTGTTCTATCTTTAGATAGTGCTGATTGGCTCTATTTGTCGGGGACAGAAAAAGCATCTGTAAAGAGAATACATTTTTGGGGTTTTGTTCAAGCTGGATACCAAAATGATAATGGAAGTATCTTTGAAAAAAATGGTATCAATAAAACACCATTTGTTATGTTGCCTCCAAATTTAGATAGACAATCCTCTTTTGAACTCAATCGTGCTCGCTTGGCAGTTCGTGGTAAAATTGATGACAATAATCTGTTTAACTATTTTATTATGACAGAGTTTGGTCAAAATGGAATTACACAACCTGCAGGACACACTACAAATAACTATCTGACTGATGCTTCTATAACTTACAGAGGTTTAGGATATTGTAATATTCGTCTAGGACAGTTTAAATATCCTGGTAGTGAAGAGGGGATGCGTGCTGTTTTTGCTACAGAGTATAGAAATTTTACAGCAGCAGGTAATCAACTTTTACTGGAACGTTTTTTGTCAAACAGTGCAAAAGAGACTGCACCTGGAATCTATCAAGCAGCACCAACGGAGTCTGTTGGTGCATTTCGGGATAGAGGGATAGAGCTTTTTTATACTGTAGCTGTTGCAAAAAAGATGCATGTGAGTTTTGCAGGTATGGTAGGTAGTGGAACAGGATTAAGTTCCTCAAATGCTTCGCACAAACCGACCTATTATGCGTATCTTGCCAGTGAGTATCTCTTTGGAAAAGTAAAAGGTTATCTCTCAGAGTCTTTAAAAGCTTTTGTCTGGTATCAAAAGGGTACAAGACGTTTGCATAATACAAACTATATGCGTGAGCGTTATGGTTTGGGGATTGATTACTTTCATAATGGTTTGAGAATAGATATTGAATATATAAAAGCTAGAGGCATGATCTATAATGGGGCAAAAGATGTCGATACTCTGCCAAATAGTGTGAATTGGGAGTATGTTATTGCAGCAGATGCAGATAATGTAGCTGATGGTGGTTATATAAGTGGACAATATTATCTTATAGCAAAAAAGTTAGAATTTTTAGCACGCTATGATTACTTAAATCGCCTTACAAACTCAAGTAGTGCCAGACGAGATTTTAAAACAACAACAGTTGGTCTCTCTTACCATTTTAAAGGAGCAACACGTATTGATCTAAACTATGCTTTTCGGGAGATAAAAGCTCCTGGAAATAGATCGGCACAGGATGTCCTTGATAATTGTGGTAATCTACTCTCTATTCAAGCTACTTTAAAGTTCTGAAGCAAATTTGATTGCATCAATACCATATTTTTCACGCAGTTTTTGAGCAGATTTACTTAGTCTATGCATCTTCTGTTCTTCTTCAAAACCTATAAGAGAGAGTTCCTTACGTGAGTGTTTTGTAAAGCTTGAACAGTTTATAGAGAGGCGAATCACTCGTAGTCTTCTTTGCTTATCTGCTTCTATAAAAAGAGAAAGACAAAGAGCATCAAATTTGTTCTCTGTAAAAATTTCAGCTTTTGAAATATTTATATGAGATTTTTGATTCATTTCATAACTGATACTAAGATGAAATAGTGTTGGAATAACATCAAGTCTAAAGATAGCATAAGCAAGATGGCGAGCAAGTATATGAACACGACGACGAAGCTCATTCCTGTCAAATATAGGGTCAAATGTGCGAGATATTCCGATTGATTTTCTCTCATATTTTGTATTTATATCGGCATCACTCTCTGCATTAACACGTTTATAAAGCTCTTTTGCATAGGGTCCCCATGAGTTGAGTGTTCCTCTTCTTTCTCGTAGTTGGCCTAGTGTATGAATTTGTGCTGTATGCAATTTTGCTTTCATACTTTTTCCAATACCTGCAAAGTTTTCGACTTTTATAGGATTTACAAATTTGTCAAAATTCCATTGATATATCGTTTTACAGCCAAAAGGTTTTGCATAGGATGTAGCGAGTTTTGCTATATATCTAGTTTGTGCTGCTCCTATGGAGACAGGAAGAGATAGCTCTTTTTTTATTTCATGTCTCAATTGATCTATGAACTCTGCTACATTCTCTTCATCCACCCATCCATTTAAGTCTCCGTAAAATTCATCAATACTGGCTTGTTCAATGAGTGGAATTCTGCGTGAGAGAAAATTGTGAAGCTTATGAGAAAGATCTTGATAAAGAGACATATTTGGTGCTTTTATAATGAGATCAGGACAGAGCTCTTTTGCCTCACGCAGACTCATCGCTGTTTTGATACCATAGGCACGAGCTTCATAACTAGCTGTTGTTAAGATACCTCGAAGTTTTCCATTTTCCATAAAAGCTTTTATGTCATCATCTTTTCTTTCATAAGCTTTGTAAAATGTAGGAACAAAAGATCCTGAGTTTTCAAAATTCACTGTTTGGTTCTTTGTATCGCGAGAGAAGATTTTAGTATCACTACGCCCACCTATAACTACGGCTTTATGCTCTAGATATGGTTCAACAATACGTGCTGCACTAACAAAGAAACAATCGATATCTATATGGATTTTCATATTTTTATTTTACTAGATAGTTTACTTTTTCTTTTAAAGTATGACAAATTGCAAAAATTTTGATAAAATTGCGAAAAATTTTAAAGGTTATAAAGAATGGCACAAGTACCAGAAGATATTGGTTGTTTAAATGAAAAATGTATAGCAAAAGATGATTGTAAGCGTCAGGTTATTGCTAAAGATGGCACAGCACGTGAGATTCAGGAGTTTGGTGGCACTGAAGTAAAAAAATGTGGTAAATATTTACCAAAAGACTAATGAAATATTTTTTTGTCTCTGTTCTTTTCCTTTTTAGTGCTTGCAGTATTAAAAACTATGAGCACACAGAGACAAAGATTATCACCCTAAAAACTCCAAAAATAAAATTTTCAGACATAGCATATTTGCGTTATAGTGGTAATGCTTTAGAACTTGAACTATTCGTAGCAGGGCATTTTTTTAAAAAGATTACTATTGATAGGCTTATATGTGTAAGTGATGAAGGGTGTATGACAAAACAGGGCTTTAACAATGCATATTTATCAGATGCATACCCTCAAGATATATTACAAAATATACTTTTAGGTCATAAAATATTTGATGGAAAGAATCTTACAAAGAGTTCTTCTGGTTTTACACAGCGTATATCTAGTAAAGTATTAGATATAAAGTACAGAGTAAAACCAAAAGAGATCTATTTTAAAGATAAAAAAAATCATATACTATTGAGAATCAAGGATACAGAGTGAGTAATAAATTTGTAGGAGCACATGTAAGTGCTAGTGGAGGCGTTTTCAATGCACCTCTAAATGCTATGGAGATAGGGGCAAAAGCTTTTGCTCTTTTTACCAAAAATCAGAGACAGTGGGTAGCAAAACCTTTAGATGAAAAAACAATAGAAACTTTTCAAGAAAATTTAGCAACAAGCGGCATTTTACCAAAACATGTTCTTCCTCATGATTCATATCTGATAAATTTAGGGCATCCAGAAGTAGAAAAACTTGAAAAATCACGAGCAGCTTTTATTGATGAACTAGAACGTTGTAAACAGCTTGGATTGGATCGATTGAACTTTCACCCTGGAAGTCATCTTGTAAAAGTGAGTAAAAAAGATAAAGATAACCGTGAAGTGATGCAGCCAATTGAAGATAAATGTCTAGATGTGATAGCTGAGTCTATCAATATTGCACTTGATAAAACAAGTGATGTAACTGCTGTTATAGAAAATACTGCAGGACAGGGAAGTAATCTTGGTTGGCGTTTTGAACATCTTGCACATATTATTGATAAAGTAGAAGATAAAAGTCGTATAGGTATCTGTATAGATACATGTCATATGTTTACAGCAGGATATGATATACGAACACGTGAAGCATATGATAAAACTTGGGATGAGTTTGAAAAAATTGTAGGGTTTAAATATCTTATGGGAATGCACATTAATGACTCTAAGCCACCACTTGGAAGTCATGTAGACAGACACCACTCTTTAGGTAAAGGTGAGATAGGTTTAGATGCATTTAGATTTATTATGAATGATGAGAGAATGAATGATATTCCTCTTATTTTAGAAACTATTGATGAAACTATCTGGAAAGATGAGATAGCACTTTTATACTCTTTTGAGCAGAAATAGTGTAAGATGAGTGTTTGAAATTTAATAGGGGAAGAGAAATTATGAAAAAGATAGCACTTTTGTCACTTGTGGCAAGTTCGATTTTAATGGCAGGTGGATATAAGATTCCAGAGACTTCAACAAATGCAGTAGCGCTTGGTGCTGCCAATATTGCACATAATCAAAATAATGCAGATGCAGCATATTATAATCCTGCAAAAATGGTATTTATGTCTGATGAGAATCATCTTGAAGCAGATTTAATGTATATAGGTTTAGATTCAGTAAATTATCAGGGGCAGTATACGTATCCTGTTACTTTAGGTGGAACAACAATAGTAACTAATCTTGATTCAAAAAGTGAAGACTTTTTAATACCATCATTTCATTATGTATCACCAAAATTAGGTGATAGTGGTGTAAGAGTTGGTTTAAGTATAGTCTCTCCAGGTGGACTTTCAAAACGATGGGATGCACAACCTGCAAGAATGACAGCGGAAGAGTTCTCTTTACAGACGATAGAGATAAATCCCACAGCAGCATTTCAGATTAATAAAAATCTTGCTGTTGCAGTTGGTTTTAGACTTTTATATTCAGAAGGAACTGCTAAAGGGAACCTTCCAGGTGTGATTTCTCAAGATATGACAGGTGATTCGATCGATGTTGGATATAACCTTGCTATCGCATATAACCCGACAGAGGCTCTTGAATTAGGTGTAACATATCGTTCTCAAATAGATATGACTTTAGAAGGAAATGCAGATCTTTATCAGATTGCACTTATGAATCCAATTGCAGGTTATAGTGGTAGTGTTGATCTCCCTATGCCGGGATCATTATCTTTAGCAGCAGCATATACACTCCCATCAAAAACAACAGTTGAGTTTGTTTATGAAAAAACTTACTGGTCTGCATATAAAGATTTGAATTTTGAATATGCTAATCCACTTGCAGAAGCTGTGTTTGGGATTCCAAAACCAAAAGATTGGAAAGATACAAATACTTTTCGTATAGGTATTACACAAGAATTAGATAACTTAACACTTATGGCAGGGTATGTAATAGATGAATCACCAGTTCCAAATACAACTATAGGTTTTGAACTTCCAGATACTGATTCACAAGCTGTATCTCTAGGTGGAAGATATAAAGTGAATGAGAAGTTAGATATTGCTCTTTCAGGTCTTTACTCTATGCATGAAAGTAGAACTGTAAACAATACCTCTTTAAATGGTGAGTTCAGTGATGGAAATGTACTTATTATCTCAGCAGGTTTAGGTTATAAATTTTAAGGAAATATTTGAAGACATTAGTTAATTTTTTAAATACAAAAGATGTAGAGAAGGCTGATATCTTCATTCATCTTAAAACAAGTGTAGCTGAGGCAAATATACTTCGCTACATTGCACAAAAATATGTCGAAGGACAAGACGATGTTCTTGTTCTGACACTTTTACAAGATCTCTATAATGATGAGAAATATAAACATCTCGATCATCTAGTTGAGGTTAAAAATCTTCTTGAACTTGGTTGGTTGCATCAACAGAGTTTTACCCCTATGAAAATTTCAGAGGTTACTCCTTTAGAACTTTTAAATACGGCAGTGGGATTAACCCCAAGTTTTTTAAAACTTCTCCAAGATGGAACACTTGACCTTGATTTACCGGATGTTAAGCCTTATGCAGATCACCTGGAGTATTTACAAGATCAGTTTTTTAGAATAGAACTCTATCAAAAGATGAGTGTTATTCGTCAAAATGTGCATGAACACTCTTTAGGTATTGATCGATTACAAAACAAACTCAAATTATTGGAGAAGCGTATAGAAGAGCGTGTAGCACAAACTTCTGAAAATCTTGTTCTAGATAAGTTCTTTAAACAGAAGAAGATGAATAATTATGAACAGGTGATTTTTATAGCTCTTTTACGAGAAGAGTATAGTGCAACAGATGCTTCTTTGCGTGAGATGAATGCTTTGATTGATCTTATCTCTATAGATGAATATGAACGTATCAAAAACCGTTCACTCTTAGAAGAGGGTTCACATCTTTTAAGCAGTGGAATTATAGACTATGAAGAGATGCTGAATCCTTTTGGTGGTATCAGCCGTTCATTCTATATAGTAGATGATGTTTTGCAACGTATAATCCATCCGCAAAAGACAAAAAAGGTCACACGTTTAAAATTAAATGCTCTAGTAGAGGAGCAAGATATCTTTGAATTGATTGACAGTGAGACATCCCTTGAAGATGTTGTTTTAAACAGTGAAACTCGTGAGACACTAGAAAATCTGATGAAACAAGTAGATAAAGAGGTGGTAAATCGCCTTGTAAAATGGGGAATAAAAGATAAAAAGAGTGGTATTGATGCTCGAATTATCTTTTATGGAGCGGCTGGAACAGGGAAGACAATGACTGCTTACTCTCTTGCAAAATCATTAAAGCGTCAAGTACTCGCATTTGATTGTTCAAAGATTCTTTCAATGTATGTTGGTGAAAGTGAAAAGAATGTACGTAAAATTTTTGATACCTTCTATGAACTGAGTGAAAAAACAAAGACAGAACCGATTTTACTTTTAAACGAGGCAGACCAATTTTTGGGTGCAAGAAGTTCTGGTAATATCACAGGTTCTGATCAGATGCACAATCAAATGCAAAATATCTTTTTGGAGCAGATTGAAAATTTTCGTGGTATGCTCATAGCGACAACAAACCTGTTAGAAAATATAGATAAAGCGTTTTCTCGTCGATTTAACTATAAGATAGAGTTTAAAAAACCAAATAAAGAACAACGTTTAGAGCTTTGGAATAAGATGCTTCCAAAGAGTGCTCCCTATGAAGATAATTTCGATATTGTAAAACTTTCAGAGTACTCATTAACTGGGGGACAAATTAATCTTATTGTAAAAAACACTGCTTATAAAGTGGCTGTTAGAGAAGAGCCTCTTTTTAGACTGCAGGATTTTATAGATGAGATTAAGCGAGAAAAAGATGCCAATTTTGACAGTGAAAAATCAATGGGTTTTTTAAACAAATAGATTTTCGCTAACATATCGCTAACAGAGTTATGAGACAATACATAATAACAACTTAAAAGGAGTTATTCATGAAAAAGATAGCAATCATAGCGTTGGTAGTAGTAGCATCTGTTGCGATGGCGGTGGGAACATGAGCCATGGTGGTTACAATTCAGATGCAAGTAGTATGCAAATGGATCAAAGTCAACAACAGCATCAGTATAAGCATCAATATAAAGGTTCAAAAGGCAGTGGATCTGGTAAAGAGGATGGTTCTTCTGATAAAAACTATCAGTATAACAATCAAAATGGTTATGAAGCGCCACCGGCAGTACAAAATTATTAATATTTGATAATAAAATCATCTAAATTTTCTCCCTATTTTTATAAAATCATGCACACTTTTAAAATGAAAAAGTGTGTAGCGATTTGTGACACTCCCTAATTATTCACTCTTATAAAACTTTTTTTAATACTCTTTTTGATATAGTGCATTAACTGTTTTTTCTAAATGCAAAATGTATGGAATCCTTTAACGGAGCCCGTTCATAAGTGTTTGAAAACAAATATTAAAAAGCATTATGTTTACTATAAATAGAGTGCTTAATTTAAAAAGGTAGGTTATATGGATCATATAGTGACTGCGAATCCGTATTTTGGGGTATTTGTACTTTTTGTTATTACATTTGGTGCATTTATAGGTACGACGGTGATCGCTCGTCTAGCG
>Ga0256843_1001545_pt1 | contig 17977 bp, 13 predicted proteins | sample AlvinellametaG_FD_191572 | JGI IMG/M metagenome (GOLD analysis project Ga0256843, IMG submission 191572) | Pompeii worm associated microbial communities from hydrothermal vent at the East Pacific Rise, Pacific Ocean - Alvinella | ecosystem: Host-associated > Annelida > Integument > Unclassified ... | reverse complement strand
TTACTCCTGAAAGTAATGCACTTCTTGCTTCGTTGCTATATGTGATTTCTTTTGCCATCATTCCCTCCTTATGCTAAAATTCCTAAAATATCATCAGTATTTAATACTAAATATTCTTTTCCATCTAATGTAATATCTGTTCCTGCATATTTTGCAAATACTACAGTATCACCCTCTTTGATTGAATTATATTCATCTTCTTCAACCTCTTTACTTACTGCGATTACAGTTCCCATTAAAGGTTTTTCTTTTGCATTATCTGGAATAATAATTCCACTTGCAGTTTTGTTTTCTTCTTCTTTTCTTTCAACTAATACTCTTAGTCCTAGTGGTTTAAATGCCATTTGAACCTCCTTTAGTGTTATTATCTTAAATTAGTTTCATCTTCTTTTTAAAATTTTATCAGTCTTATAATTTAAGTGACAGAATTATAAAAGATTTTTTTTTATTTGTCAAGCATTTTACAAAGTTTTTTAAATAAAATTTAGTTTTATTAACTAAAACTTATTTAGTTATTATCTATATACTTTAATACCTGTGGATTTTTTAGAATCTTTTGTAAAATTTATTTCACTTCCTATAAAATCCCCACTTCCTACATCTATTATTGTTTGGTTTTGTTCATATATATATTCTAAACAATAATGACTAAGACATGTACTATTATTTGAATCATTATAATCTTGATACTTTGAATACCATAAATATTTTGGTGTTTTAAAATGAATTACTACAAATTTATTATTTTCAGATTCATTATTTATACTTATATTAAAATCAGGTTGCTGAAACTTTATACTTACATTAAAATCAGATACATTTTTATCACTATTATAAATATAATCTAAACTACTTCCTAAAACCAATACAGAACTAATATCATTATCTATTTGTCTATACCAATTTATAAGAAGCATATTAGTTCCATCAAAATGAGTATTATTTTTATCATAAATAATTATAGGATATAATTTTGTTGTATCTTTAAGATTTGTAATAATATCAGTGATATAAAATCTAGCATAATAAAACGATAGATTTTTATCTACAAAAATATTATTTTCATTTTTTGCTAGTTCTATTGTAGTTATATTTATTTCTGTAATATTTAAATCCACTATGGATATAGGTTTAGAATAATTTCTATCAATATTTATTATAAAACTTAAATTACCTTCTCCTTTTATAAAATCATCTTTTGTAATTGTCCAATTATATTCTCTAAATGCTGTAAAATTTATATCACTAAAATTTATATCATCTGAATATGTACTATTTCCAGAATTTATACTATATAAACCATTAAATCCGTTTATAATATTATCATTTATATTAAAAGAGATATTCACTTCTTTAGCATAACACCCTTTATCAAAATTTTTAAGAGGCGTTAAACTACCCTTAGCATATGCTTTAATAGAAACATTTATCTCAAAATTAAATTCTGATAAATTACTATCCATATAAATCCAATTTTTATTAGTTTGAAAAAATGTTAAATTTAAATCATAAGGTTTAACTTCTAAAACAACATTTACCTCATCAATAGAAGTATTTATATCGCTATTCCAATAATCACTAACATTTTTATCTTTACAATCAACTCCAGCAAATCTATAAATACAACTTATATCTTTATCTGTTAAGTTAATATCAAATATCCCAATTTCATCATAATTTGCTATAGTATTATTTATACCATTAAAAAAAGTAATATTATCGTCTTTGATTTTAAAATCACCTTTTATACAATTTGTATTTATTTCTTGAACTTTTATTTTAAAACTTGGATTTGAACTTATATTTGTCTCATTATAATCAATTGTATCTATTCCACTATAATCTAATCCATGAAAAGATATATTAAAATCTTCTCCTGCATATACATTAGTAGGATAATTATCTATACTAAACTTTAAAGGTCTAATTGCAAAATAATCTGTAGAAGTCGAACTATTAGAGGTATCTAATGGACAATCTTTATCCTCATTTTCTATCCAATTCATTTGTACTTGTGCTCGTTTTGTAGCACATTCTACTATAAAAGTTGCTTTCTTTGATTTCTCTTTTCTAAAATCTATTTTATTCCAATCTGAAATATTATTACCTTTTGCATCAATAATAATAGCACATACCGTACCATTAAACTCTTTTTCTTCATTTTCATCCACATAAGAAACATTAATTTCAAAACTCTTATTTACAATTTTTGTTGATATATTTCTATCATTGATATTTCTAAAAACATCCCAAGAATCAAAATCAGTAGTAAATTTTAATTCTTCTAAATTTAATGTAAATGATTTACTAAAAGCAAAAACACTTCCAGGCTCTTTAATATGGTCTCTTTCTGCATCTTGAGCAATATCTTCATCTACAACAAATCCAATCTCATTACTATCCAAATAACATCTTCTAAACCAACCACCATTATTACCTAACCTCTTACTCTTCCAGCCTGCAATTAAAGGTGTAGAGCTATAATCATTTAAAAAAGATACTTTTTTACAATCATTATCCCAACCTATAAAATAAGGCTCTATAGTTTGAACTTCAAACTTAATTTCTTCATTATCATCATCTATAAAAGTCCCTGTAAAATTCCCATCAGCTATCATATATCCTACTGTTTCATTTAAATCAATTAAACCATCATTTGTTTCACTCATATCTAAAGCCACATAAATACCTGAACTATTAGACTCTATTACTGATGTCATCCATGGAGCAGAATGCTCATTTGGAATATCATTTTCTTCATTTACTAATGTTTGAATATTTGAAACAATAGCTGGATTGCAAAAATGCCCTTTTGTATTTATCTTACTCCATCCTTTATCACTTTCACTTGGAGCACGTTTTCCTTGCACTTTTTTAGTACTAATAGTTCCTACTTCTATTAAATGCCCATCTAATATATGTAATCCAGGATTTATTGCTACATAATTGATAGTTTGAGATACATGTAAACCATCATTTCCTTGTGGTTCTACAATCATTACATCAAATCCTGTAGTTGTAATATTTCTCATCCTTACACTTGCTGGATCACTCCCTTCATTATCAGCTACAACAAAAACAACAGGAGTTTGATTAAAAACTTTTGGGAAATTTACATGTGTCCATGTAGGGTCATTAAAAGTATTTTTTGTACTAAAAGTATTAGCTGCTATCTCTATTTCTGTGATAATTTCATCATATCTATTACAAATTCTCTCTGAACCATCCCAGTTTTTACCATCTTTTTCATTATTATAAATATCTGCCACTTCTGAATCATCTAAAGCATCATCAAAAATTTTAAATTCATCTGTGTCTGCACCTATAGATTGACCATTTGGTGTATCATCTTCATCAGATTTATAATCGCTATTAAAAATTAAACCTAAATCCCCTGTTACAGCTGTATCAAAAGTAGTGTTTTTTTCCCCATCTAAATAAAAAGTTGTAGTAGAATTTCCATTTCCATATCCATGTGAACTTTTATCTACACTAAAAGCAAAATGGTGCCAGCCATCACTTAAAGAGTTTGGATTAAAATCTTTACAATCCCCCTCTATACATAAACTCCATTTATTATCATCAATGTTATATTCAAAATATATAAAATCATCATCACTTCCAGAAATATCTGCTATATTGTAATAGTAATAACTTGTAGAACTTACTCCCCATCCAAATCCTCCACTTGAAACTACAAATTCTGTATGTCCACTATCATCTAATGGAGTTTTAATCCATACTGTTAAAGTATATTTATTAGGTAAACTAAGATTATTTTTTGCAATCATATATTTATCATGATCATCATCAGATATCATATCTGCACTTTTACATAAGACACTCTCTAATATTGTATTTGCTCCATTTCCCCCTGAAGCATTATAATCACTCCCTTCACTTCCATCATTATAAATTTCATATGTATTGTCATTATTATCCAAATGACATTCATCTAATTTATAATCTATTAAAGGATCTATGGCAAATAAATAAGTTACTAATATCAAATATAGTATTTTATTCATAAAATTAGCCTTTTTATATTTTTTTTTATTATAACACAAAATAAAATAATAAAACTTAATTTTTTTTATGGTATAATATCTTTTCAATTTTATATAAGGAGCTCTGATATGCCTAAAATGAAAACAAACAGAGGTGCCGCTAAAAGATTTAAACTAAAAAAAAGCGGTAAAATCAAAAGAGGAACAGCTTTTAGAAGCCATATCCTAACAAAAATGGACTCAAAAACAAAAAGAAAATTAAGAAGTCCAAAACACGTAGATAAAAGTAACGTAAAACAAGTAAGAGAACTTTTAGGAAAATAATTTTAATTTTTTAGAAGTTTTCACCTTAACACAGTCGTTTAAGGTTAAGATGGCTAAAGCCACACCTTAGAAAAAAATCAACAGGTAAAGGAAAACAAAATGAGAGTAAAAACTGGTATCGTAAGAAGAAGAAGACATAAGAAAATATTAAAATTAGCAAAAGGGTTTTATTCAGGAAGAAGAAAACACTTTAGAAAAGCTAAAGAACAAATTGAAAGAAGTTTAGTATACGCTTTTAGAGATAGAAGACAGAAAAAAAGAGATTTCAGAAGATTATTTATTATAAGAATTAATGCTGGATGTAGATTAAATGGAATTAACTATTCAAGATTTATCAATGGACTTAAAAAAGCAAATATCGAATTAGATAGAAAAATTTTAGCTGATTTAGCAATGAACAATCCTGAAACATTTGCTAAAGTTGTAGAAGCAGCAAAAGCAGCTCTATAATCCCTCTATTCTCCCTTTTTTGGGAATTATTTCCTTTTCTCACTATTTTATATAATTTTTTTGCTAAAATACTCCTATAATTTATATGATTAGGAGAAATAGATGAAAAAACTACTTATGATGTTAAGTTTATTATTTTTTATAGGATGTGGTGAGGTATATAATATAGAAAAAACTACTAACTTACCAAAACAAAATATTGAAGTAATCCCTTTTGCAAACTTTACTCAAACACAATTAGCTGGATATAAAGTAGCTGGTATTATAGAGGGTGTATTAAAATCAAAAGATTTTAATATCTCACAAAGTTTATGGGATTTTCCAGAAGAAGACTATACTCTAAAAGAGATAAAAAATATAATAGAAAATACAAATTCTAAATATATTGTTACTGGATATGTAAATGAATATAGATACAAAACAGGTATAGATGGTGAACCTGTAATTAGTATAACTATAAAAATATACGATAAAACAAAACAAAAATATATCTATACTGCTACTATCTCAAAAGCAGGTAATACATATGAATCATTAGGTACTATCACACAAGAAGCTTTTAATAAGGTATTAGATGCAAAAAATAACTAAATTTTTTCAAAATCCTTATGTAGAAGTAGGAATTATTTTTATTCTTACTTTTTTAGGAAGTGAATATGTATCAAGTAATGACCCACTCTTTTTTGAATCAGAGTTTAATATCTATTTTTATTTAATGATAATTATCACTCTATTTTATGGATTTTTTAGTGGGATATTTTTTTTAGGGATATTTTTTATTGCTGAATATATAATATATCACAAAATAAATATGGATAATTTATATCAATATTTTATTATTATGCTAATTTTAAGTGAATTTTATTATTTTTGGAAAAAAAAAGTAGAAAAACTTGAAGAAACAAATAAATATATAAATCATCGTTTAGAAGATATAGGAACTGCTTACTATCTACTCAAACTATCTCATGATGAGATTGAGCAAAATTACATTTTAAAGCCATTTAGTATTAGAAATGTATTACAACAAACAAAAAAATTGATGAAAGAAAATCAAGATGAAGCAATTCAAAACTTTTTATTATTAATAGAGAGAACTTTTAAAATAGAAAAAGCTAGTTTATATCTATATGAAAAAAATAACTATAAATTAGTCTCTTCAATAGGTGAAGATGTTAAGTTAGATTTAAAAGATAGCTTAGTTGAGAGAGTACTAAAAAAAAGAGAGCTTGTATATACAGATATATCTCAAGATGAAAATTCTAACTATTTAGCTGTAATTCCTTTGATTTCTTTAAATAATGATATTAAAGGACTTTTTTTAATAAAAGAGATGCCATTTTTTAATCTAAGTAAAGATAATTTACTTATGATTTCACTATTTTTAAGTTATTTTGTAAATAGTTATCAAAAAATAGATAAATATAAACAATATAGTTTCGATGAAGATTTTTTAAATGAACTTGATAAATTACTATTTTTAGAAAAAAAATATAATATCAAAACTTTCTTAGCTGTATTTGAAGCAAACGAATTTGAGCTTATAAATATTAAGAAAAAACTAAGAGGAAGTGATATTTATTATAAAGAAAAAAATAGACTTATGATACTATTTCCTTTTATGTCTATTACAGGAGTAAAAAACTTTATCTCAAGAATAGAAAATATTGAAAATATTAAATATAAAGTGATTGAGCTTGATAAAAATTCTTTAGATGAGATTATAAAAGAGATAAATAATGATTAATACTTTTATAATTATCGCTGTTTTTATAGTTTTTATGATAATTATTACCATTACTATTTTTAAATTAAAAAATAAACAAAAAAAATTTACAACTTTTGAGAGTGTGAATATAGAAAGATTTATGATGATGAATAATATTATAAATGTAAAAAGGGAGTTTGGAGAAGGTGCTTTACTCACATTTATAGATAATCACAACTTTTCAAGTGATATGAGATTAAAAGCATTTTTGATTGTATCAGAATTAAAAAACCCTCAAAATATAGAACTATTAAAAAAGGGATTGATGGATAAAAATGATGAAATTAGATTACTTAGTTTTTCAGTATTAAATAATTTAGAAAATAATCTAAATGAAAAACTACACTATTTTCAATCTCTTCTCGAAAAAGAAAATAATATAGAATATCATAAAAAAATAGCAAAACTATACTGGGAGTTTATCTATTTTAGATTAGTTGATAACGATTTTAAAGAGTTTTTTTTAGAGCAAATATTTTTAAATTTACAAAAAGTATTAGAAGTAAAAGAGGATAAAGAAGCTTTATTTTTACTTGGAAAAGTACATATGCTACACAAAGAATATGATAAAGCATTTGAAGTATTTAGCAAAATAGATTCAAAAGAGGCTATCCCATTTTTGATAGAGCTTTACTTTTATAAAAAAGATTATAAAAAAGTAAAAGAGCTTATTCAAGCTCATCCAGAAATTGAGTTTATTGAAAAATTTTATTTTATAAGTAGGTTGTGGAATGATAAAGATTGATAAAGGTGATATTGATATTTTAATAATATCAGAAGGAACTTTTCCGTATGTTAGAGGTGGTGTGTCAAGTTGGATAAATCAGCTTATTTTAGGGCTTCCAAACCTTAATTTTGGAGTAGTGTTTTTAGGTTCACAAAAAAGTGAATATGAAGGGATAAAATATGATATTCCAGATAATTTAGTTTATTTATATGTAGATTATTTGTTTGAAGCAAAAAAGGTAAAAAAACCAAGATATATGCCAAAACAAAAAGGGTTTGAAGCTATAAAAGAGTTACATAAAACATTTACACATGGAAATGATATTCCACATGAAATAAAAGATTTAGATTTTTATGACAAAGTAGCTTCATTAAAAACATTTCTTTTTTCAGAGTCATCATGGGAGTTTATTCAAGAACAATACCTAGAACATGCAAAAGATGAATCTTTTATAGATTATTTTTGGGGTGTGAAAAATATGCACACACCTATTTGGAAATTAGTAGAAATAGCAAAAAACATAAAACCTTTTAAAATAGTGCATTCCCCTTCTACTGGATATGCTGGGTTTTTAGCAAGTTTATTAAAACTAAACTATAATAAACCTTTTATCCTAACTGAACATGGTATTTATATAAGAGAAAGAAAAATTGATATGCTAAATAACACTTGGCTTGCTTCTCAAAAAACAATATTTCAAAAAAAGCTTGGAGAAATCCCTTATGCAAAAGAGTTATGGATTAAATTTTTTGAAGGGATAGGTAAATTTACTTATAAAAGTGCTGATGAGATTATCTCTTTATTTGAAGGGGCTAGAAAATTACAACTTGCATATGGTGCTGATGAAAATAAAACTAAAGTGATTCCAAATGGGATAGATACTACAAACTTAAGTAAACTAATAAAAGAAGAAATCCCTCCTATAATTACACTGATAGGAAGAGTAGTACCTATTAAAGATATTAAAACTTTTATAAAAGCTATGAGAATAGCTATAAATGAGATACCAGAGCTTGAAGGATGGATTGTAGGTCCTGAAGATGAAGACAAAGATTATGCAAAAGAGTGCCATTTATTAGTGGAAAGTTTAGGACTAAAAGATAAAGTAAAATTTTTAGGATTTCAAAATATAAATGATATTTTACCTAAAAGTGGAATTTTGACATTAAGCTCTATTAGTGAAGGGATGCCTTTAGTTGTGATAGAAGGGTTTGCAGCTGGACTTCCTTGTGTGGCTACAGATGTAGGAAGTTGTAGTGAGCTTATATATGGAGGAAATGAAGAAGATAAAAAACTAGGTCCAGCTGGAGAAGTAGTAAAAATTGCAAATCCTGATGAATTAGCAAAAGGATATATTAAACTTTTTGGAAATAAAGAATATTACAAACAATGTAAAGATACAGCTATAAAAAGAGTAAATACTTATTATACAAAAGAGCTGTTTTTAGATAGTTATATGGATATTTATAAGGAATATTTATGGCAGGAATAGGATTTGAGATTAGAAAAACATTAAAGAAAAAAACTCTTTTTTCTTTAGTAGAAGCATATTCATATTCAGGAATAGTAAGTTCAGGTCCTTGGATTATCTCTATGATAAGTATCTTTATTTCTGGATATTTAGCAAATAAAATACTTCATAATAGCGATATTGTATTAGAATTTACTATCTCTATAACTTACCTTATCGCTTTAAGTTTGATATTTACTGGTTTTTTTCAGCTATCATTTACAAGATATTTATCTGATAGATTATTTGAAGATAAATTAGATGATATTTTACCTAACACCCTTGGGGCTTTAGTCTTTAATATGGCGATGGGAGCGATATTTATATTTCCTTTTTCATATAATTTATATCAGCACGAAGGTTTTGCTTTTGCTATATTATTTGAACTAAATTTTGTAGTATTTTGCGGAATATGGATAGCAAATGTAATTTTATCTGGACTTAAAAATTACAAATTTATCGCTTTTGCTTTTTTTATATCTTATTCTTTGATAGTTATTTTAATCTACTTTTTGGGACATTTAGGTAAGATTTATCTATTTTTATCGTTTTTTATAGGTCAAAATATTTTATTACTTATGTTAGTAGGATTAATAGCAAAAAACTTTTCAGCAAAAAAATGGTTTGAATTTGATTTTTTAAAAAAAGGAAGAATGTATCCATCACTAATATTTACAGGATTTCTGATGAATATTAGTGTGTGGATAGATAAATTTATTTTTTGGTTTAATCCTCAAACTGGTGTGGAAGTTGCAGGAGTTTTAAGGTTTGCACCTATGTATGATTTTCCTATATTTTTAGCTTATGTAACTATCGCTCCTGGTATGGCTATGTTTTTATTAAGAGTAGAAACTGAATTTGTAGAACATTATGATAAATACTATAATGCAGTAAGAGATGGTGGGACTTTAAAAGAGTTATACAAATATGGAAATCATATGATTGATGCTGCTAGATATTCTTTGATGGAGATTTTAAGGATACAGATTTTATCAACTATTGTATTTATTATTTTTGCTAAAGAGATTTTTGGCTTTTTTCATATGCCACTTATCTATCTGCCAATATTTTATGTAGATTTAATAGGAGTTGCCCTTCAGCTATTTTTAATGTCAATTACAGTTATTTTATTTTATTTAAATAAAAAAAGAGAAGTTTTAATATTAAGTTTAGTATTATTTATTTTAAATGGTGTATTATCTTATGTATCTATTCAATTAGGCCCATTCTTTTATGGATATGGATTTAGTATAGCATATTTTATCGCGTCTATCCTTGCTGTAATATATCTAAATAAGATATTCCAAAGGCTATATTATGAAACTTTTATGCTTAGTTAGTATTTTTATTATAAATCTATTTGCATCTATTGGATTTAACTATTCATACCACCCACCAAAAGAGATATTTAATCTATATGATGAGGTGGTAGTTGAGCCTAAAGGGATAGAAAATATTAAATACTTAAAGGCTAACTACAAAGCAAAAATATATGCTTATGTAAGTATAGGAGAGAAAATAAATCCTAAAAATAAAAACTGGATTTTAGGTAAAAACAAATTTTGGAATAGCTATATTATGGATATAACAAATCCAAACTATCAGCAGTTTTTATTAAGTCAATTAAATTCATTAAAAGATTATGATGGATTTATGTTTGATACAATAGATTCATACCAAATGGCTCTAAAAAAACCTCAACAAAAACTATATGAAAAAGCTTTAATTGAGTTTATAAAAACTGTAAAAAAAGATTTTCCCAATAAAAAAATAATTTTAAATAGAGGTTTTGAAATATTAGATAAAGTAAAAAATGATATTGATGCTGTTTTAGCTGAAAATCTTTTTACTATACCTTCAAATGGCAAAATAAAGCCTCAATCACAAAACAATATTAAATGGCTTTTAGATAAACTCAATTATGCAAAAAAACTAGGAATTGAAGTAATTGTAATTGAATACTCAAAAACTCCTCAAAAAGAGATAAAATTAGCTAAAAAGATTATAAATTTAGGTTTTATTCCTTTTGTTAGTGACATACATCTTAAACAAATTGGATTAAGTAGTGTAAAATATGAACCTAGAAAAATTTTAATTATCTATAACGACCCTAAAAATCTTACATTCTCTTCAGATGCTCATACTTTATACTCTATGCCATTAGAGTATTTAGGTTATATACCAGAACTAGTAGAATTAAATAATCTACCAAAAGGGTATATTGCTGATAAATATGCTGGTATTATAGTTGCATTACAACAAGATGTAACTAATAAATCTAAATTTTTTAAATGGATTAAAAAAAATATAGATGATGGATTAAAAGTTGTGTTTATGAAACAATTTGGATTTGAAAACAAAAAGTTTTTTAATCAATTAAATCTATCTGTATTAGAACCACAAGATTTTAACTACAAAATAATCTATCAAGATAAAATATCAAATTTTGAAATAACACCTAGTATGAATGATATAAAAACAAATAGTATCATAAATCCTATAAATGATTTTAAAAAAATTATAGAGTTTAAAAACACTAAAAATCAAAAGTTTATCACTTGTAGTTATACAAAATGGGGAGGTTATTGTCTAAATCCTACAGTTAATTTAAATATAAATACTATATTATGGGCTATAAACCCTTTTGAATTTTTTACAAAAGCTCTAAATTTAGCAAACATTCCTCTTCCTGATACTACTACAGAAAATGGCAAAAGAATAGCTATATCTCATATTGATGGTGATGGATTTATGGAAAAAAACTATATTTTAAATAAATTTGCAAGTGAAGTTTTATATAAAAAGCTATTCACAAAAACAACTTTTCCTATATCTGCATCTATCATAGAAGCAGAAATAGCTCCATATGGTCTATATCCACAATACTCAAAACAACTTATCAAAATAGCAAAAAAAATATATAAACTAAAAAATATAGAACCAGCTAGCCATGCTTTTTCACACCCTTTTAAATGGGATAGTAAAAATCCTCCTAGATTAAAAGTAAAAAACTACAAAAATTTCTCACCACAAAGAGAAATATTGGGTTCTATGAAATTTATAAAAACATTGCTTCCAAAAAATAAAAAAATAGATTTAATGTTTTGGACTGGAGATTGTCTTCCTAACCAAAAAGATTTAGAGATATGTTACAAACACCACTTATTAAATATAAATGGAGGTGATACTACTATAACTAATGAAAACAAATTTATATCAAAAATTATGCCTATAGGCTTATGGGTAGGAAAATATTTTCAAGTATATGCACCAATTACAAATGAAAATATTTATACAAATTTATGGAAAGATAAAGCAGGATATATAAAAGTTATTCAAACTATGAAACTTACAAATAACCCTAGAACAAAACCTATCGATATCTATTACCATTTTTATTCAGGCTCAACTACAGAATCTTTAGGAGCTTTATTATATGTATATAATTGGGTAAAACATCAAAATATTATCCCCCTTTTTACAAGTGAATATATCAAAATAGCTCTTGACTTTGAAAATACAGTAGTAGCTAAATCTATAGTTGATAATAGCTATATAATAAAAAACAAAGGAAATTTAAAAACTCTAAAAATTAAAGGAAAATATTTAGTTGATATTAAAAATTCTAAAAATGTAATTGGATTTAACTATTATGATGGATATACATATATTCATCTAAATAACAAAGGAGTATATAAGGTTAAGTTTGGTTTACCTAAAATAAGCTATTTAATCTCATCTAATGCAAAAATAGTTGATTACAAAAAATTAAAAAATGGATATGAATATAGTTTAAAAAGTTATTTACCTATAAAAATAGAATTTAAAAAACTACCAAATTGTAAAAACATTATAACTAAGCATAAATATAGTGCAAAAATAAGGGTAACTTGTGATTGATTTACAACCAAAAAACTTTTTAAATAAAAGGGAGATTTTAATATTTTTTGGATTATTTGTTGTTTTACTTATAGTGTTTTTTCCTAAAAACATTATTTCAAATTTTATAAATAAAAAATATGCAGATCCATCAATAAAAATAAAATATTTAGAAACTATGCTACAAACAAAAGATGATTTAAATCTAAAAATTGAACTCATAAATGCATATTTAAAAACAAATCAATTCAAAAAAGCACTAACCCTCATAAACCAACTTCCTAAAAATAAAAAAAACTTATTATTAAAATTTCAAACGTTAGAAAAATATTATTTTGCTTCAAAAAATAAAAAAATTTTAAAACAACTTAAAAATACTCTAACTCTTTTAGCTTCTTATAATGACTATAAATTTATCTATAAAAAAGCTATAGAGTTAAATATGCCTACACTTGAATTAAATGCATTAAAACATTTAAAAGAAGAAAAATATTTTTCTACTCTTATTGATATGTTAATGTGGAAAAAAAAGGATAAAGAGTTATTATCTTTACTTCAAAAAAACAAAACAAAATCATATTCACAAAAAACTTATGTAAAAATGCTTCAAGCTGCTTTATATCTAAAAGATAAAAATTTAATTAAATATTTCCTTACTAAAGTAAAAACAAATACAAATCCTCTTTTAGTAGCAAATAGTTATGTAGCTATAAAACAGTATAAAAAAGGGTATAAAATAATAAAAAAATATTTTCCTAAAAACACTAGATTATTAGCTCAATTTGCTTTATGGAGTAAAGATTTTAAAAGTGCTCTTAAATATTACCAAAAACTAAATAACAACCCAAAAATTATATATCAACTAGCTTTATCTTTACATAGATATGATATCTTAGAAAAAATGCTAAAACAAGAGGTAAAAAATAAACATTTTGACAAAATAGATGAATTAAAATTTGTATTTATGCAAAATTTTCATATAAAAGAAGGGATTAGTTTTTTTAACCAAATGTATAAAAAATATAAACTAAAAAAATTTTTATTAGCTGAATTTTATTTTTATGAGACATTAGGTGATACACAAGGTATGAAAAAAATCGCTAAGCAGTTAGGAAAAGAGATAACTCCTTATATAGCTATGAAAGTAGCAAATATTTATCTAAGCGAAAAAAAACCACAAAAAGGGTATGAAGTTTTATTATTAGCTTCAAAAAATGGTGGGAATAAAGTCTTTTATAACACTTTATATAATTTTGCTATCATTACAAACCATAAAAAAGAAGCCTTTAAACTTTTACAAAAAAAAGCATCAACTAGCCAAGATTTCATACAATTAGCTACTTATTATGAAGAAAACAATCAAATAAATAAAGCTTTTGATGTTTTAAACAAACATAAATTTAATGATAATTATTTTTTCTTTAAGTTTATAAATACAGCTTATAAAGCAAAAAAATATAATCAAGTAATAAATATTTCAAAAAACAAAAAAGATAAAGAAATTTTATCAAATCCAAACTATTGGTATTTATATGCTTCATCTTATGAAAAACTTAATAAAATAAAAAAAGCAAAACAAATTTATATACAATCATTAAAATATTTAGGCACAAATCCAGCTTTTTACTGGTTTTTAGTAAATCATAAAGATACAGATATAAAATATTATATAGATGATATAAAAGATGATAAATTACTATTAGCTTCATTTTCTTTATTAAAAAAATATAAAAAAGCTTTAATTGTAGTAAAAAGATTACTTTCTAAAGATCCTAATGATTTAGACTTATTAGTAACTTACTATAATATTTTAGAAAATCTACATAAAAACAATACAAAAATAAGATTTAAAATATACAAATTATCTAAAAAACTTGCTAAAACAAATGAGCATTTTTTTAAAATATATTTTCAATTTGCGCTATATTATGAGCCATACTACAAAATGAAAAGACATTTAAAATATGCTAAAAAATTTGATGATTATATAGATTATCAAATACTATTTTTCACATATTATGGTGAATATAATAAACTAAAAGAGTTGGAGAAAAAATGAAAAAAATTATAATTTTATTTATGGTAATATATTCTTATGGTATATACTCTTTTCAGCTATATACTTCTGTAAATCAAAAATATGCTAAACTTTATTATGAAAAATTATCTAATAATATAAAACAAAAAAGCTTTATTTATCGTACAGATTCTGGATATTATACAGTTAGATATTTAATTACAAAATATGCAAAAGAGTTAAGAAAACTAAAAAAACAATATCCTATTGTAAAAGATGATATAAATAAATTAAAAAATATAAATTCTTCTTATATTAAAGACACTTTAGTTAAATTAAATATCATAAAGCCTAAAATTACTCCAAAACAAAAACCTATCTTAAAGCCAATATCTAAACCAAAACCTAAAATAAAACCTACTAAAATAGTTTTACCTGATTGGGTAAAAATGAATATAGCTTTACAAAATAATGATACTTATAAAATAGAAAAACTCCTAAATACAAAAATAGGGATTTATCAAAAAATAACTGCTTTAGATAAACTACAAAGGTATAATGATGAAGAAGATACTATATTTAAATATGAATCTATCACAAATGATAAAAATTTATATAATAGATATTTTAAATTAAACACAAAAAAGTATGTATCTTTTAGATCAATATTTGAAATAAAAGATGGTTATAATAATTCTCTAAATTCTATTATATATAAAAACAAATATAGCTTACAACTAAACTATGATAATGTTTTTCATCAAAATAACAAAGAGGTTTTAGTTGGATATAAAAATATAACAATAGGACTAAGAGAAAGTCAAAAAACTTTCATATCTATAAAAGCAAAAAAAGAATTAAAAATAGATAAAATAGATTCTATCTTTAAACTAGGATTTAATCAAAAATCGCTTGATAATGATTTAATGTTTAATACCACTATTAACCACTTCATCTCACTGAATTTATCAAAAACTACACACAATCATTATTTATCATTCAAATCTGTTTTTTCAAAATATTATTATCAAACTTCTAATTTTGCATTTAATAAATCAGAAATTTCACTAAATGATATTTATAGATATGATTCATTATTAAACTTCTCTTCTTATATCAAAAATGTAACTTATTCAAATATACTACAATCTTATAATGAAATTGGAATTGGAAGCTTTTATGGGTATTCAAAAAACCATCTAAAAACTGCTAAGTATTTCATAAATCCTATCATCACTTATAATACTCTTTCAAATATAGGATATAATATATCATTAGGAATGAATAAAAGAGTTATAAAAGCAGATAATTTAAAAGTAGTTTTATCTTATTCAAAAGACCAATTTGGAGATACTGCTAAAATTATATTTAATTATATATATTACTAATTTTCATTTGCAATATACTTTATTTCTACCATTATTTTTAGCTTCATATAAATTTTTATCTGCTTTTTGAATTAAAGTTTTTAAATCATCTTTTTCATTATTATATTCTGCAACACCTATACTAACTGTTAGTTTTATATATTTTTGATCACAAAAAACATATTGTTCTACTAACTTTCTAAAAAGCTCCATTTTTTTACAAGCATTATCTTTCTCAATAAAAGGCATAATTAAAATAAATTCTTCCCCACCATATCTTGCTACAACATCTGTATCTCTAAAATTTTGTTTTAGTAAATTTGACAATTCTTTTAATACACAATCACCTATTATATGTCCATAATTGTCATTTATATGTTTAAAATAATCTATATCTAAAATTACTATACTTAAAGGAAAATTATATCTTTTTGCTTCTTTTGTTTTTTTAGTTAAATATTCTATCATATATTCTCTATTATATAAACCTGTTAAAGGATCTGTTATAGCTTTTTTATATAATAATTTATTATTTTCTTCCAAATCTTGTAAAATTAACTCTTTTTCTAATGAAATAGCAATAGGTATAGAAATTTTATTTAATAAAATTTCTAACATACTTTTTTCTTTATTTGTCAAAGTTTTTGTTATTTTAATAAAGATTTTTCCTATAATTTTATCATTTTGTTTTAAGTCTTTTTTATATTCAAAATTCTCTAATTCATCTAATTCTTCATCATATTCTTTATTAAGTGCAAAAGAAAAACAATGCTCTTTATTAGAAATAGGTGAGACACCACAAATATCTATTTTTTGAATAGAAGGTATTACTTTTTTAATATTATTAAATAAATTTTGCAATACTAAATGAAACGAACTTAAAGAGACAGTATCTTGTAAAAACTGTTTTAATAGTTCATCTGTCATATTTAATACATATAAATCACTTTCATAATTATCCAATAAATATAAACCACATTCCAAATCTTTCAACTTTTCTATTAATGGAGATATAAATCTTTTTTCAATTATAGATCCATGTTGTGGAGCAATTATTTTTGGATTCTTTTTTTGCACCTGTAATAAAGCATGATTTAAGACTTCTTTACTTGGCATATAATGCTTATGAAAAGGTTTGGCAGATTCAAAATAATCATCTATATCTTTTACATATAAAGAAAACTCATCAGTTAATCCTCCAAATAAATCACTAGAAAACAATATTCCTGATGTTTTATCATATGTACAAAAAGCTCCTGGAAAATGTGCATAAGGAGTAAAAACAAATTCTAATTCTCTATTTTTAGTTTTTAATTTCCAATCATTTTCATTGATTAAATAAAAGGGTGTTTTCCATTCATAATGTTTAAGTAACATTTCAGCACGCCAATGGGTAACTATATATTTTTCTTTATGTGGAATAAGCTTTTCTAATGTTGAAAAACAACCTACAATATCTGGATCTTGATGATGCATAATAATATACTTTATATCTCTAAGAGGAACAATTGAAGTAATTTTTTCTAACACCACAGGGAAAGTTATCATACTACCTGGATCAATTAAAATAGACTCATTCCCATCTTTTATTAAATATACATGACATTGAAAAGGATCATTTGGTATAACATATCCTACCCAATAAATATCTTCTGTAATTTGAATAGCTTTTGAAAAATCCATAACCCTCTACTTTTTTATTTTATTATATCATTTTATAGTTATAAAAATGTTATATTTTCAATATATCTTATAAAAATATGAAAGAAAGATAAAAAATAGTAGCACAAACTGAATTCTCATTCAGTAAGAAGGCATAAAAAAAGAGTCATTTTAATTGTTTAGCGGGGGCTTACTTTTCCACACCCGAAGGGTGCAGTATCATCAGCGCTGAAAGGCTTAACTTCTTGGTTCGAAATGGAACAAGG
>Ga0256843_1001544_pt1 | contig 17980 bp, 10 predicted proteins | sample AlvinellametaG_FD_191572 | JGI IMG/M metagenome (GOLD analysis project Ga0256843, IMG submission 191572) | Pompeii worm associated microbial communities from hydrothermal vent at the East Pacific Rise, Pacific Ocean - Alvinella | ecosystem: Host-associated > Annelida > Integument > Unclassified ... | reverse complement strand
TTAACTCAGAGTTATTTTTACATACCTTATGAAGATGAAGTATTAGATGTAAAAGAGTTTAAAAGTAAAATAAAAACACAAAAAGATAAAAAGAAAAACATAGCTGGAACAATAGTTATGTATAACCCTTTTGTATATCCACTTGGATATGATGAAAAGAAATTTTTAAAAGATCAAGATTATGATTTTGACCAAGGTTTTGTTGAGCTTAAAATTGAAAGAGAGATGACACTTTTAAAACAATCTTTAGTTCAAACAGATGCATACAAAGGTAAACTAATACAAATTAGATTCCTATTTAACCTAAACACTTACAATATTGATAGAAGTGAGTTATTAATGAGTTTTAATGCAGATTGTGAACTTCTTAATACAAATCAACTAACAATCTATCACAAAGAGTTTAACTATACAGATGTGCCAAATATGACTTATAATGGTAAATTTGTATTTTTTGCATGGGGACATAAGATAAATAAAAAAGAGTTTTTATATGTAAATGATTATGCACAAAGTTTTTATGATAAAGCTGTTCAAATGCAAAAGAAAATATCATTTGTATTTAGAAAATCAACTAGAGCTGAGTATGCAATAGAACATTTACAATTTTTACACCCAATTCAAACAGGGAGATTCTCTACAAATATAAATTCTGCAGTAAAAGAGTGTTTTAAAACTGTTCCTCCCCTTCCAGCTGCATTTGATGATATAGGAAAGTAATATGGATTTTAAAGTAGATAATACTTGTGGAAATGCTAGAGCATGTACACTTAATATGGCTCATGGAGAGGTTACTACACCTGTATTTATGCCTGTAGGTACTCAAGCTGTTGTAAAAGCTTTAGATTATAACGATATGTTAAATCTAGGTGCTCAAATTATTTTAGGAAATACATACCATCTATTTTTAAGACCATCAAGTCCACTTATTAAAAAACTAGGTGGATTACATGGATTTTCAAACTTTCCAAACAACTTTTTAACAGATAGTGGTGGATTTCAAGCTTTTTCATTAGGAAAACTAGATAAAAAGAATACAACTCAAAGTGTAGATGGTATCACTTTTAAATCACACATAGATGGAAGTATGCATAAGTTTACACCAAAAAGTGTATTAGATGCCCAATACGATTTTAATAGTGATATTATGATGATATTAGATGATTTAGTAGCCTTACCAAATACAGATGAAAGAATACAACTTTCAATTGAGCGTACAACACAATGGGCAAAAGAAGCTATAGAGTATCATATGAGTCAAAAAGCTAAAGGTATAGGTGTAAATCAAAATATCTTTGCTATTATTCAAGGTGGTACAAGTAAAAAATATAGAGAACTCTCAGCAACACAACTTTGTGCATTAAGTGATTATGATGGTTTTGCTATTGGTGGCCTTAGTGTTGGTGAAGCATCACAAGATATGTATGATACTGTTGAATTTACTACTCAGTTTATGCCAAAAGATAAACCAAGATACCTTATGGGAGTTGGAACACCTGAAGATTTAATAGAAAATATTGATCGTGGTGTTGATATGTTTGATTGTGTAATGCCAACAAGAAATGCAAGAAATGGTACACTATTTACTCACTTTGGAAGAGTAAATATAAGAAAAGCCGAGTTTAAAGAAGATACAGGTCCTATTGATAGTAAGTGTAAATGTTATACATGCCAAAACTTTACAAAAGCCTATTTAAATCATCTTTATAAAGCAAATGAGATGACTTATTTTAGACTTGCATCTATTCATAACTTGCACTATTATTTAAATCTTATGAGAGAAGCTAGAGCTGCTATTTTAGATAATAGTTGGGAAGAGTTTAAAAAAGAGTTTTTTGCTCTTAGAGCAAAATAATAAACCTCATCTATTGGGGTTTAATAGGTAATTCTAATCTAAATTTTGCACCTAATCTTTTTCCATCTAATTCAATATTAGTTACATATATCTTTCCATGGAAATGTTCTTGTACAATCTTTTGAGCCATATGTAATCCTATACCTGTTCCATTTATAGCCCTTTTTGTTGTAAAATGTGCTTCAAATATATGATCAATTACATCATCTGGTATTCCACCTGCATTATCCCAAACCTCAACTATAGCATTATTTTTATTTCTATATACATTAATATTTATCTCTTTATTTTTAATTTCTGCCATATTTAAAGCATCTTGTGCATTATTGATTATATTAATTAATACTTGTATTAGTTCATTATCTAAACCTACAAATTCTATATCTTCTATATTTTTATTAATTTTTATATTATTATGTTTTAATGTTGAGTTTATAAGATTAATTGTTTTATTTATTATATCTTCCATATGAAATAAAATTTTTTCTTTTTGTTCAAAAAAATCTCTAAAATCATCTATTGTTTGTGAAAGATGATTTGCATTTAAAAGTATATTATCTAGTGATGCTAACTCAGTATCTTTATCAACACTTACATCAAGTTCTTTTGATACTTTAATCCCACTTGATACTGTAGTAATAATCGATAATGGTTGCTTCCACTGATGAGCAATATTTGTTATCATCTCACCCATTGCTGCCATTTTATTTTGTTCAAGCATAAGTTTATCTTGAAGTTTTAATTTTTGTTGTAAACTATCTTTATATCTATGTAATTGAATATGTGTTTTAACTCTTGCTTTTAATTCTTTAGAAAAAAATGGCTTTGTTATATAATCAACTGCTCCAAGTTCAAACCCTTGTGAGATACTTGATTCATCATCTTTTGCACTTAAAAATATTATTGGGATATCTTTAGTTAAGCTATCAGATTTTAATATTTTACAAACTTCAAAACCATCCATTGGTTCCATCAAAATATCTAATAAAATAAGATCAAAAGTATACTCTTTTACCCTTTGTAATGCTTCTTTACCAGAAGTGGTAAATATAATATTATATTTTTCATCTTCTTTTAAAATATTTATTGCTAGTTGTATATTATGTACATCATCATCTACAATTAATATATTATATTTAGTATCCATTTTTTTCCTTTTCATAAAATTTTTTTAATCTTACATGTGTATTTACTTTTTTAATAAGCTCTATATTTATAAATGGTTTTACTACATAATCAGAACCACCTAACTCATAAGCTCTTTCTATATCAGTACTTGAATCTTTCCCAGATAAAAATATTATAGGTATATCTTTTGTTTTATCATCTTGTTTTAAAATTTTACAAACTTCAAAACCATCAAGATCTGGCATCATTACATCAAGTAAAATAAGATCAATATTATTCTCTTTTATAACATCAAATGCTTTATATCCACTTTGAGCAAAAAGCATTTTATATCCTTCATCTTTTAATATATTCATAGCAACTTGTATATTTTTTGGCATATCATCTACTATTAGTATTGTTGCTAATATATTAGACATCTTTATTTTCCTCATATAGCTTTTCTAATCTTTTAACCATATTATCATATTCATTTATTAATAAACTAACCTTATCAATATCAAAACTATCTATTGCACTTAATATATTTTGCGTATAAATTCTTAATATCTCAAGTTTTTTCTCTTTTGATAAGCTATTTATCTCTTCAATTAAATCTTTTATTAATGAAAAATCACCTTTGTCTTTTATTTTATCTAAGTTTGGTTTATATTTATCCTTAAGTTTTTGTATTATTATTGGCAACTCTAGTAATAATTCTTTATTTATATCAATATTTGTTAAGTACTCTTTTTTTTCATCTTCTTTAGTATATCTAATATGCTTCATCAATTCTTTTACTAAATCATTATAAAGTACTGGCTTTCTTAGATATCCATCAAAACCATGATCTTTTATTTGAGCTAAATCTCTTTGCATTACTGAAGCTGTAAATGCAATTATTGGTATATCTTTATTTATCTCTTTTATTTTATCAGCAGCTTCATATCCATTCATAATTGGCATTCTTAAATCCATAAAAATCAAATCAATCTTACTATTTGAATTTATTACTATATCTAAGGCTTCTTTACCATTTGTTGCTTCAATAAATGTAAAATTTTCATTTGATAAACTAGCCGTTACAAGTTTTCTATTATCTTGAACATCATCTACTACTAAAATATTTACAGAATCAAATATTATATTATCTAGCTCTTCACTGTCTTGTTCTTTACTTACTTCAGCAACATCTATATCATATAAATCAACAATAAATCTACTACCTTTTTGAACTTCACTTTTAACTTTTATTGTACCATTCATAAGTTTTACTAACTTTGAACAAATTGCAAGTCCTAATCCAGTTCCTGCAAAAACTTTTGCATCATCTGCATTTGTTTGTTCAAAAGCTTGAAATATTTTCTCTTGGAACTCTTTAGCAATACCTCTTCCTGTATCAATAACTTCTATTGTTAAATTAATTTTTGTTTTTTCATCATTTATAAATTTTGATTTTACCCTTAATGTAATTGTGCCGTTATTTGTAAACTTAATAGCATTTCCAATTAGATTTAAAAGTATTTGTCTTACCCTCACACTATCAATTATTATAGCATCAGGTAAATTTTCATCAATATCTATTTTGAATGTAAGGTTTTTTTGATTTATCTTAGCATGAAAAATTGAATACATCTCATTAAAAATATTTTTAGGATTTATATTTTCCTTTTCAATCTTAAATTTCCCAGCTTCAATTTTAGATAAATCTAATATATCATTAATAATTGCCATTAATGCTTTTCCACCCATTTGTATTGAATCTAGATAATCTTTTTGTATAGGATCTTTTATAAGTTTTGAAAGTAACTCTGAGAACCCAATAATAGAGTTCATTGGTGTTCTAATCTCATGTGACATATTTGCTAAAAATTCAGATTTTGATTTTGTTGCTTCTTTTGCTTTTTTATTAGCAAGCTCTAGCTCTTTTTCCCTTTGTTTTGTTTTTTGAATCTCTTTTGATAATCTTCTATTCCAATATAAACTACCCATAATAAAAAATAAAAACAATCCACTTAACTGCCATACCATAGTATAGTCTATACTATTTTCAAATTTTATAGATATCCATTTATTATAAATATTTCTTTTTTCCTCTTTAGATATAGATTCTAGTGCTTTATTTATAATATCTATTCCAATTTGTTCAAAATCATTATTCATTGCCATTTTGAGCTTTTGAGTATATTTTGTCTTACCTGCAATTTTAAGATTAAAAAAACTATATTTATTAATATCATAACTAGCAACAGGAAGCATTGCAACATATGCATATACTTGATTATTTGAAACCATTTTTAACGCATCTTTTGTACTACTTGCATATACTAATTCAATATCAGAATGATTTTGCTTAATTATCTCATCTAAAGAAAAACCTTTTTCAATAACAACTTTTTTACCACTTAAGTCATTTAAATCTGCTAAAAAGCCTTTATCATTTTTTGTTACCATCACTATTGGGTACTCTAAGTATTCTGTAGAAAAATTAAAATATTCAGAGTTTTTATGTGTTTTGATAACACAAGGTAGAAATTCTATATTCTTTATATTTTTATAATTTATATAATCTTCCCAAGTGATATTAGAATCTAATTTAAATTCTATTCCTGTTTTTTTAGATACTAATTTTAAATAATCACTTGCTATTCCTAAATATTTTTTTTGATCCTTCTGTATAATTTCAAAAGGTTCCCATGAACTATTAGCAACAAACCTTATAACTTTATGTTTACTTATCCAATTTTGCTCTTTTTGTGAAAATTGCAATTTATCATATTTATAAACTTTATTTTGCAATGCTACTAACTCTTCTCTAGGTATAAGTTCGTATATTTTATTAATAATAGATTGAAGCTCGGGATGTTTTTTTGATATTGCAATATGTGTTTGACTATATTTTCCATATATAGTTGTTGCTATTTTTAGATTATATCTTCTTAACTTTTGTTTATTTACAGTATAAGACATAAATGCAACAGCTTCATTGCTATTTGCTAATTTTTCATACATCTCATCATCTGTATTAAGATCTATTACTTTTATATTTTTATTTGTGTCTTCTATAATTTTATGATCTATAGATTCTTTTTTTAAATATATTGTTTTATTTTCTAAATCATCTAATGATTTTATATCACTATTCTCTTTTACTATTAAATAATTTGGACTAAAATCATAAGCTTTTGTATAGTTAAAGTTATTTAATTCTCTTTCTTTACTCCAGCTTACATTATCAATTCCATGTACAGTTTCACCAAGAGTAGCAGCTTTAAAACCATCTGCCCATCTATCAAACTTAATTGGTTTTAATCCAATATTTCCATATTTATTAATAAGTTTTAATATATCAGTATGAAGGTTATTTCCATTTTTATCATATTTCCAATATCTCATAACTGCAATTCTAACCATTGGATTATCTTTTAACCACTTTTTCTCTTCTTGTGTAAAATGTAGCTTTTTTTTATCTTTGTAGAAAAAATCATCATCTAACTTTTTTTTATTTGTTATTCCTAATTGATAATATAATTTTGCTACTTGATTATATCTATTTTTGTCAATTGTTCCTATATCAACAAAGTCAGGAAGTATCATCTGGTATATACCTGTTGCTTCGTACTTTAATTGATCTTTAGTTTTATTTGGTGCATATTTTTTAATAATCAAATCGATAATCTCATCTTGGTGATCTAATGCATATCTCCAACCTTTAATAGTTGCTCTTTTTATCTTTTTTGCTCTATTTGGATAAGAATCAATCTCTTTTTTTGTAGTAAATAAACAATCCCCATAAAAATCTATTCCATAACTTTTTGGATCTATTATATTAACATCAATACCTTTTGTTTTTAACCAATAAGGTTGATCTGTTGAATAAGCTGAAATTACATCAACTTTATCATCAATAAAATCTTGATAATTTGTAAAATTATGTATTCTAATATTATCAAAACTACCTATTGTTTTTAATATCAATGCTCTAAAAGGAACACCTCCTGTATTATGAAGGGCATACATAACGTCTTTCCCTACTAAATCATAAGGTGTTGTGATATTTTTATTTTTTTTAGATATTAAAACTAATGGTGAATGTTGAAATATTTGTGCTAATAAGACCACATCTTTTGATTGTATTTTAGGTACAACAATAGATGTATCACTAACACCATATTGAGAATTTCCTTTTATAACTTCATGTATATATGGTTTATTAAAATCTATCTCTTTTAAACTTACTTCTAAACCTTCATCTTTATAAAAGCCTTTTTCAATTGCAGTATAGTATCCAGCAAATTGAAAAGAGTGTTTCCATTTAAGTTGTATAGATACTTTGTTATTGGCATTTAAAAATGTACTTAACATTAGAAGTATTATTATAATATTTTTAAAAACACCAAAGAACATACTTAAACCTTTCTTATATTTTATAGTAAATAATTAATTTAATTATTCTATCATAACTAATCTTGAAGAATTAAATCATTTTTAAATATTACCCTTTTTATTAAATAATAGTTTTGTTTTGCTATAATACAAAATATAAATAAACTAAGGATATATTTTGAAAATTGATGATCAAACTATAAACAAACTAGAAAAACTATCTTCACTTCAAATAAGTGATGAAAAAAAAGAATCTTTAAAAGAAGAATTAAGTCAAATTGTAAGTTTTATTGAAAACTTAGATGAAGTAGATGTAAGTGGAGTTGACGCTACATTTACTACAATATCTACAGGTCAACCTCTTAGAACTGATGAAGTAACAAGCAAACCTGAAGTATCTGCACATATTATGTCAAATGCTCCACAAGTTGAAGATAACTGTTTTATAGTTCCTGCAATAATAGAGTAAAGTTATGACAAAAATATATGGAATAAAAACTTGCGGTAGTGTTAGAAAGGCTATTAAGTTTTTTAATGATAACAACTTAGAGTTTGAATTTGTTGATTTTAGAAAAGAGCCACTAGATGATTCAAAAATAGATTTTTTTGCAGAACATATTGATATAAATAAACTTTTTAACAATAAAGGTACAAAATATAGAGATCTAAAATTAAAAGAGTTAAACTTAGATGAACAAGGTAAACTTCAATGGTTAAAAAAAGAGAATATGCTTCTAAAAAGACCAGTTATTGAGTTTGATAATAATGCTATTTGTGGATTTGATGAAGAGGTTTATAAAAATACGTTTTTATAATATATAATAGTTAAAAAAGAGGGGGATAAAGTAAAACTTTATCCCTTTTTTTTATTTTAAAACTAATATTGCAATATTAACTGCAAGCATAAAGAAGAATCCAACTTTACATGTTAATAATGGATCTCTTTGAAATAATGGCTTTGTGTTATCAAAGTATGGTTTTACTTTTGATGAGTTTTCTAACTCAAACATCATCTCACTATAGTGTTCATATCTTTTAGAAGGATCAATACTAATACTTCTTAACATAACAGCTTCAAGCCATAATGGGATATTATCATTTAAAGATTTTGGAAATTTAACATCTTTAAATGTTGGATTTTGAAATGGTTCTATCTCCCCATAAGGAAATTTACCAGTAAGTGATTCATATAGAGTAACTCCTAATGCAAATATCTCACTTCCTTCATTAATACTATGCCCTTCAAATCTCTCTGGTGCAATATATGATGGTGTTCCTGCTGTTGAACTTATACTATATATCTCTGTCATAGAACCAAAATCAATTATTTTAAATATATGCTTCCCTTTTCTTTCAATTACCATTATATTTTCTGGTTTTATATCTGCATGAACTAGATCAAATTTTAATAGATATTGACTCATTTTAAGTACAGTTTTTGCCATTAATATAGCATCATCTATATATAATTTTCTTTTTTTAAGATATGTTTTAAGATCAACTCCATCAATAGCTTCCATAACATAATATCTCATTGTTCTATTTTTAGGTATTACTGCTTTTGGGAAGAATCCAGCTTTTAATCGTTTTGAATTCCAAGCTTCTTTTACAAAAGCATCCAGTAATGTTTCATCTTCAATTGCTTCATAAAGGGCAAATTTTAAAACATACTTTTTACCTTTTTTATCACACAGCCAAGTTCTATCATTTTGAATTAAAGATTTTTCAAGTATATATCCATCAATCTCATCTCCAACATTTAAGTGTTCTGGTATTTTTAAGTCTTGTGATTTTAATTTAGCTACTTGATTTTCTTGAAGTATCTCTATAATTACTGCTGTTGTATCATCAGGAAGATCATCTTCACACATTTGACTAGCTTTTTTTATTAATAAATTTGCACCAAGATCAATATGCTCTTTAATTTGTTCATCATCCATAACAGCTGTTAAACCATCACTACACAATAATATTTTATCATCTTTTTTAACTATATTTTCAAAATAATATATATCCACTGTAGGTGCTAAACCCATAGCTTGAGTTAGAACATTTTCATACCCATCTTCATCCATTGCATGATCTAAAGATAATTGAGTAAGAATATTATCTCTTTTTAAATATACTCTACTATCTCCAACATTTGCACCATATAGTTTATTACCTTGAATAACAGCAATTGTAAGTGTTGTCACAAGCTCTGTTGATTCATAATTTTCCATAGATTCTGCATATAAAATAGAATTTATAGATTCAACAAATGTTTTAATAGATTTTTCTATAGACCAAGAGATTGGTCTATTTTTAAAATTAGTCATTAAATGATTAGTTACCCTTTTAGCTGCAGCTGCACCTTCTGTTGCACTTCCTACACCATCACATACAATAGCTATTGTTAAATCACCTATTGTTTTTACATCATAAAAATCATCACCAGTTAAAGTTGTACCTTTAGATAGTGAAAATCCAGATGTTCTTATATCTTTTTTTGTCATATTTTAATTACCTATTTTATTTATTTACTTATTCTAACAAAAAATATTAATAATATTTAATTATATTTGTATATATATTATACAAATAAAAAAACCTAAGTGACACACTTAGGTTTTTTATATTTTAGATTAAGATTTTACTTAAAAGCTTTCCCATTGTTCATCTTCAATATTTGGCTTTATCTCTTTTATTTTTGTTTGTACTTTTGTTTTAGTTTTTGTAGCTAAAACTTCTGATATTTTATTTAAATTAATAGTATTAGTTTTTTCTTTTTTTACTACCTTAGGAGTAGTTGTTGGAGTATCTATTACTACTTTAGTATGCTCTTTTTTTATTGTTTTAATTTGTATTGTATCTTTACCAATAAACTCTTTAGAATCAGCATCACTTACTATATCATTCGCAATTTTTTCTGTTTGCTCTGCAATATCTTGTGTAGCACTTGCTACTTGAGCATTTTGCTGTGTTTGTTGATCTAACTGTGTAACTGCATTATTTATTTGCTCAATTCCTATTTGTTGCTCTTTACTTGCTGTTTCAACATCAGAAATAAGATCTAAAGTTTTAGAGATAGACTCATTTAAGTGAGTATACCCATCTATCATCTCATCTGCTATATGTTTACCATCATTAGCTTTTGCTGTTGCATTTTCAACAAGTTTTTTAATCTCATTTGCAGCTTCAGCTGATCTTGATGCAAGATTTCTTACCTCTTGTGCAACAACAGCAAACCCTTTTCCAGCTTCACCAGCAGTTGCTGCTTCAACTGCAGCATTTAGTGATAAAATATTTGTTTGGAATGCTATTTGATCAATTACACTAATTGCATCACTAATTGCAGTTACTTCATTATTAATATTATCCATAGCCTCAGTTGTTTGATTTGCTAAGTTTTGTCCTTTATTAACTGATGATTTAACTTCATTTCCATGTGAAGCCATCTCAATAACATTTTTAGTGTTATTTGTAATATTACTAGTGATCTCTTCTAAAGCTGCTGCTGTTTCTTCTAAAGATGCAGCTGCTTGATTTGAAGCTGAACTTAATGATTGAACATTTTCAAGTAATACTTCTGAACTATGTTGTAATGTTAATCCATTTGTTTTATTCTCTACTAACATTTTATTTATAATATCAGCTAATGTATTAAGTGCAACTGCTGTTTGTCCTGTAGCATTTGGTATTCTATTTGTAAAATTAAGTTCTTGGAACTCATCAAGTATTACTTTTACTTTATTTATATCAGTTGCAACACTATTTGATATAACATTTAACATCTCATTTAAATTTGTTTTTAACTCTTCTAAACTCTCATTTTGTGTTGATTTTACAACTGCTTGTTTAAAGTATCCATCTTTTACTTTTGCAACTACTTGTTTTACATCATCAATTAATGCCTGATCTTGCTCTATTAGTAATTTTGTTTTTTGAATATTTTCATTCACTACTTTAGACATAGTACCAATCTCATCATTTGAATTGACTTCAAGAGGTGTTACTGTAGATGTCTCTTTATTTAGATATTTAAAGAATCCTAATAATCCATTTTCAAATACTTCTAATGGTTTAATAACATTTGCTTTTACAAATAACATACTAAGTACATTAATAATAATAAATACTATAATAGATGATATAATCATTATATCTCTTAGATGATGTGCTGGAGCTAATGCTTCATCTTCATCAATTTCAGAAATCACTGCCCATTTAGTTTCTCCATAAACATCGATATAATTATATGCACTAAGAACATTAACTCCTCTATAATCTTGAATTATCCAAGATCCATGTTTTCCTGATAGTGCTTCTTTTACAGAATCAGTTTTAACTTTAAATACCCCAATTGTAGTTCCAAGTTTTTGAACAACAGGATCTTTAATATCTTTTTGAAATCTTGAATTAGATCTCATAGTATAATCTTCACCTACAAGATAAACTTCACCAGATTCACCCATTCCAGCTTCTTTATAATGACCACCAAATTGCATAATTTTATTGATTTGATCAACAGGCATTTGAAAAATCATAACACCTTTTTTAATTCCATTTATAAATATAGGTGTTGCAATAAATGCTGCTGCTGCATTATAACTTGGCTCATATGGTTTAAAGTCATCAAATGCAACTTCACCTTCACTTTTATTTAATGCTTTTTTATATGCTCTAGCAATTCCAGTATCACTATAGGCACCATTATTAAGGTTTGTGGCAAAATCTTTTTCTTTGAAATCTGTATATATAATATTACCTTTTAGATCAACCATAAAGATATCATATAAACCATAAGCATTTAAAAATTTATCAAATGATTGATGATATTTTTTATGTGTTTGCATATAAGTACTATTATATTTAGGATTATATGTTAATTCATTTTTGCTACCTAATTTTGAATTATTGTCAGTTATAAATATATATTGTGCGATTAAAGCATTATTATCTTTTGGTAAATATTGATCAATTGATCTTCTTTGATCAGATTTTGGAACATTATAATTAACAGAATTTAAATATTCATCTTGAAAATTTGATTTAAGTTTTAATTTTACTAAAGGGATACTTATATCCACTTCTCTTTCTAAAGAATAAAATCCTTTTTCAAAGCCATTAAACGCTTCTTTTGTTCCTGCTTGTCCTGCAAGTGATGTTAATAAACCTTTTATATAGTTTAAATATTCAGTTACCTCACCCTGCTTTGATGTTTCAACAGCTTCAAGTTTAGATATCTCTGCGTCTTCTAATGCTGAGGATACTTTTACTACTGATAATGTTGTATTAACTAAAGCTAACATTAATAAACCTACTAACACTACAATTGTTAGTTTTGTTCCAATTTTCATATTCTTAATCAAAATTTACCCTTTTTTCTAAATTATGTAATATAATTGTATCAATGTTAAACTTAAGTTAAAATATTAATTATAGTTATAATTTAGTTTTTTTAATTAATTAAAGCCTATGTAACATAAATAGACTTTAAATTTTTCTTCTATATTCTACCACCAGCAGATACACCCCATGTTGTTCTCCATCTAGTTTTAACCATACTTAATCCAACAATTGCAAGTATAACAACCGCTGCAAAGATCATAAATCCTGCACTATATCCATCAAATGCACCTTTAGACCAACCTAAAGTTTTAATTAAAGCAGTTCCACCTAAACCACCAGCACAACCAACAAGTCCAGTCATAATTCCAATATCTTTACCAAATCTTTGTGGTACTAATTGGAACACTGCTCCATTTGCCATACCAAGGTTTGCCATAATTAAGAATAATACTAAAATAGCAACATAAAATGGTAATTTAATTGTAGCACTTATGATTACTAAAAATGCAACTACCCCATAGAAGAAGTATAATGCTTTAACTCCACCAATTTTATCAGCTATATTTCCACCTACTGGTCTTAATATCGCACCTGCAAATATACATAATGCTCCAAAATATCCAGCAATTACTTTTACATTTGATTCATCTAATACATCTAATCCAAAAGCTCCCATATCTACAGAATATGTATTCATTAAGTAAACTTTCATATATCCAGCAAATCCAACAAATCCACCAAAACTTACTGCATAAAATAGATTAAACCACCATGTATCTTTATCTTTTAATAATTTAAAGTAATCTTTTACTTTTTTTGGTCTAGCTTTATATACAGATTCAGGTGCATTTTTTGCTAAGAACATATATGCAATAAATACTACTATTGCCATAGCAGCTCCTACTCCAAATACACTATACCAACCATAATGTTCTGCAATCTTTGGAGCAAACATAAAGTCTATTACAACACCAATATTTCCAGCTCCTGCAATTCCTAAAACAACACCTTGAAGTTTAGGTGGATACCATTGACCAGCTTGTGGTAGTGCAACTGCAAATGCAGCTCCTGCAAATCCAAGTCCAAGTGCAACTATAAGTAGTACTTCATAAGTAATAGTATCACCCATTAAATATGCAGTTACTAATGATAAAATAACTATCATTTGTGATATTAGCGCTGTTGTTTTAGCACCTAATTTATCCACACCAAATCCAAGTACGATTCTTAATATTGCTCCACTTAAAATAGGTAAAGATACTAAAGTTGCTATCTCTCCTGAAGTTAATATTCTACCATTTAATGCTAATGCTTCTGCAATCTCTGAGGCTAGTGGCCCTAACATTGTCCATACCATAAAACTCATATCGAAATATAAAAAAGCCATGAACAGCGTTGGTGCGTGTCCTTGTCCTTTTAAATCTTTAAATCCTGCCATAATGTTCCTTTTTAATTACATATTTTTATTAATATGTTTTGATAAGCGAATTATAACTAAAAAATAAATATTTTATACAACTATGATGTATATTTTTTATACAACTAAAAAATACTATTTAAATCTTATTTCACTATAATGTTACTATCAATTAAAATAACAAAGGTTATATAAAATGGGTGAAACATCAACTCCTATAGATTCTATATTAAATAAAGAATCAAACAGTAATAATACGCCAATAGAAAGCTTCATAAATCATAAAGCCGATACAGGAATGCAATGTGGTAACTATAGTATAGATATACCAGAACTAAAAGAGGGTGAACAATATAGATTTCATTTTGATCTAACAGCTTGTGTTGGATGTCACTGTTGTGAAGCAGCATGTAATGAACAAAATGGAAATGATGCAGATGTTAAATGGAGAAGAGTTGGAGAGATGGAAGGTGGAACTTTCCCTAATGTATCACAACTATTTAACTCTATGTCTTGTAACCATTGTATCGATCCTGCTTGTTTAAATGGATGTCCTACAGAATCTTATATCAAACTTGATAATGGTATTGTATTTCATGAAGATGAATCTTGTATTGGATGTCAATATTGTACATGGAATTGTCCTTATGAAGTTCCTGTTATGAACTATGATAGAGGGATAGTTACAAAATGTCATATGTGTGTAGATAAACTTGAAGTTGGAGAAACTCCAGCTTGTGTACAAGCTTGTCCAGCAGGTGCTATTAATATTGAAGTTGTAAATAAAGAGCAATGGCTAAATGAAGATATGAATAAAGAAGCAATTGCACCACATCTTCCTGATACAAGTATAACTAAACCAACTACTAGATATACAGTTCCTGAGAATATGGATGAGATAAACTATAAACCAGCAGATGAACATATAACAAAACCAGCTCATAGTGAATTACCTTTAGTATTTATGACTGTTTTAACACAAATGAGTGTTGGTGGATTTGTTGCTTTATTTTTTGGAGAACTATTAACTATGTTTGGATTTAATAATCTTGCAAGTGCAAACTATATACTTGCTGCATTTATTATTCTACCTGCACTTATTGGATTACCACTTTCTGCACTTCATTTAGGAAGACCACTTTTAGCTCATACAGCTATGAAAAACTGGAGAAAATCTTGGTTAAGTAGAGAAGCTCTAGCCTTAGCCATTTATGCAGGAAGTACTATTGGAGTTATATTGTGTTATTATTTTGAGATAAACTCAATACTTACACTATTGATATTATTATCACTAGGAAGTGGTCTTTATGGAATATACGCACAATCTATGATTTATAGAATTGCTGCTCGTCCATCATGGAATAGAGAATCAACTACAAAAAGATTTTTAGCAAGTGGTTATTTAGGACTTATCTTAGTAGCTTTTATTTTAACTGCTCAAGGTTATGGATCTAGTGCAATGGCTATTCTAAGTATCACTATTTTAGGTGCTGCTTATCAAGTACTTGTAATATTTGAAGAGAAAGTATTTTATAAATATTTAGGTAACAAAGAAACTAATTATTATCAACTAAACAAAACAAAAACTTTACTTGAAAATAATTTTAAATCTCATTTGAAAATTAGGTTTAATACACTTGTAGGTTTTGGTATTATCCTTCCTATAATAGCTACTATATTTTTAGCTAATGGAAATATAAATATAGCAAGTATAATTTTAGCTATATCATTACTTGGATCAACTATTAGTGAACTAATAGGTAGATACTTATTTTATGTTACAGTTGTACCACTAGGATTAGCTGGAAATTTCTTTGCTGGAAATCAAAGAGGAAGAGATTATAAAGAAGGATCACATTAATGTTTAAAAGTTTATTTAAAAAATTTACAAATAACGATATAAAAGAAGATAAATACTCTTATACAAAAGACGCAAAGTTTGGAACAATAGCTAAAAATAATGCTCCAGATTCTTGGGTTAAATCAACTTGTGGATATTGTGGAGTTGGATGTGGTTTATATATTGGAATAAAAGATGGAAGACCAGTAAGAACAAAAGGTGATCCAGATCATTTTGTAAGTAAAGGGACACTTTGTCCAAAAGGTTTAACTGAACATGAGATGGTTACTAGTGATAACCGTGTAACTTCTCCAATGATTAGAAAAAATAACCAACTAACAAAAGTATCTTGGGATGAAGCATTTAAACATACAAGTGAAAAATTTATCTCAATCCAAAAAAAATATGGAAAAGGTGCAGTAGCTTGTGTATCTACAGGACAATTTTTAACTGAAGATTTTTATACTTTAGGTAAATTTATGCAACTAGGACTTGAAAGTTCAAACTACGATGGTAATACTACTTTATGTATGGCAAGTGCTGTTATGGGATATAAACAAACATTTGGAAGTGATGGACCACCTGCAAGTTATGAAGACTTTAGTCATGCAGATGTGATTATGTTAATAGGTGCAAATATTGCTGATAATCATCCAATACTAAAACTTCATATTGCAAAAAATAAAGCAACTACAGGTAAAAAACCATATATAATAGTAGTTGATCCAAGACATAGTAAAACTGCTAATATGGCAGATAAATTTGTACCACTAAATCCAAGAAGTGATTTAGCACTTATAAATGGTCTTTGTTACATAATACTTGAACAAGGTTGGGAAGATAAAAAATTTATTGATGAAAAAACTAGTGGCTATAAAGAGTTTAGAAAAAATATTATGAAGAAATATCCTCCTCAAGAGGTTTCAGTGATTACTGGTATTGAAGTAAAAGAGCTTTATGAATTAGCTAAAATTTATGCAGGAGCAAGTGCAGCTTTAAGTGCTTGGACTATGGGAGTAAATCAAAGTAGTATAGGTACAGATACAGTTAGTGCTATATGTAACCTTGCACTTATTACTGGAAATCTAGGAAAAAAAGGTGCAGCTCCATTTAGTATAACTGGACAATGTAATGCCATGGGTACTAGAGAGTTTGGGTTTACATCATCTATTCCTGGATATAGAAACTTTGCAAATATTAAAGATAGAGTTGATTTTGCAAATATTATTAATGTTCCAGTTGATCTTATACCTCAAAAAAGAGGTTACTCTTATCCTCAAATAATAGATGCTATTGATAAAGGTGAAATAAAAGCTTTATGGGTAACAGCTACTAATCCACTTGTATCTTTTCCAGATCAAAATAAACTAAGACGAGCATTGAAAAAACTTGAAATTCTTGTAGTTCAAGATGCCTTTATGTCTGAAACAGCTGAAGTTGCAGATGTAATATTTTCTGCTGCTACATGGAGTGAAAAAGAGGGAACTTATACAAATAGTGAAAGAAGATGTAACTATGCTAAAAAAGCAGTTGAGCCTTTAGGTGATACAAAAAGTGATGCAAATATAGTAATAGAGTTCTCTAAATATTTCCCAGGTAAATATGAACTACTATTTGAACATCTAAAAACAAGTGAAGATATATTTAATGAAATTAAAGCTGTAAGTGCTGGTCAACTTTGTGATTATAGTGGTATGAGTTATGATAAGATAACTGAACTTGGGGGTATTCAATGGCCTTGTAATGAAAAATATCCAAATGGTAAAAAAAGACTTTATACAAAAGGTTTTGAGTGTAAAACTGATGATGGAAAAGCAAAACTTTTACCAGTAGATTGGCAACCACTTAGTGAATCTTGTAATAAAGATTTCCCACTAAATCTAAATACTGGAAGAACTGTAGAGCAGTGGCATACAAGAACTAAAACAAAAACTATATCACTACTTAATGATTTAGCACCTGAAGCTTGGGTTGAGATAAATCCAAAAGATGCAGAAGAGTTACAAGTTAAAAGTGGAGATAGAATAAAAATAGGAAATAAAAG
>Ga0256843_1001543_pt1 | contig 17984 bp, 24 predicted proteins | sample AlvinellametaG_FD_191572 | JGI IMG/M metagenome (GOLD analysis project Ga0256843, IMG submission 191572) | Pompeii worm associated microbial communities from hydrothermal vent at the East Pacific Rise, Pacific Ocean - Alvinella | ecosystem: Host-associated > Annelida > Integument > Unclassified ... | reverse complement strand
CGATCCTCTTTGATTCAACCGATCAACGCATCGCGGATCTGAAAATAGGCAACGAAAAATTCGATGAATATCCGCCAGGCCACTTCGCCCATAAAAAAGAAAAGCAGAAACAGCAGGCGCAGCTTCCAACTCCATCGGGAAGGAGAATTTTCCTGCGGCTTCACCGCCCCTCCATAGCGCCGGAGATAGAAACGCACCCCTCCATAGACCGCCAGGGGCATGACGAATGCACCGAAATAGTAGACCCCCAGCAGGAGAGCCGGAGTAATCATGGTCCGAAACGTCAGGAAATCGTAGAGACTCATCCCTCTCCTCCCGCATCAAGGGCCTCGGCACAGACCGCCGCCGAAGCGAACGCCCATTGAAAGTTGTAACCGCCCAGTTCTCCGGTCACATCCAGTACTTCACCGACAAAATAGAGTCCCGGAACCAAACGGCTCTGCATGCTCTTCGGATCGACTTCCGCGGTAGCGACCCCTCCCCGCGTCACCTCCGCCCGACGGTAACCGAAATTTCCTGCCGGAGCGAATCGGTAATCGTGCAGTCGTTCCAGTATCTGCCAGGCAGTATCCGAAAGTCGAATCGCCGGGAGATCCTCCACTCCCAGATGGTCCAACAATACGCGAACCGCCCGGCGGGGCAAAGGCAAAAGGGTGGAAAGGCGTTTGCGTTCGCCACGAATCGCCGTCAGATCGAAGCCCGGAAGGAAATCGATAGCCACGTCGCCCCGCTCCCACCAGAGCGACGCGTTAAGCACCGCCGGACCGCTGAGTCCCCGATGGGTAAACAGCAGCCGGTCGCGCCAGTGCCGCGTCCCCACCCGAATTTCCACGTCACAGCTTACGCCGCTCAACGTCTTGAAAAAAGCCTGGGCCGGTTGCAGGGTCCAGCCCACCAGTGCCGGCGCGGGCCGTTGGACGGTATGTCCCAGCGACTCGGCAATCCGAAACCCGATATCACTCGCCCCGAGTTTCGGAAAACTCAACCCTCCGCTGGCGACCACCAGCTTTTCCGCGCGGATCTTTTGCCCTTTTCGGGAGATCAGGAGAAACCCTTCTCTCTCCCTGCGGACGTCGGCAATCGGACACTCCGTCCGTACTTCCACTCCCTGATACGCCTTCTTCAGAGCCCGATTGACCGAATCAGCACCGTCGATACAGAAAAGCTGACTCTCTTTTTCCACCCGGGTCCGGACCCCCCGTTCGGCAAACCAGCGACGCAGCCAGTGCTGGTCGTACCTCTTAAAGACAGATTGGACAAATCGGGAGTCGGCACGATAACGCCGGGGCGTCAACTCCAGATTGGCAAGATTGCAGCGGCCGCCTCCGCTGACCGCGATTTTGGCGCCGGGCCGCGGATTGCCCTCCAGAAGCAGGGTGCCGCTCTTTCGGGCAAGCAACGAAGCGCACATCGACCCCGAAGCTCCCGCTCCGAGAATCACCGTATCATACCGGATAGACACGAACGAAGATCAATTATAAAGACGAAGGATCTGATCGTTGATGACCCGTTTGGCATGGCGAAGCGCTTCGACACTCTCTTCGGTCAGTACCCCGGATTTTGCCATCGGAGTCGCCAGAAGCCGGTCAAGCTCTTTGAGCATCGTCTCCACTTCCCGAGCCAGCGCTTTGGAGTTTTCATGGAGCCCGTCGTAGTTCTCCGCCTCTTCGATATAGAGCGCCCGGCGCAATCCGGCATTCTTCTCATCCAGAAGTACTTCATATTTCCGGACCGTCTGACGCAGGGTCCCGAGATGCTCACGCACCCGCTCCATCATCGCTTTGCACTCCTCCTTCTTCTTGCAGTAGAAGCCCGCCTGCTCTTCGATCTCCTCGGCAAGCCGCTGGTTTTTCGCACTCCGGACGGAGACCAGAATCATATAGACGAGCCACCAGACCACCAGTGCGGAGCCCACGACGATCGCCGCTCCTACCGGAGCGTGTTCCTGCGGCTGGATCAAAAGAGAAATTTTTCCGGCCAGGGCGGAGAGTGACGCCAGGTCGGGAAGCTTTTGGGGAATCAGAGGCAGACCGGCTTTCTGTACCGCATAGGCATACCAGCCGCCCGCCGTTGCCACCGCGGCAATCAATCCCCAGAAAAAGGCTCCACCTTTCCCGGAGGAGAGATCCTCTATCCGCAGCTTCGGTTCTTCCGCATCCTCCAGTTCCAGTTCACTCAACGCCGGCTCGATTGCCGCCTCCTCCATACCGATCGACTCCAGAATCCGCTGACTCTCCTCCACGACCGGCAACAACGATTCCCGCTCGTAGTTTTCGAATTCAGCCAGATCATTCTGAATGTTCCGGACACACTCTTCGATCTGCTCTTCCGCGCTCAGCACCTTCTCTCTCGCCGCCGCCACACGGTTCTGGACGACGGTAAACGTATCTCCTTCCGTTGCGACGGGCGTAGAGGATTCACAGCGCTCCCCCTCGACATGTTCCGAAGTATCTTTCTCCTCGGCGTCGGATTCCGTCTCCTCCATCTTCGGCTCTTCCGCCGGTTCCGATCCCTTCTCCGCTTCGGTCGCCGTAGCGACACTCTCTTCGCCCGTCGCTGCCGATTCCGGGGCGACCTGCTCTTCCTGCTGCTCAGTTTCGTTCTTTATATCAGCCATAATCACTCCTCCTGTTTGACTTCGCTTATCGGCCTTTATTGTAACCAAAGCCACTGAAATTTTCTCCCATCCCCCTCATTCCATTTTCGATATAATCCCTTTCAAAAAAAGAGGAGAAGCATTGTCCCTGATTCTCTACCTTATTGTCGCCCTGACGGCCCTCTCGATCATGGTCTTTTTCCATGAGCTGGGACATTTTGCCGCGGCCCGCTTCTTCGGTGTCACCGTCGAGCGTTTCAGCATCGGATTCGGCAAAGTGCTGGGACAGCGGCACTGCTGCGGCACCGAATGGGCCTTCAGCGCCATCCCCCTGGGGGGATACGTCAAAATGAAAGGCCAGGACGACAGCGATCCTCTGAATCGGGATCCCAGCCCCGACAGCTACGGCGGCAAAAAACCCTGGCAGCGGATCGTCATTCTCCTGGCCGGTCCCGTAGCCAATCTTATTCTCGCCTTCTTTCTCTATCTCTGGATCGCCCTGCAGGGGGCGCCCCTGATAGCCGCGGCGGACTATCTGCCCCCTGTGGTAGGCCAGGTGGCTCCCGATACTCCCGCCGCCAAAGTCGGTCTGAAACCCGGAGACCGCATCGTGGCCGTCGAGGGAACTCCGATACGCTACTGGTATCAGATCAGCGAACTGATCAGAAAGAACCCCGATCCGATCCTCCTGAGCATCCGCCGCGACGGCAGACTGCTGGAGCTGAAACTCCACACCAAGGTCGTCGAAGGGGAAAACGAATTTCGTCAGAAGATCCAACGCCGTATTATCGGGATCTCCCCGCAGGCGAAACCGGGTGAAATCATTCGTTTCACCCCCGCCGAAGCGTTGGACTACGCCTGGCGCGAAACCCTGAAGGCCTCATCCCTCATTGCCCGCAGCGTCCAGAAAATGAGTACCGGCGAAGTGGGGGCCGAGAATGTCGGAGGCGTCATCACCATCTTCGACATCATGATGAAGTTTGCCAGGGAGGGGCTGCCCTATCTGCTGTTCATCATGGCACTGATCTCCGTCAACCTTGGAATCCTGAATCTGCTGCCGATTCCGGCCCTTGACGGCGGGCATATTATGTTCAACCTCTACGAAATCATCACCTGTCGGGAACTGAGCGAAACCGCGCTCTACCGCCTGACGCTCTTTGGCTGGGCCCTGCTGGGAGGCCTGATGTTTCTGGGCCTTTACAACGACATCAACCGCATCTGGGGAGGAGGAATCCATGGCTGAAATCCTGAACCGCGATACACTGGCACGCAATCTGGAGTCACTGATCCAACGCATCGAAAAGGCACGAATCGGTGTCAGCGAACATCACATCGTCAAACTGGTGGTTGTGAGCAAGTACACTGCCGTCGAAAATATCGCCACCCTCTACGAACTGGGGCAGCGGGCTTTCGGGGAGAACCAGGTCCAGCAGCTCGCCGAGCGGATGGAAGCTCTGGAAGAGCTGCCTCTGGAGTGGCACATGATCGGCCGCCTCCAGAAAAACAAAATCAACAAGCTGATCGACCTCGACCCCTTTCTGATGCATTCGCTGGATTCCCTGGAGCTGGCTGAAGCCCTGGACAAACGACTGGAAGCCAAAGAGAAGACCCTGGAGTGTCTGCTGCAGATCAACAGCGCCCGCGAAGCGAGTAAAGCCGGCGTCACCCCCGAGGCGGCCCTCGATACCTATCGCGAAATCCGCGAGCGCTACCCCCGTATTCTTCTGCGGGGCGTCATGACCATCGGCGCCCATACCGACGAGACGGAGACCGTTCGGAAGAGTTTCGAAACGACCCGCAGGATTTTCGACGAGCTGCGGCCCGACGGCGCCGATATCTGCTCCATGGGCATGAGCGGGGATTTCGAGCTGGCCATCGCCTGCGGCTCCACCATGGTGCGCATCGGCTCCGCCCTCTTCCGGGAAGCGTGATCGGAACGACACTATGATCCGCAGAGTCTTTAAAAAAAAGCGCCACGATCCCGAAAGCAAAATCGGCAAAGCCCTGGCCAAATACAATATTCCGCCTGAATATTTCGGCGTCAGCCGGCGGGCCGTTACCCGCGGAGTCCTGGTGGGACTCTTCTGGGGATTCATCCCGATGCCGATGCAGATGCTGGCGGTGATCCTCACCACCCCTTTCATCCGCTTCAACGTCCCCATCGCCATCGCCATGGTCTGGCTCTCCAACCCCATTACCATGCCGCCGATGTACTACATGGAGTATCTGACCGGCAACCTCCTCCTCGGCCGTCCCAATATCCACAACGTCCAACTGACGATGGAGTGGTTCAAAACCCACCTGGGCGATATCTTTGTCCCCCTCTACGTCGGAACCGCCTTCTACTCCATCGTCGTCAGTTACCTGATCTACCTGCTGATCAACTGGCTCTGGATCCGTTCGGTCCGAAAGGAAAAGCACCGCAAAGAGGCGGAGCGCCGGGCACGGAAGGAAGCCGAAAGCAAAGCACTGAAAGCTGAGAGTTGAGGAGAATCCGATGTATTGGAAAAAGCTGATCTCTGTTCCCCGCCCGTTTTTCCCCTATCTTTCGCTTCCCCGCTTTTCCACCCTCCCTTCGCACTGCGCACTCGATACGGCCCGCTCTTCGTCCCATGCTGCCCACTGAATTTACCGAACGCCTTCGCCGCATCCTCCCTCCGGAATCCTGCGAGAGGGTTCTGGAAACCTTTCATCACCCCAAAGGCACCACCTTCCGGGTCAATCCCCTCAAATGTGATGCGGAGCGTCTGCAAAAAGAGCTGGAGGCTTCGGGCCTGCATCCCGAGCCGGTCGCATGGCTGCCGGGGGCCTTTCGCCTTCCGGCCGAAGAGCGCCGCCCCCTGACGGAGCACGAGGCGTTCTACGACGGTCGCCTTTACATCCAGAACCTCTCCTCGATGCTCGCACCGTTGATGCTCAATCCCCGGCCCGGGGAGCGGGTCCTGGATCTGGCCGCCGCGCCGGGCGGCAAGACCCTGATGATGGCGGGAATGATGGAAGACCGGGGCTGGCTCTCGGCCGTCGAACCGGTCAGGGAGCGTTTCCATAAACTCAGGCGCAACATCGAAACAGCCGGAGCGCGAAACATCCATACCTACATGAAAGATGGCCGAAGTGTGGGACGCGCCGTCCCCGAAAGTTTCGATCGGGTCCTGCTCGACGCGCCCTGCTCCTCGGAAGCCAAGTTCAGCACTTTGCGTCCCCAAAGCTTCGCCTTCTGGAGTCTCCGAAAAATCAAGGAGAGCCAGAAGCTTCAGAAACGCCTGATTCTCTCGGCCTGGAATGCCCTCCGGCCCGGCGGACGGCTGCTCTACTCCACCTGCTCTTTCGCACCGGAAGAGAATGAAGCGGTAGTCGATTTTCTCCTGCACAAAAAGGAGGACGCCCGTCTACTGCCCCTGACACTCCCGATCGACAACGCCCTCCCCGGCCTGAACAGCTGGGAAGGAAAAGATTTCCGCGATGAAGTCTCCCAGAGCCGTCGCATCCTGCCCGACCATGAAATGGATGGCTTTTTCCTCGCCCTCCTCGAAAAATCCTCCCGTTGAACCAAGGAGCACCCTATGAACCGATCTTCCGAAATCACCGTCTTCTCCACCGGCGGCACCTTCAACAAGATCTACGACCCCGTCCGAGGCAAACTGGTCATCGATCCCGAAGCCCGGGCTCTGAGAAAGATTTCGGAGGCATGGCGCTGTTCCTTCACCATCCGTCCGCTCATTCACAAGGACAGTCTGGAGATGGACGACCAGGATCGCGAAGCGCTTGCCGATGCCATCCGCCGCTGTATCCACAATAAAATCCTTATCATCCACGGTACCGACACCATGGACCGGACAGCGGCCTGTCTCGCCCGAAGCTTTGGAACCACCCGCCAGATCGTGCTGACCGGCGCCATGGTTCCATATGCTATCGATCCCGTGGAAGCCACCGCCAATTTCGCCTCAGCCGTCGGCTGGCTTCAAGCCACCGATACTCCCGGTATCCATATCGCCATGCATGGAGCCGTTTTGTTCCATACCCAAATCGTCAAAGATCGCAAACGGGGTCTGTTTGTCCCGATCGATCAGACATAGCGAGCAGAGCCTTCTCCTCACTCTCCGGACGTTTTTTTCCCGATTCCCGTCTGATCCATTCGCAGTTTCGGAACTTTCGTTGCCGGCATGGTACGGGTAAGATTCGCCTCTCTGCGCTTCTTTTCCAGCTCCCGACGGATCTTCTCCACCGGGTGTTCTTTGAAGTAACCGTTGTAATAGAGCCACTTGTAGATATCGGCGGCGATCGGGCCGGCACTGCTGCCGCCGTGACCGCCGTGTTCCACCAGGACCGTCACGACATACTCGGGCTTCTTCGCCGGAGCGTAGGTCGTGATCCAGGCGTGGGATTTTTTGAAATAGGCCAGATCTTCCTCTTTGACCCGTTTTTTCACATCCTGGGGAATCGAAACCACCTGGGCCGTGCCCGTTTTGCCCGCCACGGTAATGGGCAGACCCGCTTTTTTGCGGCTCATTGTCTTGTAGGCGGTTCCGCGGCGGTCGTTGCAGACATCGATCATTCCCTGCCGGATCGTCGCCATATGCCGGGAGTTGAACGGAATTTTCACACGATGGGGTTTCACTTTTTTGCCGTTGATCTCCGATGCCAGCATCGGAGTGGGAAGTTTTCCCGTGGCCAGAAAGGCCGTATAGCGGGCCACCTGCATGGGAGTGATATTGTCATATCCCTGACCGATAGCGGCGATAACAGTCTCCCCCTTGTACCAGGGCTGATGATACCGTTTCCGCTTCCAGGCTTTATCGGGGATGATCCCCCGATACTCCCGGGGAAGATCGATGCCGGTACGGACTCCCAGACCGATCTCTTTGAGCGTTTTGGCGATTTTGTCAATTCCGATCTTGAGACTTTTATTATAGTAGTAGACATCACAACTCTCACGAATCGATTTGCGCAGGTCCACATCTCCGTGTCCCCATTTGGCCCAGCAGCGAAACTTGTGCTTGCTTTTGCCGATGGTGATGTAGCCTTTGCAGTATTCGTGTTCGTCCAGGAGCCCCTTTCCCTCCCGGGACGTCGCCAGAGCCACCCCCATTTTGATCACCGATCCGGGAGGGTAGACAGCATGGATCAGCTTATCCGTAAAGGGGTGTCCCAGATTGTTCTGCAACGCTTTCCAGTCCTTGACACTGATCCCTCCCACGAAGAGGTTGGGATCAAAGCTGGGATTACTCACAGCCGCCAATACCTCGCCCGTCGTACGCATGACGATAACGACCGCCGCCTTTTTCCCCAGCAGATCGTAGATATGTTTCTGCAGATCCATATCCAGGTTGATCTTGAGCGAGCGGTTACTGACCGGTTCCTTGCGCTCCAGAACCTCCAACTCCTGATTTCGGGCGTTGACTTTGCTGATCACATAACCCAGTTCTCCCTCCAGCAGACGGTTGTAATAGAGTTCCAGGCCGCTTTTGCCTGTGCGGCCCACCTTGGCCGTCACATTGTCCCGGGCGTTCTCTTTCCGATTGGATCGTCCCACATAACCCACCACATGGGCGGCAAACCGGCCGTAGGGATAGTAGCGTTTGGTCTCCGCCTCGATCTTCACCTGGGGCAGAATACTCAACTGCGCATAGGTGCGCATCATCTGATCATAGGGGATAAACTCGATCACTTTGATGTATTTGTGATTGTAGGGAGAACTGTGTTTGCGGTAGACCCGTTCCATCACGGTGGCATTGATATCGGGAAAGTAGCTCTGGAGGGTGGAAATGACCTGTTGCAACTCCCCCTTTTTGATACTGAGATGCGGAGCCAGCGAAAGGGAGAAACCGATTTTATTCACCGCCAGGAAATTGCCTTTGGCATCGAGGATCTCTCCCCGAACCGGTTTGAGATAGCTTTTGCGCTCGATATTCTCTTTGGCCAGTTTTTCATAGTAGAAGTTGGATTTGATACTGATATGATAGAGACGGACAATAAGAATCCCCCAGAATGCGGCGAAAATGAGCAGAACGATCTTGAGTCTCATAGAATCACCGCCGCCAGTACATCCATCGCAAGCGAATAGAGAAGCAGAATATTGATCTCAATGCTTCCCGAAGCGAATATGAAGTCATAGAGCAGAATCAGCCCCAGATAGATCAGATCGATAAAAATCACCGACAAAACCGCCACACACACGGAACAACGCTTGAGAAACAGCACCGACGGATAGAGAAAGAGGTAGTAGATCAATACCGCCGCCAGCGTCAGAAAGAGCGGCAGTGAGAGATTGACCTCCAGATTTGCCAGATAGAACATCGGCAGCAACAGATAGCGCCACCCCTCTCCGTTGAGCCCCCGGACGATCAGATAACCGGCAAAACCGATAAAAAGCGGCAATGTCACATAGATGGAGATCAACATCGGATACAGGAGGATCAGCAGGACAACTCCGCCCCATCCGAACCATCGCATCAAACGCGCCATGCCTACTCCTCGGGAGGAACGGCGTAGATCAGGGAGACTTCGTGACAATTGGGAAAATGGATGCATTTGATACAGTCCGCCCAGATTTTATGTTCGGGGATACTCTCTTTGGCGATCTCCACAAAACCCAGTTTCTCGAAAAACTCCGGCAGATAGGTCAGGACCAATACCTCCTGTACCCCCAGCTCTTTCGCCTCCTCCAGCGCCGCCTTTACGATTCCCCGCCCTACGGACCGTCCCCGGTACTCCTCCGCGACGATCAGGCTGCGGATCTCCGCCAGACGGGGAGAGTGGATGTGAAGAGCTCCGTATCCGATGATCTCTCCGTCATCCTCCGCAAGCGTATAACTCCGGATATTGGTCGCGACCTCATCGTCACTTCTGGAGAGGATAACGCCCTCTTCCACCTGTCGAGCCACCAGCAACTGCATGGCGGGAATATCGTGGAGTCTCCCTTTGCGAAACCGAATCAAAACTCCGCTCCGAAAATAGTGTGGAAAATCTCCTCCTGAATCCGCTGCTGACCGCTCTTTTTGAGATTGGAGACCAGAATCGCTCCGGGAAAATCCCGCAAAAGCGCTCCCCGCTCCTTCTGGTTGAGTTTGTCAGCCTTGGTAAAGACCGTGAGATAGCGCTGATCGGGACGAAGAAAATCCCGAATATAACGTTCCACCTCCTCATCGATTTTGGCATGGGGATGGCGGGCGTCACGCAGATGGATAAAGAGGCGGATTGCCGTACGTTTCCGAATAAATTCCACCAGGTTTTTTTGCCAGATCTCCTTCATGGACTTGGAAACCTTGGCATAACCGAATCCCGGGAGATCCACAAACCGTACCGTGTAATCCTCATCACCGAGCTTGTACCCGATATCGAAAAAATTGATCAGACGGGTCTTACCGGGCGTGGCGGAGCTTTTGGCCAGATTTTTCCGACCGGCAAGCAGATTGATGGTGGAACTCTTCCCCACGTTGGAACGTCCCAGAAAGACGACTTCGCTCAGGCTCTCTTCCACCGAATCACCGATTCCCTGGGCGGATTTGAGGAACTCTGCCCGGACGGGGCGGGGGGTCTGCTGTGTCATCACGCTACTTTTTTCCTTTCTTTTTCCCGCCTTTGGCGTCTTTCATGGGGAAAACAAATTTTACCGGCCCTTTGCGGTCGCTCACCGCCGTAGCCAATCCCTTTTTGTTATCCAGGAAAATCTCTTTCCCGCTCATAGTCCGTTTGTTGATCAGATCCTGGACGTAGGTGTGTCCCATCAGACGATAGGTATCTTTCGGAACATCATAGATCAGCTTGTCACAATGCCCTTTGATATGCTGCTTCGGTTTGACGATCTCAAAACGGACTTTTCCCAGAGCACGATACTCTTTGGTTGCTCCCTCCTGGTCAAAGTAGACAACAAAGCGATCGGCATCGATCCGGCTTTTTCCCTGACTGGCATGGGCATGTCCCTGGAAAATCGCCTTTTTCTCCTTTTCCAGGTGCTCAAATTTGTCGGCTGTCACCTCCAGATTGTCCGCGGCCCAGGAGGCAACCGCCACCATCAGTATCAACGCTGCTGTTTTTTTCATGTTTTACCTTCTTTTTCTCCCCCGTCCCGGAAAAGAATCCGTCGTTCTGACTTCACTGCTTTCTATTATTCCATTTTATGGATTAGACTTTGCGGCTACGCTCCCGACGGCCCGGTCCGTGATCGTACCGATGCACCGAAGAGGGAATCGGCCCACCGTCTCTCTTCGGATACGGTACCGTCAGCTCCTCTTCACTCCCGGAGATTATATCCGGGAAAGGCTAATCTCCGGGAACTCCGTCATTCCCTAGCGTCCTTTGGTCGTTCCCGAACCCCGTAACGCTTTCCCGCCGTTCTCCAATCGGTAGTGCGCAAAAATCTTTTTCGCCCAGGTGATCTTGGGGACGACCGCGTAGACGAAGTCTGTTCCCCGGGCGTAATCCTCTCCCTTATGGGCGCTGAAAGGACCCAGTGAACGCAACACCCTCTGTTTCTGATCATACAGAACCTTCTGGGCTTCATAGACCGAGCCGTCCGTCCTCAGCAGGGTCACATTGCCATCCAGACGGATCTCCTGATCATTCCGAACCGCATAGGCGGAACGTAATGAGCGGATGTCGGGATTGACCAGATAAAACTGCTCCATATACCAGGTCTTGTGAATCATGACCGCATGTCGGGCCTCAAATGCGTTCATGACCGCTGTCGCGTTGACTTCACGGACTCTGGCCTCGGACAGCTCCACCTCTTTACGGTCGCGTTTCACCTCCCCTTTTGCCCGCAGGATCTGCCGTTGATTGTTCAGGCCCAGCAGCAGAGCCAATCCCAGAAGCGCGCCCAGCGCCAACTCTACACGACCGACCATAATGCCAGAAACTTCTCACGAAGTCCCTCTATACGGATCAGGTCCTCGATCATCTCCCGGACTGCCCCCCGGCCGCCCCGGGCCGTCAGTGTACAATCCACCGTTTCCCGGATTCGCGGCACGGCATCGGCCGGGGCATAACTTCTCCCGACCTCTTTCAACATCGGATAGTCGTTGAGATCATCTCCGATGGCGGCCACCTGATGTTTCTGTAATCCCAACTCGACCATCAGCCGATTCAGACGCGCTCCCTTTTCCCGGACTCCCTGATAGAGATGGGCAATACCCAGTTCGCCGGCCCGACGCTCCACAATTGCGGAGCGACGACCGGTAATGATCGCCGCACGCTTTCCCAGACGGATCCAACTGGCAATCGCCAGACCATCCTTGACATCAAAAGCCTTCAGCTCATCCCCCTCCGCACTGTAGATAATCCGTCCATCCGTCAGACAGCCGTCCACATCCAGTACGATCAGTTCGATGGCCATCTCAAAGTACTCCTTTGGTACTCGGAACGCCGATACGCTCGTTGGGGGCTGTCGCCCGGCGCAGAGCCAGGGCCAATGCTTTGAAGGAAGCCTCCAGAAGGTGGTGACGGTTGCGCCCGCGGCAGGCCACGAGATGGCAGGTAATGGGCAGATTGAAAACCAGCGCCCGGAAAAACTCCTCCGCCAACTCACAGTCAAAACTTCCCACTTTGCCTTCCACTGGCACGTCCCAGACCAGATAGGCCCGATGGCTCAGATCGATATCACAGGAGACGGCCGCCTCATCCATCACGACAACCGCATTGCCGAATCGCTCCACTCCCCGCACCGGATAGATCGCCTCGCCCAGGGCCTCGCCCAGGACGATCCCCACATCCTCCACTGTATGGTGATCATCGATCTGCAGATCCCCCCTACAGCTGAGTTCCAGATCCAGCAGAGCATGGCGCCCCAGAGCATCGAGCATATGGTCGAAAAAACCGACTCCCGTATTGATGTTCGTTTTTCCTGTTCCGTACAGTTCCAGCTTCAGATGGATATCGGTCTCTTTGGTCGTTCGTCGCTTCTCGATCATCGTCTCTTCCTTCGAATTTTCTCCTAGTTTCGGACCAGGAAGGCTCCCGGAACCGCATGCTCCCGGATAAAGTCTCTCGCCTCATCCGCCGAACCGAAGCCCATTACCCAGACCCGGTAGAGCGGCGCGCCGTCAACCATAAATTTGCGGATCTGCACACTCCGGGGAGGCTGAACCATCGCCTGATAGCGCTCTTGATAGGCCCGGGCTCCCTCGTAACGGCGAAAAGCTCCCACCTGGATACCGAAGTCGCTCAGCCTGACTTCCGGCACGGGCGTGCGCGCCTGTTTCTCGGCTTTTGTGGGCGTATAGATCTTGCCGGCAAAGCCCAAAACAGTCAGTTTGACATGGGCGATGCCGCTTTTGTCCAATCCCAGCCGTTTCCCCGCGGCGTAGGAGCAGTCGATCACCCTTCCCCGGACGAAAGGACCCCGATCGTTGATCCGCACCACCACACTCCGACCGTTCTCCAGGTTGGAGACTCGCACCATGGTATCCATCGGCCAGGTCTTGTGTGCGGCGGTCATGGCATGCATATTATACTGTTCTCCGTTGCTGGTTTCCTTGCCGTGAAAGTTGGGGCCGTACCAGCTGGCAATCCCCGTCATCGTATCCCCGACCTTCACATAGGTCGGATGATACGTCCTGCCCCGCACGGTATAGGTCCGCATTGTCGCCTTCTGCCGAGCCTTGCTGGTATGTCCCGGCCGGGTATAGTGTCTGCTTGAACATCCGCTCATCCCCAATACGGCCCAGAGTACCGCCGCGACCAGTCCGATTCCGCTCCATCTCCATCGTATCATCGCTATTCTCATTTTTTAATATCAATTATGGCCCATTTCCGCTTTGAAACCCCTTCGTTTTCCAAAGGATGCCCTAGCCTAATAGCGCCGTCTTCGTTCAAACTCCCGCTGGGTTACGGGCACCATGATGATGCTGTTCGGTTCCAGCTTCACTCTTTCGAGCTGATTGGCGATGATCAGATCCAACGGCGTGGTATGATAGGCCCGGGCGATCGTCCGCAGCGTATCCCCCGGGCGAACGATGTGGGCGATGAGTCGGCTGTAATGCTTGTTCCGATAGATCTCCTTCAACGTCGGAGGGGTATAAAAGGCCTGATAATAGGGCAGACGGTCCCGGGGGATGAACACCTGGGTCAGTCCCAGCTCCGCATCGATTCTCCCCCCCGCCAGCTGGGGATTGAGTTTCGCCAGGCGCCCGGGATTCATCCGCAGGATCTCCGCCAGCCTCTCCAGACTGATTCCTCCGTAGATGTTGACGGCCACCTCCGTATCGGGGAGGATGATGTCGCGGATTTTGATGTCCTTTTTCTCCGGAGAGCTTTTGATCTTTTCCCCCATCATGGAGAGCAGGAGGATCTTGCGCAGATAGTTGCGGGTCTCTTTGGGGATGTAGGCGGCCTTTTCGTTCATCAGGGTCGCGAAGTCGTCGGTCCCGGCTTTTTTGATCGCCCGCCGCAGCCGCCCCTCCCCGCAGTTGTAGGCCATCATCACCAGGTACCACTTGCCGAACATCCGGTAGAGGGTCTGGATATACTCCATCGCCGCTTTGGTGGAGGCGACGGGATCGTAGCGTTCGTCCCTGTGTTTGTCCACTTTGAGCTTGAAACGCCGGGCGGTAGCGGCCATAAACTGCCAGAGCCCCGCGGCTTTTTTGTTGGATCGTGCGGTCCGTTTGAAACCCGACTCGGTCATGGAGAGATAGACAAAGAGGTGGCTGAGCCCTCCGGAGCTGAGCAGATCCTTGAAGAGGGGGATATACTCTTTGCCCCGTTTGAGGGAGTTTTCGTAAAAACGGCGGTAGCGCTCCTCGTTTCGGAAGATAAATTCCCGAAACCAGGGATCGTTGATGTAGGAGGGGTCGATATCGAACTCCCGCATCACATAGCGATAGCTGGGAAATTTCGACTCGAGAATGGAGAGGGCCCCGAGTCCTCCGGGCAGCAGCACGCAGGCCAGGAGAAAGCTCCGCCGGGAGACGCCTCCGCCGCTCCCTTTTCGCTTCACGATCGCTCTTCCCTCGATCAGATCCCGAAGAGCCGCCGGGTATTCTCCCGGCAGGTTCCCGTGATCTCCTCCAAAGAGCACTCCGAGAGCTCCGCCATCTTCTCCGCAATGATCCGGCAGTAGGCCGGTTCGTTGCGCTTTCCCCGATAGGGATGCGGTGTCAGATAGGGACCGTCGGTTTCGATCAGCAAACGCTCCCGGGGAATCCGGGGATAGACCTCCACCAGTTTTCGGGCGTTTTTAAAAGTCAGGACCCCGCCGATTCCGAAATAGAAGTTGCGCTCCGCCAGCCGCAGGAGCTGATGATCGGCGTTGTAACAGTGCAGGACCCCACCCTCTTCTCCGGCATGGGCTTCCAAGAGTTCCTGCGCATCACGGCTGGCCTCCCGGATATGAATAATCAGCGGCTTCCCATAGGCACGCGCCAGGGCAATCTGATCAAGAAAAACCTCCCGCTGAATCCGCTGCTCCTCCGCGACCGCTGCCTCCCCTTCCGGGAGGCGATAGTAGTCCAGACCGCACTCCCCCACGGCGACACACTTTTCATGGCCGAGATAACGCTCCAGAAGTTTCCGGTCGTAGTTCCAGGCATCGTAGGGATGTACTCCCACCGCAAAGAAGATTCCCGGATGTCGTTGGGCGAGCTCCACCGCCCGCGGAAGCGTTTCGGGGTCGGCTCCGGGAATGATCCAGCGATCGACTCCCGCTTCCACCGAACGGCGGAGTACCGCCTCCAGATCCTCTTCATAACGGACATCATCCAGGTGCACATGGGTATCGACGATCATTTTCACCTCATATCTTCAATGACTTTGGGAGATATTATACCCAGACCCTCTGCTATAATATCCGCAAAAAAAAGAGAGCGATTCATGTCTCAAAGCCGTACACCCCGCCGCAGAATGAAAACGTACACGACACCGATTATCGCCGGAGAATTCAAAGGACGACAGATCGAGATCCCCTCGGTCGCCACCACCCGGAGCTCCAAATCCATCCTGAGAGAGTCCCTCTTCAATACTCTGCAGTTCGACCTGCTCGGAAAGCCGTTCGTCGAAGTTTTCGCCGGTAGCGGCTCCATCGCGCTTGAAGCGGTCAGCCGCGGCGCTTCCCGGGCCTGGTGTATGGAACAGAACCGGGACGTCTACGGGATTCTCTGTGCCAACGTGGAACGCATCGCCCCCGGTCGTATCGATACGGTCTGGGGGGACAGCTTCACCGAATTCGAAGGGGTTTATCGGGCCCTGGAGGCGACGGGAGAACGAGCCTATTTCTACTTCGATCCTCCCTTTTCCATTCGGGAAGGCATGGAGGAGATCTACGATAAAACACTGAAACTCCTGGAGCGGATCGAGCCCGCCCAGTGTGAAATGGCGATCGTCGAGCATATGACCACGGTGGATCTCCCCGAACATATCGGCACACTGGAGCGGGTAAAAAAGCGCCGCTTCGGCAAAAGTACTCTCAGCTATTATCGACCGGCGGGCCGGGATGAAGCGTAACCCCACCCTCTCCATCGCCCTCCTTCTCTTCCTCGTACTTCTCAGCTTTGCCGGCCCCTACTTCTACCACTGGGATCCCTACAGCTTCCATAAGGATCTGATCCTCACCCCTCCCTCCTGGGAGCATCCTCTGGGAACCGACCGCCTGGGAAGAGATCTGCTCGCACGCATCATGCACGGCGGTCGGGTCTCCCTGCTCATCGGCGTCGGTTCGGCGGTAATCGCTTCACTCATCGGGCTCATCATGGGGGTCAGCGCCGGCTACTTCAAAGGGTGGTGGGATAAAAGTTTCGTTCTTATCGTCGATCTTTTCCTGACCTTTCCCACCTTCTTTCTGCTCCTGACCCTGGTCAGCTATATTCCCGCTTCCTCGGTGATCCTCATCATCGTCATCTCCATCACCGGCTGGATGAGTACCGCGCGTCTGATCCGCAGTGAGAGCTACCGCATCGCTTCCCAGCCCTTCATCAAAGTCCTGCATATTGCCGGAACCCCGACGCGGACCATCATTTTCAAATACTTCCTGCCGCTTCTGGCCCCGATCTTCTATGTCAGCTTCACCTTCGGCGTCAGCGGAGCCATCCTGGCCGAAAGCGGTCTGAGTTATCTGGGACTGGGCATTACCCCGCCCCAAATGAGTTGGGGGAGCATCCTCAGCAGCGGAAAGTCGGTCATGGAGATCGCCTGGTGGATCAGTTTCTTCCCGGGACTCATGATTTTTCTCGTCACGTTCAGCCTGATCCGGATCTCCGACTGGCTTCAGGACCGGGCAAATCGCAGGGAGCTGAGCGTTGAACGCTAGGTAGAATATCGGCAAGAGCCAAAATCGCCCGCACCGCTCCATGCCTCAGTCTCTTCGAAACCTCCTCCGTTTCCGGAGATATCCATGCCGACTAATGACGCTCCAGCCAACGCTCCAGAATCACCTGAGCCGCCAGGGAGTCGATCGTACCGTCCCGTCGCTGGCGGATCACGCCCCGCATCCGTTCCTTTGCCTCTTCGCTGCTTCCCGCCTCATCCTGAAAGACAAGCTCAGCTCCTTCCGGGAGCGTCAGAAGCGAGACGAAGTGTCGAATCCGGCGCTCCATCTCCGCTTCGCTGCTCCCGCCCCGGGGCAGACCGACCACGACCCGATCGACCTGCTGCTCCGCCAGGAGCCGGCTGACCGCTTCGGCCGCCTGTTTCCGCCCCCGGCGCAGAATCGCCTCACGGGGAAAAACCATCCGGCCATCCGGGCTGCTTGCCACGCCGATCCGTTTCAAACCGATATCGAGTGCGACGATCACGCCTCTGCTCCGGAAAAACGATGCAGCATCTCCCGGACCTCCTCATCATCCAGTTGATGAAAATCCTCATAAAAACGGCCCACCGCCATCAGATCGGGATCGGGATGGACGACATCGACCTCATCCGCCCTCTTCTCCAGAAGCGGCAGCAGCTCCAACGGCGCGACCGGTACGGCGATCACTACTTTCGAGGCGCCTGCCCGGCGCAGTGCTTCGACCGCAAGCAGCATCGACGAACCGGTCGCAATCCCGTCGTCGGTCAGGATCACCCTCTTGCCGACAAAATCACCGGGTACCCGCCCGTAGAGCCGACGTTTCTGTCGCATCTGCTCCAGCTTCTCCTGCGTCCGTTTTCGGAGATACGCTTCCGAGACTCCGAGTGACTCCACCGCCCGGCTGTTGACCTGCATGAGGCCGTTTTCGCTCACCGCACCGATCCCCGCCTCCTCATTGTAGGGACTGGGAATCTTCTTGACAAAAAAGATCTCCAGCGGCAGTCCCAGCTCCTTCGCGATGGCGGCCCCTACCGGCACACCTCCGCGCGGCAACGCCACAACGACGGTATCGGGTGCCTTCCGGTAGCGTTCCAGAAGCTGCGCCGTCCGACGTCCCGCCTCTTCCCGTGTCCGAAACACCATCTCAGCCTCCTCCGACGAAATGGAGCA